>Ga0247843_1006703_pt1 | contig 14793 bp, 11 predicted proteins | sample LaCruzMarch2017__FD_192420 | JGI IMG/M metagenome (GOLD analysis project Ga0247843, IMG submission 192420) | Freshwater microbial communities from meromictic Lake La Cruz, Castile-La Mancha, Spain - LaCruzMarch2017_8m | ecosystem: Environmental > Aquatic > Freshwater > Lake | place: Spain...
CCATCATGTCGCCTCAACGATTGGGTGCAACCTGGCGGTGTTATCGATGAAGAGCGACTTACACGCGTGACGAGTCTGAGATCACTGCTGGAACTAAAGGATAAGAACCCCGCGCTAGGCGAGTAAACGCCTGCAAAAGATAGACTTGGGCCATGTCGAGCTCACCTAATGGCGCTAGAAATTCATCGTCACAGTATTCAGCAGAGCTTGCATTTGCCTTAACCCTTGCAGATCGCGCAGATGCTATTTCTCTCTCGCGCTATCAAGCACTTGATTTAGAGATCACCACAAAACCAGATAACTCTCCTGTGACAGATGCCGATAAGGCTGTCGAGCGCGCAATCATTGATGCGATTGCAACGCAGTATCCAACAGATGGTGTTGTTGGTGAAGAATTTGGAACCAGCGGTAGCAAAGATCGTTACTGGGTCATTGATCCCATTGATGGAACAAAGAATTTCCTTCGCGGTGTACCAACATGGGCGACGTTGATCGCACTTGTTGAACATGAACACGTCGTTACAAGTGTTGTTTCATGCCCTGCGCTTTATCGCCGTTGGTATGCAACTGCTGGTGGCGGAGCGTTTGTAAGTGAGGGTGTCACTCACGGTGCAGATACTGGTAGCGCTAGTAAGAATGTAGTCACTCGACAGTTATCTGTTTCAAAGGTTTCAGCAATAAAAGATGCATCTATTGCTTACTCAGATTTCCAAGGATGGGGAGCTCGTCGCCCTGCCTTCGAAAAGTTACTTGATAGTGCATGGCGTACACGCGGTTTAGGTGATTTCTGGTCACATATGCTCGTCGCAGAAGGCGCGGTAGATGTTGCGATTGAACCTTCCCTTGCGCTCTGGGATATGGCAGCCCTCGATCTGATTGTTCGCGAAGCAGGCGGTAGATTTACATCCCTGGACGGAGTCGATGGACCCTTTGGACCCAATGCGATTTCGACAAATGGCGCGCTCCACGGCGCGATTCTTGAAGCAATAAACAAGTTGTAAAGAAGTAATTACGATCGAGTGTCGAAGCAGCAAATAAGAAGTACCTATTTATAGGAAGAGGTAAAAGTGGCCGAGGATATTTCCATCGACTTAATGCGCCATCGTGAGCCTGAAATCAAAATCAATCTTGAGAAGGCAACCCTCGTTGCAACAACCTATTCCGTCACCGGAATGACATGCTCTTCTTGTGTGGCATCCGTTGAACGCGCACTCAACACCGTCCCTGGAGTTCGTGCATCGGTGAATTTTGCCAGCGAAACTGTTCATGTGTTGGCACCGGAGGAGTTACCAACTCAAACAATCATTTCGAAGATTAAATCTGCCGGATACGGTGCAACTCTCCTTGAAGATAGCCAAGGACCAGCGCTACAGAATAGAAAATCTGCGCTGGCGCTCTTCTGGGCAATTCTCTTTGCAATTCCAGCCATCTCTATCTCAATGGTGATGGAGTGGCATATGTGGATCGATATGCAGGTCCACGACCTTCTCGACATCGTTGGTCTGCCGCATCCACTTTATTCACCGACGGCATGGGTTGCTATTGGGCTTACAACACCGCTGATTCTCTTTGTCGCTTGGCCAATTCATCGTGCCGCCATTCGCAACATCACACACCCAACGATGGATACCTTGATTTCAATGGGTTCCATTGCAGCATTTACCTGGTCGATCTATGCAAACTCAACTGGTGACGGTGAGGTCTACACAGAAGTTGCCGCCGGCGTTCTCCTCTTTGTAATCCTCGGTCGTTTCCTTGAATCTCGTGCAAAGCACAGAGCAAGTAGCGCGCTCACTTCACTTCTCTCATTAAGTGCCAAGGAAGTTACCGTTCTGCGCAATGGTCTAGAAGTATTGATTCCTATTGAGCATCTCGTCATTGGTGATGAATTTGTTGTAAAGCCAGGTGCTCGAATTCCAACAGATGGCACCGTTATTTCAGGTAACTCTTCCGTTGATAACTCAATGTTGACGGGTGAATCAGCACCGGTTGATGTCGCACCAGGATCTTCTGTCATTGGTGCATCAATGAATAACAACGGCCGCATCATCGTGCGCGCTACGCGAATCGGCAGCGATACCGAACTTGCGCGAATTACTGCGATGGTCGTTGAGGCACAAAGTACAAAGGCGCCTATCCAACGGTTAGCAGATCGAATTTCTGCAGTCTTCGTACCTGTTGTCACACTTGTCGCAATCGGAACATTCTTCCTCTGGTATTTCTACCTTGATGCTGTGCTCAATGGCGGCGATGGTCGTTCACTATCTACCTCTATCTCTGTCGCAATCACCGTTCTAGTTATCGCTTGCCCTTGCGCACTCGGCTTAGCAACACCTGTTGCACTCGTTGTCGCTTCAGGTCGCGGCGCATCCCGCGGAATCGTTCTTCGTAAGCCTCATGTTCTAGAACTTGCAAAGGAAGTTGATGTTGTTCTCTTTGATAAGACAGGCACGCTCACAAGTGGTGTGATGAAGGTTGGCGAAGTTTTGATTCCAACAAGTGCTCAAAAGGCGCTCGGTACGGAGATCTCGGCATCGATTAACGAGCGCGCAATCCTTTCAACAGCGTTGACGCTTGAGAACGCTAACGATCATCCAATCGCAAAGGCGATTTCAGCATATGCAATCTCACGTGGTGCAACTCTGGCACCCCTTGCAGATTTCACCCAGACTCCAGGATCTGGAGTTGGCGGCCGCATTACAGTCGGTCATTTCTCGCCAGTTGTCTTAATTGGAACTCCAGAGGCGATTGCACATAGCTCTGTTCCCTTTGATCCACAGATTGTTGCCGGCATCGAACAGGCTCGCACCCGCGGTGAGAGCGTCTCGGTATTGGCATGGGATGGCGTAGCGCTAGCTCTCTTTACAACATCGGATGAGGTAAAGACAGATGCAGCTGAGACTGTTGCTGCCCTGATCAACCGCGGAATTACGCCATGGCTAGTCACTGGCGATAATAAAGAGAGCGCCAATCACATTGCATCCCTTGTGGGTATTCCTGCATCTAATGTCATTGCACATACATTGCCGCAAGAAAAGCTAAAGGTTGTTGAAGATTTCAAGGCGCAAGGTAAGACAATCCTGATGATCGGCGATGGCATCAATGATGCAGCAGCTCTTGCCGCAGCAGATTTAAGTATTGCGATGGGAACTGGAACTGATTCAGCAATCGGTAGCGCTGATATCACCTTGATGCGTCCAGGTTTGATGGGCGTCATCAACGCACTCGCTCTTGCTACCCGCACACTGCGCACCATCAAGGTAAATCTCGCATGGGCCTTCGCTTACAACGTGATCGGCATTCCGATTGCAATCGCAGGCGCGCTCACACCGATGTATGCAGCGGCGGCAATGGCGGCAAGTTCACTGGTTGTTGTTACCAATTCACTACGTATAAGGTAAAAATAGTTTTCCGATAACTGGACTCTTTGTGATTCAATGAGCCCGCATGCGGGAGGCTCCAGTATCGGCATAGGAAATTAAGTCACTGGTATAGAAAAGGAGATGCTATCAGGATCGTCTAATCGGGTCGTTTGAAACTATGACCAGTTATGACTTGAATTTCTATGGCCTTACAAGAGGTGATGCATCAAAAATAGAGCATGCATCCAATAGAAATTAAGGTATCTCTATGAATAAAATGAAGGCGACAAGAAAACTGGCTATAATTTTTAGCTCCACATTTGTATTCACTTTCAGCTATGTTTCACCTACACATGCGGCACCGGAATGTTTTTCCGAGTATTCAAATCTTTGCATCGGGCAAGCTATTGACGGGGGGGCGGTGTAGGGGGCAGTCTTTGTGCGGGTCGATACTGTGTGGCTTTCAAGCGAGTACCCATAAGGTGACTTACTTCTTGCTTGTACCCCCTTTGAGCTGGCGAGGCAGAATCACAGGGCTCGTAGCTTCATTTATCATTGGTTCCATGCGTAAATCATATAAGGAGAGCCAGTGATGCGGCTCATAAGTTTTTTTAAGAAGCTCTTTAAGAAAACCGAAGTTCCACTCACTCCTGAACAAGAATTGGCCCTACGTGAAGAAATGAAAATCATGCAGGAGCTAGGCAGACTGGGTTCCGCCGGTGCTGGGAGAAAACTCCCATGGGGACTTCCGAAAGGTTGGGAGACAGGTATCGGTGGCCAGGCCATAGAGGACCACGTATGGCGCCCATCAAAGAAAAACCCCTAAGAGGTTTTAAACACTTTCACTTTTCAGTGAATTAGCCCTTAAGGCTAAAACTTGGGTACTCATCTGTAACAAGTAACCATGCGTAACCCTGTACACGGTTCCAGTAAGCGATAGTTCCAAGAACAATCTCTGCCGCCCACTCTGGGTACTTTCCGGTCAATGAAGTAAGCACCCATGCAAGAACGGTGGCAATCATCGTAAGTACGAGATAGAAGAGTCCGACGATGTAGAGCGGAATTGCAAGGAACCACTTCACAAGTGGCAGACCACGGTTGAGCTTTGCTCCACCTTCAACATCTGGGAAGAGAATAGCTACACGAGGGTTACGTTCAATTGATGGGTAATCATCATTGAGAAGAAGAATGTAGGAAGCCAGACGGGTCGTAAGTTCGACCACTGCATGGTTAAAGCTCAGAACATAACTTGGGTAAATTCCACGGAAGAGAATTGCAAGAAATGTTGGCAGTACGAGAAATCCTGTCGCCCCCATCGCCGCCGCCGAGTCATCCGAGAAGGCGTTTGGGGTAAAGCTAGATACAAAGATTAGGACAGGCATAACAATGATTCCGCGCCAGAAAACTGTGGCGCGATTGCGGTTCTCAAGATCGATGGCGATTGTCGTAGTGACTTGGTTACTCATGGCCGCTCCCCTGTTAGGTCTGCTGATTTAACATGCTTATTACTCAGTAAAAGTGTAATGGCCCGGAAGGTTCATCGAACCTTACGAGCCATTCACGTTCTAGTAGCGGGGGCAGGATTTGAACCTACGACCTCTGGGTTATGAGCCCAGCGAGCTACCGAGCTGCTCCACCCCGCGTCGGTAGAGCAATCCTAATCGTAGGTAGGTAAACCACCAAATTGAGTAGCAAATTGAGAAGTAATTACCTACTTCTTCTGTGCATTTGCAGCAGCATCGAGAGCTGATTTCAATCGCTTCTGTGCGCGATCGTATGCAGCAAAATCTCCCTTTGCTAGTGCAGCTAATCCATCCTTATATGCAGAGATGGCGCTAGCAATTGCACTTGATGCATCCGATGAAGATCCACCTGCATCAACATTTCCTCCACCTGCTTGTGTTCCAGAGTTTCCTCCGAAGACTTGATCGAGTGCACCCTTAAGAGTGTCATCAAATCCAATTTGATCTCCGAATGAGACGAGAACTTTCTGTAGCAGTGGATATGCAGCAGCGTTTGAAGTCGCTCTTACATATACAGGTTGAACATAGAGCAGACCATTTCCAACTGGAAGTGTCAGCAAGTTTCCGAGTACTACATCAGAACCACCTTGACGCAAGAGCGAGAGTGAGTTTGCAACTTCTGGCTTAGCTTCGAAGTTAGATGCAACCTGTGATGGTCCGGCAACGTTTGTACTACGTGGCAGCTGTAGAACAGTGATCTTTCCGTAATCAGGACCGGCAGTTGAATTTGCAACCGCAAATGCTGAAAGGTTTTCACGTCCGCCTCGTGGAACAAACGGTGTAGTCAATGAGAATGCAGGTGTCTTTGATCCTGGCATCTGAAGCGTTAGATAGTAAGGAGGTTGCGCGCTTGCGTTAGCACCGAAGGTTGATGGGTCACGAGGTACGCGCCAGAAATCCTGTCCGCCGTAGAAAGCATCGGCAGTCTTGACGTGATACGAGCTCAATACATCGCGCTGAACACGGAAGAGATCTTCTGGGTAGCGGATGTGATCAAGTAACTGCGCTGAAATCTTATTCTTAGCTGTCACGGTGCCCGGAAATGCCTTCATCCACGTCTTGAGGACTGGATCCTTCTCATCCCACTGATACAAAGTCACTGTGCCGTCGTAGGCATCAACCGTTGCTTTCACTGAGTTACGGATGTAATTCACGTTTCTATTCGCCTGAGCAGTAACTGCACCTGAATTCGCAGTGAGTGCATCTGTCGTTGCAGTAGAAAGAGTTGTTGTCTGCGAATATGGGTAGCTCGCACTTGTTGTATAGCCATCGATAATCCACTGAATGCGACCGTCAACGATTGCTGGGTATGGATCTCCATCAAGAGTCAGCCAAGGTGCAACCTTTGCGACGCGATCGCGAGGATTACGTTCGAAGAGAATCTTTGAATCCTTGTTGATCAAGCTTGAGAGAAGAATTCGCTGCTCTTGATACTTAATTGCAAAGAGCAGCTTATTGATTGTGCTTCCTACCGGAACGCCGCCCTTACCTGAGTAAGTAACGTTCTTCTGGCCGTTAGGTGAATTGTCATCTGGGTAATCGAATTCGACTGGGTTATCCGTCTTTACACCGCCGATGATTGAGTAATCAGGAACGTTCTCACCGAAGTAAATACGTGGTTCGAACTCACCAAGACCCTTGGTTGATGGGAGATCACCAACAGCAAATGTTGGCTTTCCATCGACATCTCGAGAGTTACCAAAGGCTGCAACGAAACCAAATCCATGTGTGTATACAAGGTGGTCGTTAATCCAGTTACGGCTTGGGTTGCCTTCGATGTTGAGTTCGCGTACGGCAACGATTGTGTCGCGCGAGACGCCGTTAACTGTGTAACGATCAACATCGAGTGATTCAGGGAATGTGTAATAAGGCTTGATCTGCTGAAGCTGGCGGAATGTTGCAGAGAGAACATTCGGATCCATCAAGCGGATATTTGCAATAGTCGCCGCATCATTTGCAAGCTGTCCTGCATTTGTCGTAAGAGTTGCGTCGTAATCTTGCATCACAACGGTATCGATACCGTAGGCAGCGCGAGTAGAGTCAATGTTGCGCTGAATAAATGGCGCTTCCTTTGATGATTCTGATGGCTTTACTGTGAACTGCTGAATCGCTGCTGGGTAGATTCCAGCGATAAGCACTGATGAGATAACGAGCAGTGCGGTGCCGGCTGTTGGAAGTAGCCATGAACGGCGAACAATGTTTGCAAAGAAGAGAAGTGCACAAACAATTGCGATCGCAGACAAAATTGCCTTAGCTGGAAGTAGTGCATTGACATCGGTATATGTCATACCTGTGATCAAACGATTTTCTTTCAGGGCTAGTGCGTAACGGTCATACCAATATGCAACTGCCTTAAGTAGGACAAGGAAACCTAAGAGCACAGAGATCTGAACGCGAGCCGCAGTTGTTGTGCGCTCGGTTGCAGCCTGCGGACGAATTCCACCATAGAGATAGTGGACACCGACTGCTGCAACGACTGAAATAAGTACGAGAGAAATTCCCCAGCTGATGAACGCCTGATACATCGGCAACTTAAATGCGAAGAATGAGATATCTAAACCGAATTGTGGATCGGTTACACCAAATGGCGTTGCGTTTCTAAATTGGAGCCAGGTTGACCAGAAGACCGCTCCTGAACTTCCACCGAAATAGACCAGTGCTGCGACGATTCCGAGAAATACCCAACGACGAATTGGTTCAAGCTGGGCACGATATCGCTCAAGATTATCTGCCTCAATTGTCATTGGAACATAAAGTGGTCGCTTGCGATATGCGATAAAGATATTTGCGCTGATAAATAGCGATGTGACAATACCTGCGACAACAAAGAGTGTGATCTTGGTGGTTAGAACCGTGCTCCACACTGATGTAAATCCGACAGATTTAAACCAGAGCCAATCGATATAGAAGCCACTCGAGCTAAATATTGCGAAGCCGAGAAGAGCAATGATTCCTACGGTGATATTGAGCGGTTTGCGCAGTTGATTCATGCTCCTAAACTATCGCAACCCTTAGGACTCTTCGAATTCAGGGCTGCGACAGCCTCATCAATAGTGCTTACAGCGGCCACGGTGATGCCTTCAGGGATAGAAGAAAGTTCTGAACAATTGGCTGCCGGGGCTAGGAAGAGGTCCGCGCCAGCTTGCTTTGCCGCCAGAATTTTCTCTTCGATCCCGCCGATAGCTCCAATCGATCCATCTTTTTCAATTGTTCCAGTGCCGGCAATTGATCGTCCCTGTAAGAGATTTTCTTTCGTCAGCATTTCAATAATTGCCAATGTAAAGATCATGCCACCGCTGGGTCCGCCGGTTCGCTTTACAGCAATTGAAATATCTTGTGATGTGAGTTTTTCAAATCCGCGATCTGGATATGTGCGAACGAGGTAATCAAGTGCGATGGTCCGCGCGTAATCTTGCGAACCCTTCATCTCGGCCGTCGATTGTTTCTCTTCTTCTTCTGATGTCAGACCGGGTGGGTAGATCACACTCTTCGGCAATACAACTTGATCCGTGCGAACCCAGCGATAGAGCATCTCAAATCCAGGTACATACGATCCAGGTGCTGTGATGCGAATTGTGAGTAGATAGAACTGTCCATCGATGGGATAGCTAGTGGCTTTACTTATCTTCGACAGCGAAACAATCTCAGGAAAAATTTCTTGCGGTGTTCCTGGTGCGATAGCCACAAATTGAAGTGGTGAAAGAAATGCAGCCACAAAGAAGAGAGTGACGAGCGATCTGGAAAACCGGGGAAGGCGAGAAAAACGTAACACGTGACTTACTTGTCCCGTCCTTCAGAATTCTCTGAACCCTCTTCGACATAAGTCACGGTCTCAGCTTCTCGAAAAGCACCTTGGAATTTCTGGAACTTGGTGACAGAACGCGTTGTCTCGGTCTCATACTTGTCTTTAAATTGAGTCACCCAGAGGACATATCCGAGTGCGCCGATCAGACCTGCAGCGGGAACTACCCACCAGATGAGCGCAAGGAATGCATTGGACATCCCGCTAGCCTACTGGCTTTCCCGCGCACGCACTCTTCGGCAATTGGGGTGGGAGGCTGGGAAGAAATTAGCGAGCATCCGTGTTCTACTACTACGAGATTTGTTGAGAAGTGGAATGCACCCAGAAGTGGAGTGCATCTAAAGATGAAGGGATGGTGGGGATCGATGACTCCTTTTGGATTTACACCGCCCAATGGATCTGATGGTCCAAATGGACCTGATGATGGAAGCCGCGATGGATCAGGTGATCACAGCGGTCCAGAAGATTTCAACGAGATGCTCCGTGCGATTCAAGAACAGATGCGCGAGCAATTTGAAAAACTAGGCATTCCCATGGAGAACATGGATAACTTGCAATTCATGTCACCAGAAAATCTCACCGCGATGTTTTCAAATATGCCAGGGATGCCAGGATTTGGTCTTGGCCCACAGGCGGCTGCACATGATCCGTTGCCACTTGCAACGGTTCGCGAGACTGCAAAGAAATTTGTTGCTACCCATGGCGTTGCACCACTAAGTACTCGCGATCAAGGCGTCGTAGCAAGTGCTTACGAGATCGCAGAAATTTGGCTCAACGAAGCAACAACATTTCCTTCAGCTCTTTCGCCCACCCATGCATCCGCAGTCAATCGCGCTGATTGGGTTGATCTCACAATCGCTGGATGGCATCGCGATATCGCACCTCTTGCCCAAGGTCTCCTCGAAGCGATGACAGATCTCTTGGCCCAAGCTGGCCGCGAACAAGCTTTAGGTCAAAGCGAGGGCCATGGTGAGGGAAGCCAGATTCCACTTGAAGCAATCGGTGGTCTCTTGCGCACATTTATCGCTTCGATGGTTGCCACTCAACTTGGTCAATCTGTCGGCTCACTTGCCGCCACCGTAACGGGCGCACACGATGCTGGTTTGCCGATACTCGACCCCGCACGCCCTGTATTGATTCCAGAAAATATTGCAGCCTGGGCTGCTGATCTTGAGATTCCACAATCAGAAGTCTTTATCTATCACGCACTTCGCGAGAGCGCCGTTGCCCGTTTATTTGCTCATAACCCCTGGCTGGTCTCATATATCCAGAGCACCATCACTGAATATGGCCGCGGCATCCGCATCGATCTTGAAGCCATTCAACGCCAGACAGAAGAGGCGATGAATAATTTTGATCCAAGCCAGCCATTGAATAACCAGATCAATCTCAATGTCGAACTTAACAATGGAATCTTCTCGCCGGAAGAATCACCACAACAAAAAGCCGCACTCGAAAAGTTAGAGACTGTCCTTGCGTTAATTGATGGCTGGTCTGATGATGTTGTCACCACAGCAGCCGGAGATCGCATTCCCAATATTGAACAACTTCGCGAAACCCAGCGACGTCGTCGCGCATCCTCGACACCGGCGCAGCAACTCTTTGCAACACTGTTGGGTCTTGAAGTTTCGCCGCGTCTTACTCGTGAGGCGAGCGCGTTCTGGAAAGCTATTCGCGAAGAGCAATCGCTAGATAAGCGCGATGGTCTATGGGCCGGAATTCTTCCGACTGCAGAAGATTTAAAAAATCCTTCAGCCTTTATCTCTTCGACCGAAATCCCTGATGACCTCTCGGGACTTCTCTAGTCCCTCACGTCATCCTTAGTTCGCTCAGTTAACTAAAGAGAAAAGCGAAGTCCCCGGGCGCGCATTAAATATCTGCCTTCCCCTTGCAGATATCAAACGGTTATCCGAGGACTTCGTAGGCAAAAAGTACGACTAACGAGCGCGCAAATCAAATGCATATCGCATTGACACGAGATAGTTTTTTTACTAATGAGAAATTTTCAATCCACTCAAACCTCAACACCAACTTGAGGTTTGATCGACAATGAGCGAATTAAGGCGATTGCGGGATAAGTGCGAGTACTTTTATCCCGTGAAGAATGAGCGCGCGACTGATCTTGAACCCGCAGTCCAGACTCTTCCTGGAATTGATGAGGGCGAGATCATCGTGATCCGCTCCAAGCGTCGCAAACGAAATCTCTCGGCCTATCGCCAGGGTGGGCGGATCGTGATTTCGATCCCGGCCAGCATGAGCAAGGCCGATGAGCGCGCCATGGTCCCTGAGATGATTGCCAAGATTCGTAGCCAGGAAGCTGCCAAGACCCCAACGGAGAGCGTCTTGGCCGAACGGATCGACCAGCTTTTGTCTGAATGGGCTCCTGAGATCACTGCGCGGCCAGCCAGCGTGGCTTGGCGCTCCATGCGCGAGCGCTGGGGCTCATGCACGAGCGTGGATCGCACGATTCGGATCTCAGATCGCCTCCAGCTCGCCCCTGATTACGCCTTGGATTACGTCCTCTTCCATGAGGCGATCCACCTCGCCCATAGCGACCATGGCGAGGAGTTCACCCAGATTCTGGCCCGTTTCCCAGACGGCGAACTGGCGAGCGCCTATCTGGATGGCTACGAGGCGGCCGAAAGAGCTCTGGCAGCCCCGGTTGAGCTCAAAAATTAGGGTAGAAAGTAGAAAAAACTCCCCCGATTGGCCCCACTTTGAGCGTGAGCGGGAGTATCGTCAAGCCTGAACGAGTGCGCTCCTAGCGCATACGTCGATAGGAGGCAGAAAATGGCAGAGACAAATGAGGCTTACAAGGGTGACGCTTATTGCGTAAAGTGCAAAGCGAAGCGTGACTTCGAGGGCATGGTCCATATTTCGGATTCAGGTCGCCGCATGGCAAAGGGCAAGTGCCCAGTGTGCGGAACTACGGTTAACCGTATTCTCGGTAAGGCCCAATAATCCAAAAGCATGGCAAACCCGCACCATAACTACTAGCCATAGTCAGGCTTCGTTCAGCTGGAATTGGTGAGTTAAAGATTTACAGGTTCACCCCGTCTAGGCCAACGCTTATACGGGGTGAATTCTTTTATCTACCCAGCGTAACCACATGCTGTCGTAGGGGTGATTTATGTGGAGCGCTCGCAGGTGCAGATCATGTGCGATGCAACCCTGCCGCCCATGACAACACAGACTTCGCAGACATCGCAGACATCGCAGACATCGCAAGAGATTACGAATAAGAGCCACCTTCGCCTGAAAGCAGGCATACACATCTATCGCACTCCGATTGGATTGCGATGCGGAACAGCTCGCTCATCCTTTGCAATTCCAGAGAAGGGGTATGTACGGGCTCTGGAAATCCTTAGTAGTAGCGGCGATGTTGCAATCGATATCCCTTCGGTGTGTGGAATCACAGCTGAGGATTACCGCGAACTGATGTGGAGTTTGGAAGAGCATGAATTTCTTGAAACCTCACCTTCTGTTTTATCTGTGACTACTCGTTTTCAATCCGTTGCAAAACATAAGCGTCGTGACATCTTGCCCGATGCCGCATTTTCGCAATTACAAAAACGTGTGGCCCCGGAACTTTCACATACTCGATTGCTTCCTGGAGTACATGATTCAGGTGCAGCAATTATCAATGCGCGACAGAATGTTCGAATAGAAATTTATGGAAGTGATCGCATTGCAACGTTGCTCTACGGAATTTTGCTCTCAAGTGGAGTGACCTACACTCACTTTGCGCTAGGTACGCGTTCGCAGGATCCACTTGTGGTCGACACCGATCTCAGTGCAGGCTTTATTCGATCTACCGATGTAGGTCAGTCTTATAAACAAAGAATGGAGGATCTTGGAAAAGAGTTATCGCTCTTTCCCATTGAAAGGCTTGAAAGTGCGCAAGAGCTCGATGGTGAGCCACCCGAGCGATATATCAAGATTCATATCGGAGCGATGGATCCACAATTACTCTCGCAATGGATGAGTGCAGGGCAAGAACACCTTGTTATTACCCCACCAGATGGTGGCAAGTGCGTGATTGGCCCGCTTGTGCAACCAGGAAAAACACCATGTACGCGCTGTCGAAATATCGCAATCGATGAAGTAATCGGGAATGCAAGTGTTATCGCAGATAAAGTGCTCATCGGAGAACGCCCAGGTGTACAAGAGATGCCAGTTTTTGTAGCTCACTATCTTGCTGGATTGATCGCCTCATTTATTCTCCAACGCATCGATACGAATAAATCTAATCTCACGGGGGCATATATGGCAGTGGATTCACTTGCACTCAGCGAAAGTTCTCTCATCCCTATTGCCCGAAACCCTGCGTGTGGGTGTCACTGGCTTTAGTCATGTGGCTTTAGACATGTGAGTTGGATCATCTCCGCCCCTGATCTCTTCATTTCATTTGGCGCTTTCTCTCAATTACATCCAAGATTGGCGCGTGGCTAAGAAACCGGCAGAGGTAAAAATCCCAAGTACAACGGGTGCTCGCTCTGCACGCATGATCAAAATTCCTGTCGGTATTGCAGGACGAAGTGTTTTAGGAGTCGGAAAACAACTTGTTGGTCAATCTTCCTCTGTCGTCCTCGCCGATATTCAAGAGAAGACTGCCGAACAACTCTTTAAAGTCCTTGGCGAACTCAAGGGCGGTGCGATGAAATTCGGCCAAGCGCTGAGTGTTTTTGAAGCAGCACTGCCGGAAGAGTTTGCAAAGCCTTATCGCGAGACTCTCACCAAATTACAAGAGTCCGCACCTCCTCTTCCAGCCAAAGTTGTTCATAAAGTATTGGCAAAAGAGCTTGGTGAAGATTGGCGCGATAACTTCACAACTTTTGAAGATCAAGCAACAGCATCGGCATCTATCGGTCAGGTGCATCGCGCCATCTGGAAAGATGGAACAGACGTTGCGGTAAAGATTCAATATCCAGGGGCTGCAGAAGCTTTGGTGAGTGATCTCAATCAGATTCAGCGATTCTCAAAAATCTTTGGTCTAGTACTTCCGGGCGTTGATATGAAACCTTTGATGGAAGAACTTCGCGCGCGCATCATCGAAGAAGTTGATTACTTGTATGAAGCTGAAGCACAACGTGCCTGCTATGACGCTTACGAGAATGATCCAGATATTGCGATTCCACGAGTTGTCACTGCAACCACGAAAGTGATTGTTACCGAGTGGCTTGAAGGAAAACCGCTATCGCAGGTGATTAAGAGCGGAACCAAGGCAGAGCGTGATGCAGCAGGCATTCGCATCGCTCGCTTCCACTTCACCTGCCCGGAGCGTGCAGGGTTATTGCATGCCGATCCTCACCCTGGAAACTTCCGATTGCTCGAAGATGGCCGCATTGGCGTCTTGGATTTCGGTGCCTGTAATCGCCTGCCCAATGGTTTCCCGGAACCATTTAAGAATCTCTTGAAGCATGCACTCGATGACAATGCGCAAGCACTTTATGACGGATTCAAAAAGGATGGATTTATCCTCCCTGAGGTAGATGTTGATCCAGAGATGGTTCTTGAATTCCTTCTGCCACTTGTTGAACCGCTACGCACCCCAACCTTTCAATATTCACGTGAGTGGCTCCGTGATCAGAGCGCACGCGTTGGAGATCCGCGTAATCCAACAGCAAAGATTGGATTCCAACTCAATCTTCCAGCCGAATATGTATTGATTCACCGAGTCACTATGGGAACAACTGGAATCTTCTGCCAGTTAGAGGCGGAAGGTCCATTCCGGGATGAAGCTTTGGTTTGGTTCCCGGAGATCTCTCCTGCAACCACATAAAAAGTTGAATTTTAGATTGTAGTTTGCGATTCCGACAAAATCGGCGATGCCGACTCAATACCGAGTTCTTTGCCGTCGAAAGATAGCGAGTAGCGAAGTCCAAAGATTTCATTTTCGCTGGTAACGCTCACAATCTGCGTTATCTCATCGCCCAACAGAGTGCAATCACTGAATTGAACACTCTGACTGTTAATCAGCATCGGATATTGGGCTCCGATGATAAAAATAAACTGGTCGATACCAATAGCCGCGCGAAATCCTGGAGAGGCGAAAGAGTATGCACTCTCCCAATCCGCTTTTGAAAAAGCTGCGATCTGCCCCGAG
>Ga0247843_1006705_pt1 | contig 14792 bp, 10 predicted proteins | sample LaCruzMarch2017__FD_192420 | JGI IMG/M metagenome (GOLD analysis project Ga0247843, IMG submission 192420) | Freshwater microbial communities from meromictic Lake La Cruz, Castile-La Mancha, Spain - LaCruzMarch2017_8m | ecosystem: Environmental > Aquatic > Freshwater > Lake | place: Spain...
CAGGGCGACTGACGGCCATCCTCGAGCTGGGCGCGGGGTTTCACCCCGAATTCAGCGGTCTCGACAACCTGCAGTTCGCTGGGGGCTTCATGGGCTTCAGCGCCGCCGACATGCAGCGGCTGACCCCCAGCATTTTGGACTTTGCTGAACTGGGTCAGGCCATCGACAGGCCCATCAAAACCTATTCATCGGGCATGGTGGTGCGCTTGGCGTTTGCGCTGGTCACAGCAGAACAGCCCGAAGTGCTGATCATCGACGAAGCGCTGGCCGTGGGCGACCAGCATTTTCAGAAAAAATGTGTGGACCGGATCGAAAGCTTTCGACAAAACGGTTGCACCATTTTGTTTTGTTCGCACAGCCTGTACCACGTGCGTCAATTGTGCGATCAGGTGTTGTGGCTCGACAAAGGCCAAGTTCGGGGCTTGGGGCGCACAGAAGAAATCATCACCGCTTATGAAACCCATGTGCGGCTGCAAGATGCCAGTGCGCTGCCCGAAGGCGCTGTGACAGCGTTGGATGCCAAGACAAACAACACAGTAGTCGAAGGCACTGCAAAAGAGCCAGCATTGGCTGCGGCGGAAGGCCCGCATGCCGTGCATGCGGCCATTGTGCAGGCCAGCATGGACGGCTTGACCCTGCCAACCCAGGGCGGCAGACCCACTTTGCAAACACCCGATGTGCGGCTGACCCTGCGTGTGGTCACGCCCGACAGCCAACCGCCCAGCCTGGGTTTCATGCTGGAGCAGTTCAAGGGGGTGGGCATCATGTCGCTGGCCACCCATGCCGAAGGCGTGGCACCCACCGCCGTGTCGCATCTGCCGGGGCGATCGGAATGGGTCATGCACTTGCGCCTGCCTGATTTGCCCCTGCACTCGGGCACCTATGCATGGAGCTTTTATTTGTTCGATGCCCAGGGCTTGGTGGTTTGCGATGAATGGAAAAACCACATTGTGTTTGACTGGATCAGCCCCAGCTTGACGCCGGGCCTGGTCAGGTTGCCGCACGTTTGGGGCTGAGCTTGTACAGGCCGTGGTCATGGTGGCGCATACAGCTGCAAGATTTGCTGGAGCTGTTTGTGTTACCCAGCTTGGCTGCGGTCTTGCCTTGGCGGTTGTGCTTTGCCCTGTACCGCCAATTGGCCAAGTGCACCTGGCTGTACCGCGGTGCCACCGATGCCGCATGGCCCTGGGCAAAGCAAAGCATGCCTGGCCTTTATCAACAACAATGGGCCTGCGAGCGGCGTCTGCTGACGCTGGTGGACCATGCCGATTGTGTGTTGTCTTGCACCCGCTCGGCCTATTGGGCACGCAAACATGTGCAGGTCAGCGGGCATTGGCCTGCACCCGATACGCCGCAAGTCATTTGCACCTTCCATTGGGGCGCGGGCCTGTGGACTTTGCAGGCCATGCGCCAAGCGGGTCTGTCGGTGCATGCCTTGGCGGCATCGCTGCAGGGCGCGCAGTTTGCAGGCCGCCCGGTGTTGCAGCGCTATGCACGCTGGCGCACGGCACAGGTGGTCAAGGCCTTGGGGCATCCCACCATCGATGTGAGCGCTTCCATGCGCCCAGTGCTGCAGGCCCTCAAACAAAACAATTGTGTGCTGGGCGTGGTGGATGTGCCCGCGGACAACGTCGAAGCCAGCGTCTCCGTGACGCTGTTGGGCCGAAGCGTGCAGGTGCCCAGGGGCTTGCTGCGGCTGGCGGCTGAGCGACAATTGCCAGTCACCTTGTTCACGGCGGGTCTGGATTTTAAAACCGGCCACAGAACCTGGGTGATCCATTCGCTGGGGGTGATGCCCAATGCGCTAGCCCTGTTTGATGCGGTGTTTGGCGTGTTGAACCAAGCCATTGAGGCCTCGCCCAGTGCCTGGCATTTGTGGGCCGAGATGCCCCGATTTTTACAAAACAAAGACTGAGACCCCATGCACACCAGTTCATTGGCGCACATGCGCCGCCTTGTTGACACCTATCTGAAGGGCCACAACGACCTGAACATCGTGGACATTGGCAGCTGGGATGTGAATGGCAGCTACAAACTGTTGCTGTCAGCGCCTGGCTGGCGCTATTGCGGTGTCGATCTGGCGGCTGGTCCCAATGTGGATGTGGTGATGACATCGCCTTACCAACTGCCCCTGGCCAGCCACAGCGTGGATGTGCTGGTGTCGGGTCAGGCGTTTGAGCACATCGAGTATTTTTGGCTCACCTGGCTTGAAATTTGCCGCGTGGTCAAGCCCGGAGGGCTGATTTTTTTGATCGCTCCCTCGCGCGGCCCCGAGCACCGCTACCCGCAAGATTGCTGGCGCTTTTACCCGGACGGCTTTCGGGCCCTGGCCCAGTATGGCTCGCTGGAGCTGGTCGAGGTGTCCACCGACTGGGCGCCACACTCAGCAGAAGACAGTGCAGCGTGGGGCGACACGGTGGGTGTTTTTAGGCAAGCACCTATGAGTTTGGTCATGCAATGGCGCAGACGACTGATGCAGGCTTTGCGTCAGTGGTTGTTGCCCGGTTATCGATGAGTCAATTGGCCCTTGTTGCATGAATAAAAATGGAGCAACCATGAGTCAAGTCATTCTTGGGAAAAATGGTGTTTATTACAAGTTGATGTCCGATCGGGATTTGATCGGCCGCTTCATCGCTCAAAAAGGTGAATATGAACCCGAACTTCAGCAGATTACCACTTTGATTTTGAAGGGAAAAGTGGGTTTGGTGTTAGAAATTGGCGCCAACATCGGGGCGTTTGCATTGCCCGTGGCCAGGCTTAATGCTCATGTGAATGTGGTGTGTTTTGAAGCTCAGTCCGCAGTGTTTAAAAACCTGAAAGAAGGGGTAGTGATGAATGGGCTTGAACAACGTGTCAAGTTGATCCATTGTGGTCTGTCAGACCGAAATGGCAATGTTCGAATGTCGATTCCAGACTATTCAAAAGAGGCCAATGTTGGGGCTTTTTCACTGGATGCTGATGTTCGTGCCAACGATTACGAAGTCACCACCCAAGGCGGCACAGAATTGTTCACGCTGTACCCATTGGATCGGTTTGGATTGAATCAGGTGCAATTGATCAAAATCGATGTGGAGGGCATGGAACTGAAGGTTTTGCAAGGCGCTGAAGAGACCTTGAAACGTAACCATTTTCCGCCGATCATTTTTGAGGCGTGGACATGGAAAGCCTTTTAACAAAAACGCCGCGAGGCAATTTTGGATTTTATGAATCAATTGGGGTACGAAGTCATCGCGTTGGGGCAAAACAACCTGGCCCAGCATTCAAGTCGAAAAGATCACCTTCAAATTCTTCAGTGAAGGTTCTTCACCATGTCGCGAAACAGCGCTTCCATTTCAAGAGCGTGTTGTGCAGGTTTGAAGGGCGTGCTGTTGTTCTTGGTGTCAAGCAAGCGTGATTGGAGTGACGAGAGCAGAGCGGAATCTGTGGCCAAGCGCAGGGCCATAGCCTCATAGGCCTGTTCATCGTGTGCAATCAATTCAGGCAATTTCAAACTGATCAAGAGGCTGCTGGCCACCCGGCCTGGAAAGGTGTTGCCTTGCAAGGTCAGCAATGGCAAGCCGGACCAGAGTGCATCACTGGCAGTGGTGTGGGCGTTGTAGGGCCATGTGTCCAAAAAAAGGTCGGCCATGGCATGCCGGGCCAGATGTTCGTCGTTGGGCGTGCGCAGGGCAAATACCAGGCGCTGGTCGTCCACCCCGCGTTGCGCTGCTTCTCGCTGAAGGTTGGCCGCTGATTCGGGACTGTCTTGCAATAGCCAGAGCACACTGCCAGGCACTCGCTGCAGAATGCGCATCCACACGTCGAAGGTGGTTGGGGTGATTTTGTAGTTGTTGTTGAAGCAGCAAAACACAAAGCCCTCTGGGGGCAAGCCGAGTTCTTGGCGCGTGAAAGTGCGCGCTGAGATGGCGCGCTGAGCATCGTTGGGCTGGTAGCAGCCGGGCAGATTCACCACTTTTTCGGTGTAATGGGCCTGACTGCCGGGGGGGATGACGGTTTCGTCGGCGATCAAATAATCCATATACGGCGCGCCCATGGTGCCCGGAAAGCCAAGGTAATTGACTTGCACGGGGCTGGGTCGCAATGAGAAGACCTTGTTGCGTTCGCGGCCAAAAAAAACATTCAGGTTGACGAAGATGTCGATTTGGTGGGCATGAATCAACTCGGCGGCTTCGCGGTCTTGCAGACGGCTGATGTCGATGACGTGGTCAAAGGCCTTTTCAATCCGTGCTCTTCGGGGAGACTGGTCGTCCCAGCCGTTGTCAAAGGCAAAGATTTCAAATTGGTCTTTGTCGTGGTGTTCCCACACTTCGGTCATCAGGATCGAGGTGGCCTGTTCACGAAACTCGCCGCAAAGATAGCCGAGTCGAATTTTGGTGTGCGGTGGCCAGGCGGGGTGCACATAAGCCGATGCCTGGTCCGGGTATTTGTCTTGAGAAATATTTTGCGCACACACCTGCAGGCTGGCCTCGTCGTCACAAATGGCCTGGTAGCCAAAGGGGTGGATGGCTTGTTTGTTTTGCGCTACCTGAGCCTTGACGGTGAGGTACAGGTTGGGCAGGTCAGACCAGTCGCAGCAGAGCATTTTGGCGTGCAGCAGTGAGCCGATGGCATAAGGCAGTTGCGGATCCAGCGCGAGGGCTTTGGCGTAACTCTGGACCGCATCGGTGTAGCGTTTGGCATGTTCAAGCGTGGTGCCACGTTGAAACCAAGTCATCGCGTGCAGGGGTTGGAGTGCCAAGGCAGCATCAAAGGCGTCGCATGCTGGCTGGTAGCGCATGGCTGAAAAGAGCGTGTTCGCTTTGGACACATGCGCATCGAAGAAATCGGGCTGCAAGGCCAGCAGGCGGTCGGCGGTGGCAACGGCCTCGGAATAAGCTTTGAGTTCGCACAAAGCGCTGGCGCGAAGAATGTAGATCTCGCCGAATTTTGGATTGATTTTCAGTGCTTTGTCGAAGCTATCAATAGCTTCCTGCTGGCGCAGCAGCGCCGCCAAGGCCACCCCTTGGTTGCGCAGCGCAGCAAAGTGGTCTGGCTTGTGGCTGAGTGCCTGTTCGCACAATGCCAGAGCTTCATCGTAGCGCTTGAGGCTGAGCAAAGCTGTGCTGGCGTTAGTCAAAAAAACCGGGTTAAGCGGCTCGACAGACAGTGCCTGCGCAATGAGTTGGAGCCCGGACGCTGGATCATTGGCTTGAGAGGCCAAGACCCCCAGCGTGTGCAGGGCCGGTGCGTGACGGGAGTTGACCTTGACGGCTTGTTGATAAGCCTGCTTGGCCTTGTCGAGCAAGCCTTGGCGGTGAAAAGCCAGCCCCTGCTGGTAAAGAAGCTGCGAGGTGTCCATGGCGTATGGCTCTAAGGTTTCAGTGGCTTCGCCTTATTTTTGCGCGGTGACCACAAAGCCTTGCACGGGCTCTCCGGCTTCGAGCCGCAGGGCGCGGGTTTCCATTTGGATCTGACTAAAACCAGCGGCTTTCAGCAGTTTGTTCACATGGTCTTGCTGGTGAACAAATCGCTGCGTAGCTTGCAGTGCAAAGGTTTTGACTTTTTTGGGTGCTGCCTCGTAAGAAAACACAAAGCGGCCGCCAGGCGCCAGGATGCGATGGGCATTGGGAATGACCGTGCTCAGGTCGCCCACATAAATCAACACGTCCAGGGCCGTGATGACGTCATAGTGGCTATCTGGTGTGGCTTGCAGGGCGTCCAGCACGTTGACTTGGTTGAACTGCGCATACACACCGCGTTGAGCTGCTTTCTCGATCATTTTGGTCGACAGGTCCACACCGACGATGACACCCTTCAGTGGTCCCAGGCTGGCACCCAGCAGGCCCGTGCCACAGCCCAGGTCAAGCACGTCGACTTTCTTGTCGGGGTACCAGTCAAGAATCCATTGGGCGACGTCTTGTGGCAAGGTGTATTGCAGGTTACCGATCAGGTGTTGGTCGAACTGGGCCGCAGACGTGTCAAACAAGCGCGTCACCACCGATGCGGGTTGTGTCGCGGGTGTTTCGCCCTTGAGCAGGGAAGCGTAGTAAGTGAAGGTTTCGTTGTCTGGGGCCAGTGCCACCAAGCGTTCGGCGTCTTGTTGCGCCAAAGGCGTTTGTGCGGTGTTGATGTAGGCCAGCAGACGGTCGTGCAAAAAGTCGGTGTTGTCGGGCTCTTGCAATAGCAATTCGGTGTAAAGGGCGATGGCTTCCTCGTATTGGCCGTTGTAGGCTTGGGCCTCGGCCATGAGGTGTTTGAGCTGAGCGCTTTCGGGGGCCATGGCACTGGCTTGCTCGGCCCACAGAGCCGCTTGGGGGTAGTGCTGGCACTTTACGGCGATGGCGGCAGCGCGGGTCAGGTATTCGGTGGCAAGGCTGTTGTCTTGGGTGGCTTCAAAAATGGCTTGCTCTGCCGTTTGAACGGCCAGGCTGGTTTGGCCTTTGGCCGAGTAAACCCCCGCCAAGCGGATGGACGCCACAGGCCAGCCGGGGGCCAGGTCGACCGCTTTTTTGGCCGCAGTGAGCATGCCGTCCAGGTTGTTGGCGGCTTCGGCCATCAAAGAACCGAGCAAGAAAATACGGGGATCTTGTGGGGCGGTTTTGGCCAGCGTGTTCAGCATGCGGGCGGCATCGGTGAGTCGGTTTTCACCAATGACTCGCTCAATATATTGAAGCTGTTTAACGTGCTCTTGTTCGCGGAGGGTGGTGCTGCTCATGGCATTTTTTCAAGGCAAAAGACAATCCACGAGTCTAAAGCCAAATGAGTCATGCCAGAACAGGCGGTTGTGCGGCTTAAAAAGAACGCTGTGTCGGTTCTAAAATATCCCGATGCACAGGCCTTGTGTGAACGCCATGTCGGGGTTGCTGACTTGAACAGGAGTGAACGGGTGAGAGTTTTCCCCCATGTCGATCTTTTACGCGCCTTGGCGGCTTTGCTGGTGGTGGTTTACCACCTGGAGGCGCTGGGCAGCCTGGCTTTGCGCGGTGATGTGTTCTGGACTCTGCCTTTTCGGTACGGCTGGGTTGGGGTGGATTTGTTTTTGGTGATCAGCGGTTTTGTGATCATGCTCAGCGCAGCGCGAGCCTATGAGCGGGCGCCGCAAGATTTCAAATGGCCGTTCATGCAGCGCAGACTCAGGCGTTTGCTGCCTTTGTATGTGCTGACTTGCCTGATTTTCTTGTTTCTGGTGCGCCCCGAGGTGCTGTTGCGACCGATCGAACAGTTGGTCCCTGTGTTGCTCAGCCATGCACTGTTTTTACAAAACCTGAGCCACCACACCCATGGTGTGATCAATGGGGTGACATGGTCTTTGGCGCTGGAGATGCAGTTTTACCTGGCCTTGGTCTTCACAGTGGGTTTTTGGCTGCGTTTGGGCGCGGTCAGGACAGTGGTGCTTCTGGTGGGCTTGGCTTGGGCGTGGCGGTATGGCACCACTTTTTTTTGGGTGCCGGGTGTGGCCGTGCCGCATTTGCAGGTGATCTACACCACCCAATTGCCGGGTACGCTGGATGCTTTTGGCATGGGCATGGCGCTGGCGTTGTTCGTGCACCAAGCCAAGGGATCATTGCCGGCGTGGCTGCGCCCACAGGCATTGAACAGCCTGGCTTGGTGTGTGGTGGCGGGGGTGTTGCTCAGTGTGGCGGCTGCGCTGCTGCTCAGGCATACCTATTGGTCACACACCGGCATGGTGGTGTTTTGGCGAACTTTGCTGGCCATGGGCTTTGCCGCTGCTTTGGCGGCTGCGCTGACTTGCCCTTTGCCCAGCGGGGGCTGGATGCGGCCATTTCACTATTTGGGTGAGATCAGCTATGGCATCTATCTGTGGCACTTTTTGGTGCTGCTGTCTTTGATTCAGATGACACCCATGCGGGGGACCAGTTTGTTGTGGGCGGTGTTGCTGGGCACGCTGGTATTGGCCGCCTCGTCTTGGCACCTGATGGAAAAGCATTGGGTGGCCCGCCGATCGGGGTCTTCCCCGTCGGTACGCCCAGACGCGGCCTGAATTGCTGGGGCCCTGGTGACCTCAGGCGGTCGCCAGACCTCCGCCTACTGAGACCTTGCCTGCGATATCGCCAGCCAGCATGATGGCTTGCCGAGCGGTTTCTGCCGTTTGGGCTTGTGCCATTTGCGTTTTCCAGTCGCCGCTCCATTCGGCCACGTAGTTGGGGTTCATGGCGGCGCGCAGGCTGGCACGGTCGAGCATGTTTTGCGCTTGGTCCAGCAAAACGGGGTTGTTGAAGGGGTCGGTGATGCCTTGCTTGGCCCACACATCGGAAATAGTACCTTGGCCAAAAGGGTTGGGCTGAGCGCTTTGCCATGCCATGAAGTTTTTCACGGCGGACGAAACGGCGGCATTTTGGGCGGTGACCGTGGCAGGCGCAGTGCTTGCGGTGCTTTCCTTGGGGACCGCCGGGGCTTCAACCGTGCTGCTCTGTTCGGTTTTGACAGGGGTGGGGGCCGCCAAGGAAGCGGCGACCTGTTTCAACTGGGCGCCAAAAACGCTTTTCTCGGCGTCATCGACGGGCGCTGGGGTGCTGGGGCTCGCGTTGGTCGCGTTGTTCGCGGCCATGATGGGTCGGTAAATGCCATTGATGGTGATCATGGTGTCTGTCCTGGGGTGTGTCGGGTTGGACCGTGATGGGAATAGACCAAGTTATGCAATAAACGGGCCAAGACGGAGTGGCAATTTTTTGCCACCTGCGGGAGCAGTCGGCCCGTTCAGTTGGCAGGCAGAGCCTGCAGGGTTTGGCGCAGGCTCTCAAACAAGACGTTGGAGGCGTGCTGGGTGTTGCGTGGGCTGAACGAAAACAGATTTAGTCCTTCACCGGTTTGTTCGTGAGCTGGGGTGTCCATGAAAAAGGACAGAAATTGGGCACCGGCGGCATGGTGTTGCCGCAATACGGTGGTCAGCTCGGGTGCGGTCATGCCCCGCAGCGGGTGAAATTCGGTGATGCCGTACTGGCGGTGTTTTTCTTGCTGCAGCCAACCGCGAAATGAGGGGCCATAGCTGGTTTCGCCGTACAGGCTGACTCCCAGCAGCAGTTGGCTTTGTGGCTGCAGTGAAGTGCGGACCGCGAATTTGTCGGCGTCCCAGCCGGGGTTGAAGTTGGGCACGATCTGGTGGGTGTAGCGCGGTGTCTGGGCCATGCAGCCCGAATCAAACAGCTGGTTGAAGTGTTGCAAATAGCCCTGAACCTGGCTTTGTCTGAATTGAAGCCATTCACGGGCCAGGGGGTTGAAGTAATAAGAGGCCAGGTCACGCGGTTCATCGGTGTAGTTTTGGATGCTGGCGGGCAGAGGGGCCATGGCGGGTGCGGGCACCGAGGGGACCGCTTGCAGGGGGGACTGCTTTCGGTCACCGATCGCCACATGGCGTGTGGCCAGGTGGTACAGGCTGTCGCCGCCCAGGTTCAGGCCCAGGTCGATGCGGTGGATGCCGGGGGGCCATTGACTGAAGTCCAGGTCGTGACGCCAACCGACGTTGGCGCGGCCAAATTCAGGCTTGGCCGCCAGCACGTCTTGCCGGTCCAAGCGGGCTGGGGTTTTGGCGCGGAGGCGGCCGTTGACGAAAACCTGAACCTGAGCGACTTGGGCCGCTTGAGGCACATGCACCCAGCCGGTCAGGGGCAGCAGCCCGCTGGCAAAGCTGTCCTGGTGTTCATGAAAGTGTTGGAGCTTTTCGGTTCGAATGTCTTTGCTGGGCGGGCGCACGTCTTGCCAGCGGGCATGCGCGCTGCCCATGGCCTGGTTGAATGCGGTCAGGGAACCATGGCGGCGTTGAAGAAAGCCTTGAAATGCCGCTTCGGAGGCGGGGCTGTAGTCGCTGACCCGGTAGGGAGATGCAAAGCCCATGCCGTCTTCGAAGCGGGGAAAGAGGTGGTGCAGTTCGCCCAGCAAGGTGATGGCTTGGATGTTTCGCCGCACAGATTCAGGCCGTGCGCAAAGGCGTTCGTTCAAGGCGCGAATGACGTCTTCGCGCAGCGCGGTGATCGGGTTGTCCAGCCTGGCCACGCTCCAAGGGTAGAGCGGTTGGCCGTAATACCGATCGATGGCCATGGGGCCATCCCGTGTGAACGAGAGATTGTCTGGGTTTTGGGCCAAGGCTTTTTCTGCGGGGGCGCCGGTGCTGAAGTGAGTGGAAAACAAATACAACACCAGCGGCTTGCCGGTTTGTTCAATGGTGCGCACCACTTTGTCGAGGGCTTGGGTGTCGACCTGCCAGCCTTTTGGGCCTGGTTGGACAAAGTTGAGCAAGGGCACTTTGAGGGTGTAACCCCATGACCAGGTGGGGTGCACAGATGCCGGGGGGGCCGGGGGGGCCGGGGGGGCCAGGGGGGTCAGTGTCGACAAGGTGGCGTTGACCCAGTCGGCAGCAGAGCCTTGGGGGCCCAGGCAGTTTTTCAAAAGGCTTTGGGGTGCCGTGAGTGGTGGACCAGATGGGGTTTCACTCAGCAGACAGGGTGTCAAGTCCATCATGGGGGGCCAGCAGCATCGGCCGGGGCTGGCTGGGGCTGGGCAGTATGGGCGTGATCAGGGGCAGTGCCAGCAGGGCGCTGAGCACACAGCCTGACAAGAACAAGGCCAGGCCGGTGGCGCGGTTCATCGCAGCAACATGGATTTGATGCGCCTTTGCAGGTGCAGAGGCAGGGCTTTGACGAGGGGCGCGAGCAAGGATGAACCTTTGAGTTTTTGCAGGGCGCGCAGCGCGAGTGATTTGCCGGTTTGCGTGGGGCTGGTCGCTGCAGAATGGGCTTGGCAAATGGCCAGGGCCATGTGGCCCAGTTGTTCGGTGCTGGGCGGGGTGGGCGCACGCAGGCCTTGCAGGTAGTTCAGCCGGTAATCAAAATCATGGCCCATCGGGCTGGGCAGCAGCGGGTGTGCAGGGCGTTCAGGGGGCGTGGGGCCTTGACCTGTGAGGTAGTTCTCTTGCCGGATCTGCTCAAAAAAAGCAGCCCACTGGGCGGGGGTCTGCTGCCAATCGCACAGCCATGACCAGGGCCGTTGGGCCAGGCGTTCGGCAAATGCGCCCAGAGTGGGGGCCACAACCGGCAGGCCTTGCTCAAGGCAGGCGCTCAGGGTGTAGCTGTAGGTTTCGGGCCAAAGGGCGGGGAACCAGGCCACATCGGCTTGCAGCCAGTCCAGCAGTGAGGGCAGGTCGGCATCGGCGTAGGGGCCGTGCACCGTCAGCCGGGCTTTGGGTTGGGTGCGCAGTTGACGGTAGCCAAAGCCAAGCAAGTGGATGTCGAGCGGGATGTTGTTTTTGGCTGCCAACAGGGCCAGCGCTTCGACCACGTCGGCCCCTTTGATTTGGCTGAGCCCACCCAGCACGACGATTTTCAGGGCTTGCGTGGGCTCCAGACGTTTGGGTCGGGGCGTGGGGCACAAAGGTGTCTGGACCAAAAGCCTTGCATGCGGCACCACTTGCAGTGGGGCCAGGGGAACATGCTTGAGCAGGCGCTGGCCCGCGTCGGCGCTGGGGCTGATGACGGTGCGGGCTTTCGCAAGCAGGGGCGTGTGCAGGGCGCGCCAGGTCTCAATGCCCAGGCCACCGGGTGCGGGGTTGCGCCGCACGCATTGGCGGCATTGCTCGATGCCTTGTTCGCCGCAGTAGCGGTGCGTTTCGTCGGTCAACGAGATCTGGGGGCAGTAGCTGTGGTAGTCGTGCAGGGTGAAATCGTGCGCCAAGCCGAGCAAGGTGGGCAATTGGCTGACGAGCGGGTCGTGCCCCAACAGGTGGTGAAAGTGGATGTGCGCGACTTGCAGGTCTTGCAGGGTGCGCACAAGCCGAGCTTGGTCTTGCGGGAAGTTGAAGTGCAGGAGCAGGTCATCGCATGCGCCCTCCAGGCGCAACACCACCCCGCCGGGTGCGGGAGACAGGCGCAAGAAGGTGGCGTGTGTGGCCAGGTGTTGCCCCATTTCTTGCAGGTGCCGCAAGGTGCCGCCTTCGCGGTTGTGCGTGACGTTGAGGATGACGGGTTTGTCGCTGCAGGTGATGCGGGCCAAGTCGACGACGCGGCGTGCCCACTGGGCGGGGTCGCGGCCAATGAACTGGTGCACCTCGCTGTCGTAGCGGGGATGCAGTTGGGCCAGCGTGCGCATGGCGTTGAGTTCGCGTTCGCTTTTGGTGTCGCCAAAGCTGATGCCGCCCACATGCCGGACAAAGGTGTCGAGCGCATGCAGGTTGACCCAACCGGCTTTTTGGGCGCGGATGCAAAAGTCGTTTTCTTCGCCGTAGCCTTTGCCAAAGTGGGCTTCGTCAAAGTCGCCGATGGCTTGCAGGCAGGCGCGGCGGATGTACATGCAAAAGCCCACGCCGGTGGGCACTTCGACCGCATGGCCTGCCAAGTGGGTGGCAAACAGCTGGTCGAGGCTGGTGGTGGTGTGGCCAGCGGGCAGGTCGTTGGCTTGGCAAAACCGCGGGTAGCTGCAAATGGTGGCGTTGTTCGAAAAAGGTGTGACGCTGGCCACTTGGGGGCGGCTGTAAGCGGCGCGTTGGATGCGGTCGAGCCAGTCGTTGGCCACTTCGGTGTCGCTGTTGAGCAGCAGCACGTCGCGGTCAGGGTGCAGGCGCATGCCCCGGTTGACCGTGGCCACAAAGCCCAGGTTTTCTTCGTTTTCGAGCAATGTGATGCGGGGCTCTTGCGCAGCGATTTCGCGCAGCCATTGGGTGACTTCGGGCTCGGGACTGCAGTCGTTGATGACCACCAGATGCCATGCGGTTTGGCAGGGGCTGGCCAGAGCCGAGAGCACGCTGCGTTGGGTGTCTTCGAGGCCGCGATATACCGGAATGATCACGTCCACAGGGGTGCTTGGGGGGGGCGTGGCGGTGTGGGTCGGTGCGCTGGCGGTCAACATGTCTGGCATGGCAGAGGGCATGGGGGAGGACATATTGGAGGGCAGAGGGTGGCGACCGCGCCAGCCGTCCAGGGTGTATTTGAAATGGGCCAGGGGGCGGGTCCAGCGGTAGAGCTTGGAATTTTCGATGCGCCCCAGTTGTTGCTGCAGAGCGATCTGCTGCTGCTGAACGGTCTTCAGTTGCTGGTGAGCAGTGGCCATGTTTTGTGCCAAACCGGCTTTTTCAAGGGCGAGGTCGCGCAGGCTTTGGGCTTGAAAACTTTGGGTTTGCTGTGCTGTTTCCAACGCGTTTTGCAGTTCTTGCTGTGCTGTTTCCAACGCGTTTTGCAGTTCTTGCTGGCGCTGGTTTTGCTGACCAAGTTCCACTTGGTGTTGTTGGCTCAGGTGGTCTTGCTGCGCCAGCATGGTTTGCAATTTTTGATTGGCCTGAATGTAGTCGGCCGACATGGGCCAACCTGCCAGCATGGCCAATTGCCCACCGTGTTGCGTCAGGGCTTGAAAGGTGTGCTCTGGCAGGGGCAATTCGATCCACGGATCGTCGCCATGCAATTGCAGCCAAGCCGCGCTGGAAGGGCCCCAGGGAGGCGACCAAACCATGTGTTGCTGTGGCGCTTGCTCGAGCACGGTGGGGCTGGAGGTGGCAGATGCCCAAGCCCAAAGTGTGGCAGTTTCTGGACTGAGGTCCGGGCCCGAAGAAAGGCCCGAAGTCAGGCTCAGGGATTCGAGCCGCATGAAGCCGGGTCGGTCGGCTGGGTCGAGCCGAACATGGGTGTAGCGGCCTTGGGCCAAAGCTGGGATGTCGAAACGCAAGGTTTGGGTGTAGCCGCCCATGGCGCCTGCGGTGACCAGTTTGAGGGCTTCGTCGTATTGGCCGTCAATGGCCAGATACAGCTGCGCCGAAAACAGAGGCAATGCTGGGGTCAGACTGGGCTGGGTAGCATCGGCTTTGGCTTGTGTTACAGACAGGGGCGCAGGCTCCAGGCAGCTGATGAATTGGTAAGTGGCCGCATCGGGCAGGGCCAGCAGATGCCGCGCTACAGCGGGGGGCAAGAGGTTGAATTGACCCTTGAACTCCGAAGCCAGCACGTTGCGCGTGGTGGTTTCGCTGGTTTTGACTTGCCAGCCGTGCTGCGCAAAAAAGCGGTGCAGCGATTGGCGCGTGAAAAAACGCAAGTGGGTGCTGTCCAGCAGGCCTTCGGGGCGGTATTCAAACTCGCCTTGCAGCAGTTCGGCCAGCAAACCGCAATAGGCCACATTGGGCACCGAGGTGAGCAGTTGGCCCCGGGGCTGCAGCAACTGATGGCATTGCTGCAAGATGCGTTCGGGGTTTTTCAGGTGTTCGAGCACATCGGCGCAGACGATGCGGTCGTAGCGCTGGCCGGCAAACAGTTGCGTCAGGTCGGCGCTGTCCAGGTCGGCCACCACCACCTGCCGATACACAGTGCCTGCGCGTTGCGCTTCTTCGTCGCTGAGGGTCACGCCGTCGAGCGTGATGTTTTGGCGGGCGGCCAGGTATTTGCCCAGCCCGCCTGTGCCCATGCCCAAATCGAGCACCACAGCCCCGGCCTCAATGTGGCGAGCCAACAAGGTCAGTGAGTCGTTGTCTTCGCCCAGAACGGCGCGTTCGTACACATGCAGGGCGGGGGTGTCTTGAGGCATAGGTGCTGATTATACTACGCGCCAAAACGGGTTGGCGATGGGTTAGCATCCCCGGATGACCGTGCGCGTGCTCCATGTTGGCAAGTTTTTTCCACCCGATCGGGGAGGCATGGAGTCGTTTTTGGCCGAATTGGTGCTGGCCCAGCAGGCACAAGGCCTGGAGGTGTCGGCTTTGGTGCACGGCCAGCCTTTGGCCCATGACCCCGATTGGCTGGTGCGCGTGCCAGTGCAGTTGAGCCTGGTGTACACGCCGATCGCCTTGGGCTTCAGGGCGGCGCTGGCGCAGGCCATTGAGCGTT
>Ga0247843_1006706_pt1 | contig 14792 bp, 14 predicted proteins | sample LaCruzMarch2017__FD_192420 | JGI IMG/M metagenome (GOLD analysis project Ga0247843, IMG submission 192420) | Freshwater microbial communities from meromictic Lake La Cruz, Castile-La Mancha, Spain - LaCruzMarch2017_8m | ecosystem: Environmental > Aquatic > Freshwater > Lake | place: Spain...
CGGCCCATTCGTCGTTCTGTTCGAGAAGGATGGCTCCGACGAGGCGTATGATCGCGTCCTCGTTCGGGAAGATGCCGACGACTTCAGTGCGCCGTTTGATTTCACCGTTCACTCGCTCGAGCGGGTTTGTGGAATGGATCTTGGCGCGATGGTCCTTCGGGAAGTCCATGTAGGCGAGCACGTCGGCTTCGGCGGCGTCCATGAAGCCGGCGAGTTTCGGCAGCTTGGGGCGCAGCTGATCGGAGACGGCGCGCCATTGCGTCTTCGCCGCCGCAGCGTCGTCCTGCGCAAAGGCGGTGGCGATGAAGGCGGAGACGACACGCCGGCCGCTCTTGCCCGCGTGCGCCAGCGCGTTGCGCATGAAATGCACGCGGCAGCGCTGCCAGGTGGCGCTCAGCACTTTGGATATGGCGGCCTTGAGGCCTTCGTGTGCATCCGAGATGACGAGCTTCACCCCGCGCAGCCCCCGCCGCGTCAGCGCGCGCAGGAAGCCGGTCCAGAAGGTCTCCGCCTCCGAAGGCCCGATGGAAAGCCCGAGAATCTCGCGCCGCCCATCGGCGTTGACGCCCACCGCGATCGTCACCGCGACCGACACGATGCGTCCGGCCTGACGCACCTTCACATAGGTCGCATCGAGCCAGACGTAGGGCCAGTCGCCCTCGAGCGGACGGTCGAGGAAGGCCTGCACCTTGTCGTCGATCTCGCCGACGAGGCGGGAGACCTGGCTCCTGGAAATGCCGGTCATGCCCATGGCCTGCACGAGATCGTCGACCGAGCGCGTGGAGACGCCCTGGATGTAGGCCTCCTGGATCACGGCCGTGAGCGCCTTCTCGGCGAGGCGCCGCGGCTCAAGGAAGCCGGGAAAATACGAGCCCTTCCTGAGCTTCGGGATACGCAGCTCGACGCTGCCCGCGCGGGTCTCCCAAACCCGGTCGCGGTAGCCATTGCGCTGATTGATGCGGTCGGGGTCGCGCGCGCCGTGGGCCGCGCCCGTGAGGCCGGCCACCTCCAACTCCATCAGCCGCTCGGCGGCGAAACCAATCATCTCGCGCAGGAAATCGGCGTCAGGGCTCTTTTCCAGGAGGGTGCGCAGCGCCATCGTATCGTCGGTCATCGGTGAGTCCTCGGATCAAGTCGTTGGTGTGAACGACCCGACCTTCCGGCGATTCTCGATGACCACCCCATGGGGCGGAAGCCTCAGCTCCTACACCACGTCCGGGGACACGACCCACGCACATCCAGACCATGACACGATCGCGGTGTTTCGGCGCGCCAACAAGGCCGCGTTCGAGGCGGCGTTTCTGCAGATGCTGCTGATGGCGAAAGAGACCGGTCTCTTGAAGGTCTGGGCCGTTTCGATCGAAGGGACCAAGATCAATGCGAACGCCTCCAAGGTCAAATCGGTGCGCTATGATCGCGCCTGCGCTGCCGACCTCGCGGGAGGGAGGGGAGCTACCGCCGCAACAGCTTCCCCTTCTCCATCCCGCCGCTCGCGGGCAGCGATACGATATCGCCGTCACGCATCACCCACAGCGGCCCGCTGAACTTCGTCTTCGCATCCCCAAGGAACAATCCGTCGAACACCGCTGACGGCAGCGGCGGCACCACGTGCGTCAGTGCGAGAGCCTTCGCACCGGCGCGCTGCGCGATCTCCGCCGCGTCGGCGGGCGTGGTGTGGTAATTCTGGATGTCTTCCATGATCTGCGCGACCTTCGGTCGCCCGGCGCGCGCGGCCGCGATTTCGAGTTCGTTGACGAGCGGCGCCGAAAGCGCTTCCATGACAAGCAGATCGACGCTCTTCGCCTCGCGGTCAATGGACGGCGTCGGCACAGTGTCGCCGCTGATGACGACGCTGCGGCCCTTGTAGTCGATGCGATAGCCCACCGCCGGCTTCACCGGGCCGTGGTCCACCAGGAACGCTGTGATCGTCAAGCCGCCATCGTCGAGCACGACGAGACGATCGGTCCCTTCCGCAAACGCAAACGGCGCCGCAAGCAATCCCGCGCCCGAGGGCGCCACGATGTGCGCGCCGTGGTGCCCTACGCGATAGGTTGCGTCGATCGCGTAGGCTTCGTTGAAGCCCGCGACCACGCGCTCAACGCCCGGCGGCCCCGCGACCGTCATCGGCGTATCGACGCCGCCGCCCGCCCAGCGCTGCAGCGCGAGCGCGCCGAGATCGTCGATGTGATCTGAATGGAAGTGCGTGAGAAAGACCTGCTCGATGGCGCCCGGCGGCAGTCCCATCTGCGTGAGGGTTTCCGAGGCGCCGCCGCCGCTGTCGAACACGAACAGGCGCCGCCCCGCGACGATCGCGAGGCACGGCCCTGCGCGAGCGCGATCCGGCATCGGCGAACCCGTGCCGCAGAACGCCGCGTGCAGGCCGTCCGGCAATGACGTGAGTTCCGAACGCGTCATGTTGGCGTCCGCCGCTCGGCGAAGAAGGTTGAGCGCGATGTCGTCGCGCCGGAACCATCCCAGCACGGCGAGCGCGCCTACGATCAGCACCGCCGCAATCAAGATCCACCTGCGCATGACCGCCTCCTGGTCTTGTTGATGAGCGCATCAATTGGCCGACGGAGTGCCGATTGTAAATGGAGCGGCGGGCGTCGATGTGCGTGGAACGGGAATGTTACGCCCACGAAGGGGGACGAAGCACGCGTTCATCCCTCGCTTTCGGGAGCGCGGAGTTTCAGCCGGCATTTCTTTTTCGTTGGCGCACAAGGGGCCGGCTGGATGTCGGCGCTCCTGGTGCAGAAAATCACCAGAACAATCCCACCTGGTCGGGGCTGACAGACACGCCTCCCACGTCGCGTCCGAATGGTCGGGGCGCCACAGAGAGGCAAGACGCCATGCGCATCATCAGATCCCGCGACTTCAACCGCGAGATCGCTGACTCGCTGGAGAACCTCCGTCTGTAGTTTCTAGGCGTCGTCGCGTGGATGACCAACTTCGCTCCGCTGCCGCGTGATGCGCGCCTGTGGCTGCAACGGCAGCTGATCTACACGCGGCGCGAAATCCGCTTGATACTCGCGGCCGCGATCGTCTCGAGCGTGCGTATCAGAAGCCGTGCCCATCGCACGCTGCATCGACGCAAACTGCCGCGCGGCTTTCGCTGGGCGCATCGACGCGCTTCGGCCGTGCGATTCTAAACGCGCGGCTTCCATTTGCGCGCGCTGGGCGAAATGCGCCGTGTGCGCGATGACTTCGATGCGATCGTGCGCCGCGCGCTCAAGCGCCTCCCGCGCGACCTTCTCGGCGGCGTGCCGGTGATGACGTTTGCACGGGAGCTGCGCGGTCCGGCATGAAAACCGGCGCCCCCCTTCCGACAGCCCGACACCCTTGACCACTCCTCCCGCGCGCCGCTTTGTCAACGCCATGAGCGACCACCACCACCACGGCCATGACCACGCAGGCCATGACCACCAAGGGCACGCACACGTCGCGCCCGATCTCGCCTCCCCCACCGGCGTGCGGACCTATGGCGTGGCGCTGGTCATCAATCTGGTCTTCGTTTTCATCCAGATCGCAGCAGGACTCTTCGCCAATTCGACCGCCCTGCTCGCCGACGCGACCCACAATCTCTCCGATGTGCTCGGCCTCGCGCTTGCCGGAGGCGCGGCCTGGCTGGCGACACGGGCGGCCACGACCCGGCGGACCTACGGCTTCAGCAAGGCCGGAGTGCTGGCCGCTTTGGGAAATGCGCTGCTGCTTGTGGCCGCTTCTGGCGCGATCGGCTGGGAGGCGTTGCGCCGTTTTGGAGCGCCCGAATCAGTCGCACCCATGATCGTCATAGCCACCGCCGCCGCCGGCATCGTGGTGAACGGCGGCACCGCGCTCATGTTCGCGCGGAGCGGGAAATGCGATATCAACGCCCGCGGAGCCTTCCTGCATCTCACAGCCGACGCGGCGGTTTCGGCGGGCGTCATTATCGCCGGCGCGCTGATCTGGCTGACCGGCCGGAGCTGGATCGATCCGGTCGCGAGCCTCGTGATAGTGATGGTGATCCTCTGGGGCGCGTGGGGGCTTTTGAAGGACTCGCTCGACCTCGCCATGGACGCCGCCCCGCAAGGCATCGACGTCGACGCCGTACGCGCGAAGCTCTCCGGATTGCCTGGCGTTGCTGCAGTGCACGATCTCCACGTCTGGGCCATGAGCGCGACGGAACCGGCGCTGACCGCCCACCTTGTCTTGCCCGAAGGCGGCAGCGACGATTTCCTCAACTTGGCCGAAGGCGAACTCCGCGCCGCATTCGGCATCACCCACGTCACCCTCCAGATCGAGCGCGCCCACCGCGCGCCGTGTGCACACGCCCATGTCTGAAAGCTCAACGGAAACAATGTCCGCCAAACCCCGCATCGTCGTGCGCCCCTGCTTCGAGCACGACATCGAACAGGTGGCGATGATCTACGCCCACCATGTCACCACCGGCACCGGCACCTTCGAAGTTGCGCCGCCCAGCGTACTCGAAATGAAGGGGCGCTGGATGAAGATCGTGACGCGCGGCTGGCCATGGATCGTCGCAAGCCCGCTGGAAGATCCGTCGCGGGTCATCGGCTTCGCGTATGCACAACAGTTCCGCGATCGCGCCGCCTATGCCCATGCGTTCGAGGATTCCATTTATGTGGCGCCCGGCTGGGAACGACGCGGCGTAGGCATCGCACTGCTGGCGACCCTGCTGACGGAACTACAATCCCTCGACTGTCGTCAGGCTGTTGCAGTGATAGGCGATACGGCCAATGCAGCGTCCATCGCGGTGCATGCGAAGGCAGGTTTCAGTCACGTCGGTACATTGTGGAACGTGGGTTGGAAGTTCGGTCGTTGGCTCGACGTCGTCTTCATGCAAAGGGCACTGCTGCCGAAGGATGAAAAAGACCGTTAATGCACCTTTAAGCTGGAAAGGGCACACGGCATGCATAGAATGGATCGTGATAGAGAGTCGCGTCCCTTGGACATTGACGTTTTGAGGAACTAATCGCGGCAACGCTTCGTTAATCCGACGAGCGCAGGCTTTCGGGTATGAAGAGGGCGAACATGGCACGAACTATCGTTTCGTCTCTGTGGATGGGGGTCGTCGCGACCACTGGCGCGGTAGCCATCGGACTCACCGGTTCCAGCGTCGCCGAACCCTCCAATCCCGCGCTGCGCATGGCTATCGACGGCCAGGTGGATCCTCTCTCGCGCGCTAGCGAACTCGGCCCCCCTATCAGTTCCAACGGCTCGGGCATCACCTCGACGGGGAATTCTTTGCACGCGCCGCTGGTTGCCAGCCGCGAAGCTCCGATCCGCCTCAACCCGGACCTTCGGCCCGATCCGTTTCTCGATCCGCTGACGCTGGACCCCAGTCAGTCCACGACCCTCACCGTCGAGTATGCGCTCTCGGCTCCCGCGCGGCAGACAGGCCTGAACCTCGACCTCGCCATTGCGCCGCGCGCCGGCTTCGCCATCGGTCCCGAGGGCGGTCAGATCAAAAGCGTCGGCGGCGAAGTCCGTCTCGGCCAACGCCTTGAAAACATGGTCGGGGAGTTCAATGGCGCCGCCACGTGGGACCGCCCCGCCTGGTACTTCTTCGCCGCCACGGACGGCTCGGCGCTCACCTGGACGCCGGAAGCTCTGGCGGGCGCCGCCCGGCGCGGCCTCAGCTACCAGGAAGACCGCGTCGTCGTTGGCGACTATCAGGTTGGCCTCTCGGTGGAAGCGCGTGGCATGCAGGCCTCTTTCTCGGTGATGAACCGCGAGGTCGCCAACGGCTGGGAGAGCAAGGACGAAAACTACGTCGGCGCCTCCATCACGATGCGCCGCTGAGACTGCTTTTCCGGTTTAGGTGCTCTCTAGGACGAACGGCGCGCACTTTCGCCGCAAATCCGTTTGAATAACGGCTTTCGCGTGGGGTTTTCCACTGCCGACAGCGCCCGCGCCATTGCCGCCCACCTTGGAATCGCTGCCCATTCAGCCCGCGACAACAGCGTCTCGCACCATTAACTTTTCGCACACCGACGCTATATCTAGTGGGTCGTATCGGCGGTTTGCCGACATCTGGCGTTTGGAGAGCATTGGCATGGCGTACGGCGGTGAAATCAAGGGTCCTGGCCTTCTCACGCCCTCGAAAGCGTATAAGCCCTTCCGCTATCCATGGGCGCACGATTTCTGGAAGCGCCAGCAACAGATCCACTGGATGCCGGAAGAGGTCCCACTCGGCGAAGACGTGAAGGACTGGGCCTCCAAGCTCAGCGACCAGGAACGCAATCTGCTGACGCAGATCTTCCGTTTCTTCACGCAGGGCGACGTGGAGGTGAACGATAACTACATGGAACGCTACGCGCGCGTGTTCAAACCGACCGAGATCAAGATGATGCTCTCGGCGTTCTCGAACATCGAGACGATCCACATCGCCGCCTACGCGCTGCTGCTTGAAACCATCGGCATGCCGGAAAGCGAGTTCGCCGCCTTCCTCGAATACGAGGCGATGCGCAACAAACACGATTACATGGGGCAGTTCGGTGTCGACACCGAAGCAGACATTTTGCGCTCAGTGGCGATGTTCGGCGGTTTCACCGAGGGCCTGCAGCTCTTTGCGTCTTTCGCGATGCTGATGAACTTCCCGCGCTTCAATAAGATGAAAGGCATGGGGCAAATCGTGTCGTGGTCGGTGCGTGACGAGTCCCTGCATTGCGAAGGCATGATCAAGCTGTTCCACGCCTTCGCCAAGGAAACCGACGCGCTGACGAAGAGCGTGAGGGACGACATCATCGGCTGCTGCGAACATGTAGTCAGACTCGAAGACAAGTTCATCGATCTCGCCTTCGAGATGGGCCCGGTGCAGGGCATGACGCCGGAAGATATCAAGGCCTACATCCGCTATATCGCGGACTGGCGCCTCGGTCAGCTCGGCCTGCCAAAGCTCTACGGCGCGAAGGAACACCCGATCCCGTGGCTCACCGCGATCCTCAACGGCGTCGAACACGCGAACTTCTTCGAGGCCCGTGCGACGGAATACTCGAAGGGCGCAACGCGCGGCGAGTGGCACGGTCAGGAAGGCGTCTGGGGCGCGTTTGACGACATGATGTCGAAGCGCAAGGCGGCGGGTTGAAGCTCTAGAACAACATCCGATCTCGGAATTGCAGCAGCAACTCCGAGATCGGATAACGTTGCTCTAGAACCATACTTGTAAAGCTTCCTCATCCGAGCATTCGATCGCCACAGCGATCGAATGCTCGGATGACTCTAGCTTAGCGGATGAAATGGTCGCGCAGCATCGAGACCATTTTTTCGTCCACGCCCAGAACGGCCTTCATGTAAGATGGCACATCGCCATGGCGCGATTCCATCGCATCAATGGCCGCGCGCAGATAGTCGATATGCACGCCCAGCATAGGACGTATAGCCTCGTCGGAAATATCCTTGCCCATGCGCGACGCGATGCGCGCCCGCACTTCCGGCAGGCGCTTATCGAGATCAATGGCGACGTTCGTCAATTCGTAATCGGCAACGATCGTGTCCCGATCCACGCCCAGTGCGGTCAGCACCAGAAAGCACGCCACGCCCGTGCGATCCTTACCCGCCGCGCAGTGCACGATCGCTGGTCCGCCCTCCTCCGCGAGGCCGTGCAACCACGCCTTGAACAGCGCCACGTACCGGGGCTCGTAGGGATAGTGCATGTAGGCTGTCTGCATGTACGTGCGCATGGAGTCGGCGGTGAGATCGGCCTGCTGCAGCAAGCCGATGTGCGCCGGCAGCTCCTTGTAGCCCTCGTCGTTCGTCACCACTCGCAGATTTTCGCCGGGCCACAGATTGGGCGCATCGGCGCGCTCCTCGGAGCGGCGCAGATCAACGACGAACTTCGTGCCGAGGCCCGAGAGCCAGTCCATGTCCTCCGCCGTCGCCTCCGCAAAGGACGCTGTGCGGAAGAGGCGGTTGGTCACCACCTTGCCGCCGTCGATGGCGTCATAGCCGCCGAAGTCACGGAAGTTCAGCACGCCTTTCAGAGGCTTGATGCGGTCCTGCATGGTCCAATTCCCTTCAGAGACGGGTTTAGCGCCTCACTGCCGGGGAATCGAGGCGCGATTCAGCGCGCCGCCGCCAAGGCCTGCGCATAGTCATGGAGACGTTGCGTCATCTCTGCGCGGGATAGCCGCGTAGCCGCAATCCAGCTTTCCGAAGCGTGGTCGACGGCATCAAAATCAAGCGATGGGACAGAGGGCGTCGACAGCGAGCGGTCTCCTAAGACATGTCCCTCAAGGAGATCGAACCGGAACGGCGCGCGTTGCGCCATTGCGCGATCAAGGAAGAGCCAAGCGTTGTGATCGATCGCCCGCAACGCACCTGCCGCATCGACCACAAGGTTGAGATTGCGAGCCGTGCGATCCATGTTGTGCGTGAGCCGATCTGCCAAATTGATGCGCGAAAGCGTTTCAGGGTTTGCGAGTTGGATGTCCGACATCGTCGCCATGCGTGCGCCGTCCAGATACCGGAGCCCAAGATTTGCGCCGACGCTCTGTTGCACGATCCCGTCGAATTCATCCATCCTGATCAGCTAAGGAAAACCTTCGGGCGAGGTGAGAACGGCGGCCTAGAAGACCGGCGAGCCGCGCTGTTGCGCCAGACATGTGGCGATGAGCTCGCTCAGCAAGCCGCGTGGCCCGCGGCCAGCGCCGGTGAACTTCATCACCCATCTCGCGTCGTCTTGCGTTTCTACCGCTGCCGGCCACGTGCTCCCGCGCAGGATATCGACGATGCGCGTGACAATCACCGGAACGGCGGCTCGTCGAAGCTGCGCAGCTTGCGCGAATGCAGTGAGGACTTGTCGCGCTTGAGTATCTCGATCGTCTCGATGCCAATCTTCAGATGCTCGCCTATGGCGCGGTCGTAGAACTTGTCGGCGGCGCCCGGGAGCTTGATCTCGCCATGTAGCGGCTTGTCGGACACGCACAGCAGCACGCCATACGGCACGCGTAACCGGAAGCCCTGCGTGGCGATGCAGGCGCTTTCCATGTCCACCGCGACAGCGCGCGATTGTGACAGGAGAATGCGTTCGCGCTGGTAGTTCAGCTCCCAGTTGCGATCAGCGTAAGAGACCACGGTGCCGGTCCGCAGCCGCTTTTTCAGCGCCTCCTTGTCGTCTCCGGAGACCTGCTGCGCCGCCTGCTGCAACGCCACCTGCACCTCCGCAATTGCAGGGATCGGAATGTCGAGCGGTACGTTTTCATCGAGCACCTTGTCGCGACGCCAATAAGCGTGCGCGAGCACATAGTCACCTATGCGCTGCGAGTGCCGCAGACCGCCGCAGTGGCCGATCATCATCCAGCAATGCGGACGGAGCACCGCGAGGTGATCGGTCATCGTCTTCGCGTTAGATGGCCCGACGCCGATATTCACAAGCGTGACGCCCTCGCCGCCCTTCTCCATCAAATGGTAGGCGGGCATCTGGTACTTGCGCCACGGCGCCGACAGCGCTGTCTCGGCGGGATCAGGCGAATCGCCCTCGATCGTGATGCCGCCGGGGCACGACAGACGATACTTCTCCGGTTCGGCCTGCACCTTCGCAGCCGCCCAACGCACGAACTCCTCGACGTAGCGCTGGTAGTTCGTAAACAGTATCCACGGCTGCGTGTGCTGCCACGGCGCGCCGGTGTAATGCTGCAAACGCTTCAACGAGTAATCGATCCGCGGCGCATCGAAGAGCGCAAGCGGGCGCGCGCCATCGAGGCGCTGCGGCGGCTGGCCATCGACAACCGCATCTCCCACGGCCGCAAGTTGCGGGTATGGGAAGTGTCGCGCCAACTCCGATGGAGGCGCGCGCTCCACATCGATCGTGCGCGATCCGTCGAGCACGAAAGCGTAAGGAATCTCCGTTTCGCTCGTACCGACAGTCACCGTGGCCCCGTAGTCGGAGACCAGAAGGCCGAGCTGCTCCAACAGATACGGGCGGAAAAACGCGGGCTGAGTCACCGAAACGACGTAATCGCCTGGCCAGATCAGCTGCCCGTAGGCACGCGAGATGCGCGGCGGCGCCGCGCTCGGCGCGTGGCTGATCCGGAGTTCGGGATAACGGAACTTCGAGCGCTCGGCGTCGCTGGGCGGCGCGCCGCCCACGAGAAACCTTTGGACGGCATCTGCGAGCGCCTTGGCGGCCGCTGCATACTGGGCTTCGAGCGCATCGACGGCTTTGACCGGTGTGAGGCTTTTACTCATGCACCTTGGAAGCGCGATGGACGCCCCCAGTCAATGCCCTTATGGCGTCAGTTGCGTGTCACCGGGTCGGCAATGCGCGGACGACGCAGCTCGGCGTGGTTAAGGTCGAACGCGACGTCGAGAAACACGCCGATCGGCGGTGTGTAGCGATAGCTTGTTTCCGCAACGATGACCGACGTGCCGGGCACCATCAGGCCAGCCGGCAAGGGATATTCCGAACCTGCACCGCGGGCATCGTATCCGTTGTATCCATCGCTCCAGAGCACAGTGGCCTCGGTCGCCGTTTCCACTTGCACGCTTGAAACGCGCATCTTCAATGGCGTGGCGGAGTTCGGGTACATCAACGCTGATGCCGCAGCCCACAAATCGGTCAGCTCCGCATTCGTGATGATCGTGTCGCGCGAAACGACATCCGCAAGCGAGGCCGTCGTGTTTTCCGCCCGACGTTTGGTCGCGAGCAGCTCGGTAAGCTCGACGGATCCGAAGAGGATCACGGCCAAAATCGGCGCGATGAGCGCGAATTCAAGGGCCGCAAGGCCGCGCTTGTCCCGCAAGGCGCGCTTGAGACTGAGAGGTTTCATGGTCACGCCTCTCAAAACGGCTCGTTGCGAAACATCATGGACGACACCACGAGGCGTTTGCCGTCAGCCATGTTAGCGAAGATGGCGGCAAAAAACGGGGTGACGATCTTCCACTGATAGTAAGCGCGCACGAGGATCACTTCATTCGCGGCGCCGGGCGTATAACCCAGTTGGCCGAGATCCATGGCGCCGCCGTTTGTCGGCGTGCCGGTTCCCACATCGGCGAAGGAATCGTAGCGATCAACGTCAAGGTAGAGGTAACCTCCACAGGTCAGCGTCATGATCTCGTTCATGCGCGCGCATACACGTGATTCCATTTCGGCCTTTGTGGTTCCTTCTGCCTGAGCGACGCCCGTGCGGATTTCGCGTCCGACCTCACTGACTGCATTGTCGAGCGTCGACTGCACGAGTGACAACACCCCGAACTCGAGCATGCCGAAAATCATCCAGAACAGTGGCAGCGCGACGAACGCAAACTCGACCGCAGCCGCGCCGTCGCGGTTTTTAACGAATGCAAACAGTCGGCGGCGCGAAACTTTCGCCGTCATGAGATCCTCCGAAGGCGGTGCGCCAGCAGGCGCTCGCTCAATTCAGAGAAACTACCCAAAATTGGTTGCTGCTTCGCTGTAGTCGCTTGGTGAACGGAGTTTAATTGCCTCCGACCGCCTGGCCGTTGCGCGCCGAAATCTGTTGATTGGTTTGGGCGAACGCCGCTTGATCGTCGGAAATATCGGGCCGGCGACGGCAAAGCGGATTGCAATCCAGCCGCGAGGTCGCTGCCCCGCGCGTCACCATGACGACGTTAGTTTCATCGGGCACCACTGTCACGCGCGTCTCGAAGATGGGACGCCCCGAATGACCGACAACGATGAGGTTGGTGGAGCCGTAGGATCGGCCAGTCACGAAAAGAAGGCGATCATTCTGGATGGAGACGCCGGCGACAGACGGATTGCCAACAACAACGCCGGTGGCGGAGTCCGGCAATGGGATCGGCCGCGACTGATCCAGCGCGACCTGCACCTCCTGGGCATGCGCAACGCCAGAGATGAGGGCCGCCACAAGGACGCCCGCCGCCCAACCACGCACATTCATGAGCTACTTCTCGCCGACACTTTCGAGCATATAGCGGCGTGTTTCTTTCCGCATCGCTAACCACGACAAATCCGAAGTGCTGCATGAAGGCTTAATCAAAGTTTATTGGGAGGAGTTATCGCGGCGAAAGCCGCTGGAACAGCCGTTGAGGCGTGAGCGGTGTCGACATAACGGCGCACCCCTCATGGCAACGCACGGCCCAGGCTTCTCCCCAGCTTCAAAGTCAACGCCCCCTATCCCAACCCCGACGCCGCAACCGAAGTACGCAATAGCCAAACAGGCGCGCGCTGGCCTTGAGGGTTCGGCACGCTTTCCCTTTTCGGGAACTGCATTTGGGAAATTGGCCCGAACGATGCCCCAAATATTCGCCGCCACACCAAGTTCATAACATGTAAATCACATTATAGTTGCGAACGATTTACTACAATTTTTCAAAATTTGACTTGTGCGGTAATATTATATCAAACATTCGGCCCTATCTTCGCAAATGTTCGGTGCGGTGTCTCGAGTGGGACAGGCGATCGAACGCCATAAACCACTCGATATCAAGGAGTTATAACCATGATGAACAAGATTCGTAACCTTCTGAAGTCCAAGGACGGCGCGACGGCCATCGAGTACGGCCTGATCGCCGCTCTCATTGGCGTCGTGATCATTTCGGCGGTGACCGCTCTCGGCACCTCGATCGAGACGCAATTCGAAGTGATCGAAGGCGCGATCAAGGCCGCAAACTAATCGGGTCACCGATGCAAGAGCTCCCCGGGCCCGCGCCTCGCGCGTGGGCCCGGGCGGGTTTCTCCTCGACAGCCCGCTCATGCGGGCTTTTTTTTTGCCCGGCGCTTTGCTGCGCGCTGCGAGATGCGATCCTCATGATCATCGAATCGCTCGCCCCCGCCCTTTTCGTTCTGGTGTTCCTCGGCCTGGTGCTGTTCGCGGCAGGCAGTGATATCGCATCCATGCTGATCCCGAATTGGGTGTCGATCGCGCTCGCCTTGACCTTTCCGATCGCAGCGTTTGCAGTCGGCCTCCCATGGACGCAGGTCGGCGCGCACGCCCTCATCGGCCTTCTCGTCTTCATCGCAGGGTTCATCCTATTTTCGGTCGGGGTCCTGGGCGGCGGCGATGTAAAAGTGATCTCTGGCGTCGCCGTATGGACAGGCGCGGCGGCCTTGTCTCCCTTTGCTTTTTGGACATCAGCGGCCGGCGGCGTGCTGGCGCTTGTCATTCTCCTGGCGCGGAAGCGGTTCACCCCGGCAGACAGCCGTCCGGCGTTCTTCAACCGCCTGCTGACTTCAACCAACGGCATCCCCTACGCGGTCGCCATTGCAGTTGGTGCGATCGCCTCCCTGCCGACCCAACCGGTGGTCCAAGCGGCTCTACGCTAAAGTCGCCGATTAACTTCTTCTTAGCCGCGATCATGATTGGTGGGCGCAACTGAACCTTAGGCCCAATCCCTCGGGGGCACCAAAAGATGTCTGTGCGTCAGATCCTAGTTCTCGCCGTGGCGCTCATTGCCGCGATCGGGGCGCTCTTTATGGTGCGCGGCCTCGGCAACAAGCAGGAGACGGCGGAACCGGCTGTCGCGGCGACCGGACCGCGCGTGCTTGTCGCGGCTAAGGACGTGGCCGTGGGCGCAGCGCTCCAGCCCACCGACCTGGAGTGGCGGATCTGGTCGGCTACGGCGCTCAGCCCGAGTTTCATTGAGGAAGCCGACGACCCTAAAGCGCTTGAGACTTACTCGGGCGCAGTGGCGCGCATAGGTCTGGTGGCTGGCGAGCCGATCATGGACGGGCGTGTCGTCAAGCCCGGCGACCAAAGCTTCATGGCGGCTATTGTCTCGCCCGGATTTCGCGCAGTGTCAGTGGGCATCAGCGAGGAGACGGCCGCATCGGGGTTCATCCTGCCCGGCGATCGCGTCGACGTGATTCTGACCCGAAAGGTCAACATCAACGAAGTCGGCGGCGGAAGCGCCGAGGAGGTGCGCAGCGGCGTTGTGCTTCAGGACGTCCGCGTTCTCGCGATCGACAAGACGTTCAAGACCGATCTCGCCGCAAACGAGCCCCAGCCGATCGCGGGATCGGTTGCGCTGCTAGAGCTCACGCCGCGGGATTCAGAATTGCTCGCGATGGCTGAAGAGATGGGCGACCTCTCGCTCGCCTTGCGCCCGGTCATGCCCGCCAACGCGAGCGGCACGGCCAGTTCCCAGCGCCGCGCCACGTCCGCGATTGAACAGAACCTCACCGCGCGCGACCAAATCCGCGTCCACGCCTTTGGATCCGTCAAAGACCAGGCCATCGCCTCGCAAGGAGCCAACTGATGAGACGCTCACCCCTCGCCGTCTCGCTCGCAGCGCTCCTTTCGTTCGCGCCCTCGTTCAACGCCGCCGCAGACCCGCAATCGGCAGTGCAGCATATCCGCGTCACGCGCGGCGGCGAAGGGTCCAACGCAAGCACACTGACACTTTCGCTCAACAAGGCCGCGATCATCGATCTGCCTGCCGATGCGCGCGATGTGCTGCTGTCGAACCCCGAGATCGCCGACGCCGTCGTACGCACGGCCCGCCGCATCTATATCCTCGGGCGCAAGGTCGGTCAGACAAATGCTTTCTTCTTCGACGCTGCGGGCCGTCAGGTGGCAAACGTCGAGATCAGCGTCGAGCCCGACGTAGCCCCGCTGAACGATCTCTTCCGCCGCTACGTCCCCAACACGAACGCAACCGCTGAAGCGATCAACGGCTCCTTCGTGCTCTCAGGGTCGGTCAAGAGCGCTTCCGAAGCCGAGCGCGTTTTGCAGATCGCCAACCGATTTGCACAAAGCACAAGCTCCGCGAGCGGCGGCGGCGGCGGCGGCTCCAGCGGTGGCGCAGCGACCAACCAGCAGATCGTTAACCTGATTGCGGTCGAGGGTCAGGAACAGGTTCTCGTCAAGGTT
>Ga0247843_1006707_pt1 | contig 14791 bp, 13 predicted proteins | sample LaCruzMarch2017__FD_192420 | JGI IMG/M metagenome (GOLD analysis project Ga0247843, IMG submission 192420) | Freshwater microbial communities from meromictic Lake La Cruz, Castile-La Mancha, Spain - LaCruzMarch2017_8m | ecosystem: Environmental > Aquatic > Freshwater > Lake | place: Spain...
GAAGATTGTAAATAATTATATAAATGTTTAACAAATATTTTATTTATATGTGTCGACACATATATATAATTTTTTTCTTTTATATCTTCTATTTTACAACGTTTAAACATTTCATATTTTTTTTTTATATAAAAAAATATAAAAAAACACATATTTTTAATATATTCATAACAAACTGGTGTTAATTGTTTAATGTTTCCAATTTGTGTTAAAAAAATTAATTTTAATACATTATTTATTGTAATTTTATCTGTATTTTTCATAACATCATTTATACTATTCATTACCATATTATTCATAAATATATCTGACATATTACTAAATGAATTTACGTTTGTAGAATTATTAGCTACATTTGTTCTTTCGGTTGACATATTTAATTAAATAAACCAAATAAATGTTGAAAAAAATAAATCAATTTTTTTATAAATTAAATATCTAATTAACAATATCCCAATATCGACAAAATTTATACAGATTATACAGATAATACAGACAATGCAAATACAATATCAATATTGTAATCCAACATGTAACAAACAATATCACCTCATTTTTGTGTTTGAGGTTCAACATTATTGCTATTTGTGAATTGTAATCAATGTCAACATCAAAAAAATCAAACATGATATTAAATACAATATCCAAAAATTTAACAATTAAAATTTGCAACCAAAGATGATAATAAAATATACAAAAAGAATCAATAAAAACCACATTAAATAATTGTCTAAATTTATTTGTTGGTACTGTTTCATTAGATACTTCATATGTCGTATCAATTTTTGGCACAATCTTTTTAACATTATCAACATTATTTTTCATATGTTTACGATAATATCTATCTTGTTTTTTCATATATCGTTCGGTTTGCCTAATATTATTTTTAGTAATATTATTACGGGCATTCCTCATTGAAGAAAAATCTCTCATAAGAGTTCGAATCATAATATAAATATAACCTAAAAAACTCTGATAAAATATGCATCAATTTTTTTTTAATTTTGTAAAAGCATCACATCCTACTGCATGACGCAATGTATATTTATTACGTATTTTCCAATCATTTCCAACCGCTTTTGCACTCATCATATAAATATCACCGCCATTTATCATTTTTTCAATTCGATTTCCAACAGAATTTCCCTTATAAAACCATTGATAATAAATTGGTAATGATGCACCTATTCTAATTGCAATTACTTTTCTTCTTTCACTATCACCATGATATCCAATACCACATGTTTTATTATTATAATAATAATTTCCTTCACCTTGTAATGAATTTTCTTGTAAAATATTTTCTAGATTTTTTTTTATATTTGTTAATATTGGAACTTGATTCCAAGAAATAATTGTTCCTTTACCACTTTCATAATTAGCTTCTTGGAAAGTATCTCCAAAACATAGATTATATCTTGCTTTTTTATTTACAACTTTTCCATACATTTTTGCTTTTGTATCCCATATTAAATTTTTCATTTCCGTAAATATTTTTTCAGGTGTTTCAACTGCATTTCGAATAATCAATATATATGCTATTTCTTCAATTTGTTCATCTAAAAAATCATTTAAACAAATTAATTCCGTTTCTTTTCCATTTTTTGCAAAATAATTTTGCACTTTCTTTACATCTTCTAATGAATAACCATTTTTTGCAATAGTTCCAATTTTTTGCATACCAACATGGTTTTCTGCACAATCTCCAAATGTAATTGTAATAGTTTCCATTATATAATTAGTAATTATTATTTTAAATTAAAATTTTCAGAAAGTTATTTAAAAAAAAATGATTTATTTTTATATATTATGATAAATGCAGATGAAATAATAGAAACATATGGAAAAGAATATTTTGATAATCTATATAATGAAACAAAACAAACAAAATATGACTATAAATTATTACTTAAACGTTCTGATTTTACAAATAATATGGCATTAAAATTATCTATAAACAAAACATTGTTATTATTAGAAGCTTATTATACTAAAAATAATGTTCTTTTAAAATTATTATTAGAAAATTTTAAAAAATATAATTTAGAGCATATCCTATTATTTAATGAAGCAATAAAAAATGATGATATTGAATTATTAAAAATATCAAATAAAATATCTAAAATACCAAATACATTTGTTTCTCAATATACTTATATAAATAGAACTCATTATATATTAGATTTGGTTGCAAATAAAAAAGCTAATAAATGTTATACATATATGAAAAATGAACTTAAATTATATATCGATAATCCGGTTTGTTATTTAAAATTTCCAATTCGTTTAAGCACCGATTTTGCAGATTATTATTTACAAATTAATAATAATAAAAGTTATGAAGGTTATGAATATTGAATAACTTTTTAGAAAAAAGTTAGGTCAAAAATCCGAGAGGATGAATTAAAAGATATTTGTCAAAAATTTGAGAGGATGAATTAAAAGATATTTGTCAACTTTTTTCTAAAAAGTAATAACAATATCTGTTATATTTCGTCTACATAATGGACATTGTAAATATGATTTATTAGAACTTTTTTTAATATTTTCATAACATTCATTGCAAACACATTTATGACCACATGGTAAAAATATAGTATTTGATTTTTCACATAAACATATAACACATTCTTTAACATCATAAATTTTAACATTTACTAATTTATATGAATTATCTGGTTTAATAATTTTAATATTATCTTTTTTTATTATATAAAATGGTGATCGTTTTTTATCACAATTTAATGTAATATCAGTATCAGGAATTTCATAAAAATATCCTTCTTGTCTTATATTTTTTGGAAATCTACAATTATAATTATTATTATACATATTTGTATATATTTTATCATCAGTATCAATAAAATTATGAAATTTTATTCGTAATTTATTTTTCTCTTTTATACAAATTAGTATAACTTTTGATGTTTTTATAGTTTCCATTGTTATTATAAAAATGATATAAAATTATTTTTTATATTATTTTATTTAAAAAAAAATTGAATATTTTTAATCAAGGATATTAATTGTGTTTGTATAGATTATGGTCGAAATAAACAATTTGGAAGACTTAAAAAAAGCTATTGAAGAAAATCATTCAATGATTAATGAATTTAAATATAAACGTATTATATCTAAAACTGATATACGCACATATAATATTTATATGTATGTATGTATGAATGGAACGCCAGAAATGTTAAAATATCTTGAAATGTATTTACAAAATATTAAAGATTTTAAAGATGAAAAAAACACAGATTCATATTTAATTGCCGCAGATTATGGAAATCTAAAAGTAATGAAATATTTAGAAAAAGAACATAATTGGAATATCCATAATAAAAGTGACCATGGTTATGATGCATATTTATATTCATCACGTAATGGACAATTAGAAATAATGAAATATTTAGAAAAAGAACATAATTGTGATATCAATGTTAAAAATATTAATGGATATGATGCATATTTATTAGCATCATTTAATGGTTGCCTAAAAATAATGAAATATTTAGAAAAAGAACATAATTGGGATATCCATGTTAAAAATAATTATGGAGATGATGCATATTTATTAGCATCATCTAATGGACAATTAGAAGTAATGAAATATTTAGAAAAAGAACATAATTGGGATATCCATGTTAAAAATAATTATGGAGATGATGCATATTTATTAGCATCATCTAATGGACAATTAGAAGTAATGAAATATTTAGAAAAAGAACATAATTGGGATATCCATGTTAAAAATAATTATGGAGATGATGCATATTTATGTGCATCATGTTATGGTTGCCTAAAAATAATGAAATATTTAGAAAAAGAACATAATTGGGATATCCATGTTAAAAATATTAATGGATATGATGCATATTTATTAGCATCATTGCATAGACATTTAGAAATAATCAAATATTTAAATAAAATCAAAATTGAAAAAGGTATGAAATATGTTAGAAAAATTTCGAATAATTTATGTAATATATGTTTAGATGAATTTAATAAAAATGATAAAATAACTAGATGCACAAACGGACATACTTTTTGTTTTGATTGTTATTGTAATTTAGATAATAAAACAAAATGTTGTATATGTAATCAAGATAATATAATGAAAGAATATATATTTACGTATAAATAATACATTTTTATAAAAAAATTGAATATTTTTTCTTCAGCATTTCAAAAAGGTAATATTGATTATGTTTAAAATAAACAATTTTGAAATAAACAATTTAGAAGACTTAAAAAAAGCTATTGAAGAAAATCCTTCAATGATTAATGAATTTAAATACAAACGTGAAATAACCAAAAATGATATACGAACATATAATATTTATATGTATGTATGCATGTATGGAACACCAGAAATGTTAAAATATTTGGAAACATATTTTACAAATATCAAAGATTTTAAAGATGAACTAAAAACAGATTCATATTTAATTGCTTCAATTGGTGGAAATCTAAAAGTTATGAAATATTTAGAAAAAGAACATAATTGGGATATCCATGTTAAAAACATTTGTGGAGATGATGCATATTTATGTGCATCATTTTATGGAAAATTAGAAATAATGAAATATTTAGAAAAAGAATATAATTGGAACATTCATGTTAAAAGGAATAGTGGAAATGATGTATATTTATGTGCGTCGCTTAAAGGACAATTAGAAATAATTAAATATTTAGAAAAAGAACATAATTGGGACATCAATGTTAAAGATAATAATGGCAATGATGCATATTTATTAGCATCATTTGGTGGAGAATTAGAAATAATGAAATATTTAGAAAAAGAACATAATTGGAACATTCATGTTAAAAATAATTATGGATGTGATGCATATTTATTTGCATCATTTGGTGGATACTTAGAAATAATGAAATATTTAGAGAAAGATCATAATTGGGATATCCATGTTAAAAATAATTATGGAAATAATGTATATTTTATAGCATCAATTTACGGAAAATTAGAAATAATGAAATATTTAGAAAAAGAACATAATTGGGATATTCATGTTAAAAATAATCATGGATTTGATGCATATTATTATGCAAAAACATGTAAACACAATGAAATGATAAAACATTTAGAAAATAAAATGTTTTATGAAAAATTTTCAAAATTTGTTAATGAATTTGTTGAATCGAAAGATAAAGAAATTAATAAATTAACTAAAAAAATTAATTTAATAAATAACTTTTTAGAATAACTTTTTAGAAAAAGTTAGGTCAAAAATAACTTTTTAGAAAAAAGTTAGGTCAAAAATAACTTTTTAGAAAAAAGTTAGGTCAAAAATAACTTTTTAGAAAAAAGTTAGGTCAAAAAGTTAACCAAGTTAACGATTTTTTGGAAAATTTTATTATAAAATATTGATTGACTTAGTTAACTTGGTTAACTTTGTTAACTTGGTTTACTTTTTGACCTAACTTTTTTCTAAAAAGTTATTATAAAAAAAAAATTGATTTTTATTTTCCCAAGAATATAAATACCTTATAATAAGATTATGCTTAAAATAAATGATAAAGAAATTAAAAATGTTGATGATTTAAAAGAAATTGTTGAAAAAGATTTTTCAATTTTAAAAGAATTTAAATATAAACGTCAAATATCCAAAACTGATATACGAACATGTAATATTTATATGTATGTTTCTATGTATGGAACTCCAGAAATGTTAAAATATCTTGAAACATATTTATCAGATGTTAAAAAATTTAAAGATAAACAAAACACAGATTCATATTTAATTGCGTCGTATAGTGGAAATCTAGAAGTTATGAAATATTTAGAAAAAGAACATAATTGGAATATCCATACTATAAATAATTATGGAAACAATGTATATTTAGCAGCATCATCTAATGGTTGTCTAGAAATAATGAAATATTTAGAAAAAGAACATAATTGGAATATCCATATTAAAAATAATAATGGAAATGATGCATATTTATATGCATCAATTTATGGACAATTAGAAATAATGAAATATTTAGAAAAAGAACATAATTGGGACATCCATGTTAAAAATAATTATGGAACTGATGCATATTTAGTAGCATCATATAATGGTTATTTAGAAATAATGAAATATTTAGAAAAAGAACATAATTGGGACATTTATGTTAAAAATTATGATGGAAATGATGCATATTTATTAGCATCATATAATGGTTGTTTAGAAATAATGAAATATTTAGAAAAAGAACATAATTGGGATATCCATATTAAAAATAATAATGGAAATGATGCATATTTATATGCATCAATTTATGGACAATTAGAAATAATGAAATATTTAGAAAAAGAACATAATTGGGACATCCATGTTAAAAATAATAATGGTCAAACTGCATGTTCTTATGCGAAACTAGGAAAACACAATGAAATCATAAAACATTTAGAAAATAAAATGTTTTATGATAAATTTTCAAAATTTGTTAATGAATTTGTTGAATCGAATGATAAAGAAATTAATAAATTAACTCAAAAAATTAATTTAATAAATAACTTTTTAGAAAAAAGTTAGGTCAAAAATAACTTTTTAGAAAAAAGTTAGGTCAAAAAGTTAACCAAGTTAACCATTTTTTGGAAAATTTTATTATAAAATAATTAACTTGGTTTACTTTTTGTCACAACTTTTTTTTAAAAAGTTGTTCTAAAACGTTATCCATAAAAAAAATTGATTTTTATTTACCCATACTTTGAATTACCTTATAATAGACTATGTTTAAGATAAATGATAAAGAAATTAAAAATGTTGATGACCTCAAGGAAATTGTTGAAAAAGATGTTTCTATTTTAAAAGAATTTAAATATAAACGTGAAATATCCAAAACTAATATACAAACATATAATATTTATATGTATGTGTGCCTGTATGGAACTCCAGAAATGTTAAAATATCTTGAAACTCATTTTTCAAATATTAAAGATGAACAAAAAACTGATTTATATTTAATTGCGTCAAGTGGTGGAAATCTAGAAGTTATGAAATATTTAGAAAAAAAACATAATTGGGACATTAATGTTAAAGATAATGATGAATCTGATGTATATTTATTAGCATCATGTCATGGAAAATTAGAAATAATGAAATATTTAGAAAAAAAACATAATTGGGACATCCATGTTAAAAATAAATATGGAAATGATGCATATTTATGTGCATCATCTAATGGACAATTAGAAGTAATGGAATATTTAGAAAAAGAACATAATTGGGATATCCATTTTAAAAATAAATATAGAAATGATGCATATTTATTAGCATCATGTTATGGACAATTAGAAGTAATGAAATATTTAGAAAAAGAATATAATTGGGATATTTATATTAAAAATATTTATGAAATTGATGCATATTTAATAGCATCATTATATGGTAAATTAGAAATAATGAAATATTTAGAAAAAGAACATAATTGGAATATCTATATTAAAGATTTAGATGGTGATAATGCATATTTAGAAGCATCATTATATGTAAACTTAGATGTGATGAAATATTTAGAAAAAGAACATAATTGGGACATCCATGTTAAAAATAATCATGGATTTGATGCATATTATTATGCAAAATTAAAAAAGCACAATCAAATAATAAAACATTTAGAAAATAAAATGTTTTATGAAAAATTTTCAAAATTTGTTAATGAATTTGTTGAATCAAAAGATAAAAAAAATAATGAATTGACCAAAAAAATCAATTCAATCAATAACTTTTTAGAATAACTTTTTAGAATAACTTTTTAGAAAAAAGTTAGGTCAAAAATAACTTAGGTCAAAAAGTAAACCAAATAAACCAATTTTATAATAACTTTTTTCAAAAAAACGGTTAACTAAGTTAGTTAACTTCGTTTACTTTTTGACCTAACTTTTTTCTAAAAAGTTATTATAATAGACTATGTTTAAGATAAATGATAAAGAAATTAAAAATGTTGATGATCTCAAAGAAATTGTTGAAAAAGATGTTTCAATTTTAACAGAATTTAAATATAAATTTGAAGCAACTAAAATTGATATACGAACATATAATATTTATATGTATGTGTGTATGTATGGAACTCCAGAAATGTTAAAATATCTTGAAACATATTTATCAGATGTTAAAAAATTTAAAGATAAACGAAACGCTGATTCATATTTAATTGCGTCAAGTGGTGGAAATCTAGAAGTTATGAAATATTTAGAAAAAGAACATAATTGGGACATCCATGTTAGAAATAATTATGGAACTGATGCATATTTATTAGCATCATGTTTTGGAAATTTAGAAATAATGAAATATTTAGAAAAAGAACATAATTGGTGGCCCCATGTTAAAAATAATAATGGAGAAGATGCATATTTATTAGCATCATATAAAGGACACCTAGAAATAATGAAATATTTAGAAAAAGAACATAATTGGAACATTCATGTTAGAAATAATTATGGAACTGATGCATATTTATTTGCATCATATAATGAACATTTAGAAATAATGAAATATTTAGAAAAAGAACATAATTGGGACATTCATGTTAAAAATAAATATGGACATGATGCGTATTCTGATGCAAAACTACAAAAACACAATGAAATCACAAAACATTTAGAAAATAAAATGTTTTATGATAAACTTTCAAAACTTGTTAATAAATTAACTTTTTAGAAAAAAGTTATGTCAAAAAGTAAACCAAGTTAACCATTTTTTGGAAAATTTTATTATAAAATATTAATTGACTTAGTTAACTTGGTTTACTTTTTGACCTAACTTTTTTCTAAAAAGTTATTATAATAGATTATGCTTAAAATAAATGATAAAGAAATTAAAAATGTTGATGATTTAAAAGAAATTGTTGAAAAAGATGTTTCGATTTTAAAAGAATTTGAAGCAACTAAAACTGATATACGAACATATAATATTTATATGTATGTGTGTATGTATGGAACTCCAGAAATGTTAAAATATCTTGAAACATATTTATCAGATATTAAGGAATTTAAAGATGAAAAAAATAATGATTCTTATTTAATTGCATCTAAAGGTGGAAATCTAGAGGTTATGAAATATTTAGAAAAAGAACATAATTGGTCGACCCATGTTAAAAATATTTATGGTTGTCTAGAAATAATGAAATATTTAGAAAAAGAACATAATTGGCCGCTCAATGTTAAAGATATTTATAGAGATGATGCATATTTATTAGCATCATTTAATGGTCGTCTAAAAATAATGGAATATTTAGAAAAAGAACATAATTGGGACATTCATGTTAAAAATAATTATGGAGGTGATGCATATTTATTAGCATCATATAAAGAACATCTAGAAATAATGGAATATTTAGAAAAAGAACATAATTGGTTGTTCAAATATTCCAAATAATTCATATTTATTAGCATTATGTAATGGACATTTATAAAAAACTTGTTAATGAATTTAGTCAAAATATTTGTTTCTTAATACTTTTTTATAAAAAGTTAATTTTGAAAGATTTTTGATAATATTTTTTATAAAAATAATATATACTTTTTAGAAAAAAGTTATAATAAAATTTATGTAAATGTTGATATACAATATCGATTAATATCATATATAATTTGTTTTTTAAAAGATAAATAATAAAATAATTTAATTTTATGAGAAATACGTTTAATCATTTTATTATGATATGTAAATGTATTTTTTGATAAAGCCGCAAAATTAATTTTATCAATATATTTTTCAATAAATTTTAATGTAATACTCGGATTCTCAGATATTCCCCATATTCCCCAATTCCAAAGTTTATCTGGATATTTTTCAATCCATTCTATTGTTAGCGAAGAACCTTTGGTAAGATTTGCATTAAAAGATATACCCCATTGTCCGAACGACCAAAGTTTATCTGGATATTTTTCAATCCATTCTAATGTAAGATTTGGATGAGAAGATATACCCCATAGTCCCCAAAACCAAGGTTTATCTGGATATTTTTCAATCCATTCTAATGTAAGATTTGGATTACATGATATACCATATTGTCCCCAAAACCAAGGTTTATTTGGATATTTTTCAATCCATTCTAATGTAAGATTTGGATTGCGTGATATACCATATTGTCCAAACGACCAAAGTTTATTTGGATATTTTTCAATCCATTCTAATGTAAGATTTGGATGAGAAGATATGCCATTTTGTCCCCAATACCAATCTTTATTTGGATATTTTTCAATCCATTCCATGGTAATATTTGGATTAGAAGATATACCATTTTGTCCCCAATACCAATCTTTATTTGGATATTTTTCAATCAATTCCATGGTAATATTTGGATTACGTGATATACCTTTCCAATACCAAGGTTTATCTGGATATTTTTCAATCCATTCTATTGTAAGATTTGGATTACATGATATACCACCTTCTCCCCAACACCAATATTTGTCTGAATATTTTTCAATCCATTCTAATGTAAGATTTGGATGAAAAGATATACATTCCCAAACCCAATTTTTATCTGGATATTTTTCAATCCATTCTATTGTAAAATTTGGATTAGAAGATATTAGCCAATGCCAATTTTTATCTGGATATTTTTCCAATAAATAACTAAGTAAATTTTTAGGTTTCATAATCAATTTATAGAGATTAATAACTTTGCAATTATTTTATTCAATTTTTTATAAATATTGATATAGAATATCGTTTAATATGTCAATATTTATATAAAATAATTGTTATGATATTTGTGCAAAAAATATTGGAAAAATGCAAATATATTTGTTGGTGTTCTTCACTGCGTTTCGAACATTACTTCAATAAAATTTGTTTGAAAATTGTCAAAAAAATTATGCGTGAGCGTTTTTCCAAGGGGTGATTTAAATATTTGTTAAATGAAATATGCAATAAAACAAGTGAAAAATATATTGTGAAAATAATATAAATATACAATAAAAATAATTTTGTTATTTATATTTTTATAAAAAGTAATAATTTAATATATCTACGTTTATTTTTATAAAATAAATAATTAAATGTATTATCTAAAAAACATAATTTGGATATCCATGTTAAAACTAATAATGGAAATGATGCATATTTATTAGCATCATTTAATGGACATTTAGAAATAATGAAATATTTAGAAAAAGAACATAATTGGAATATCCATGTTAAAAATAATAATGGAAATGATGCATATTTATTAGCATCTTGTGATGAACATTTAGAAATAATGAAATATTTAGAAAAAGAACATAATTGGGACATCCATGTTAAAGATAATTATGGAGATGATGCATATTTATTAGCATCATTGAATGGTTGCCTAAAAATAATGAAATATTTAGAAAAAGAACATAATTGGGATATCCATGTTAAAACTAATAATGGAAATGATGCATATTTATTAGCATCATCTAGTGGACAATTAGAAATAATTGAATATTTAGAAAAAGAACATAATTGGAATATCCATGTTAAAAATAATTATGGAAATGATGCATATTTATTAGCATCTCATAATAGACATTTAGAAATAATGAAATATTTAGGAGATAAAATTGAGTTTGAAAAACTTCCGAAAAAATATAAAGATATTATTAATAAATATAACTTTTTGAAAAAAGAGATAATAAAATTAAAAAAATTAATAAATTAACTAATAAAACTAATTCAATTAAAAATATTGTTTCAACTTTTTTATAAACATTATTTTAAGAAATTATCTTATAATAGATTATGTTTAAAATAAATAATGTATTAAACATGTTAATGACCTCAAAGAGATGGTTGAAAAAAATGTTTCTATTTTAGAATAATTTAAATATAAGCGTGAAATAACCAAAACTGATACACAAACATATAATATTTATTTGTGTATATATTATCATTTTTAGAAAAATTTCCATTTTATAAAAAAAAGTTTTATTAAAAATTAACTTTGAATAATTATATACTTATTTTGTTTTATAAAAATGGAAATTTCTCTAAAAATAATAATATTTTATTTTGAATAAAAATGTGGAGAAATATACAAATATATTTGTTGATATATGCAATTTATTTTTAACAAAATTTATTAATAAATTTTTTATAAAATAATTATTATAATATTTTCGCAAAAAATATTGATAAAATGCAAATATATTTGTTGGTGTTCTACACTGCGTTTCGAACGTGATTCAATAAAATTTGTTTGTGATATTTGTCAAAATATTTGTGCATGGGCGTTTTCCAAGGGTTATTTAAATATTTGTTAAATAAAATATACAATAAACAAGTAAAAATATATATTGTAAAAATAATATAAATATACAATAAAAATAATTTTGTGATTTTTATAAAATTAAAAAATCAAAAAATTATTAGATAATATTAAAGTTTTTGATAAAATTGATAATATTATGGAAACAGCACACACAAATTTTCATTACTTAATAAATTACAATTAACATTTGATATAAAAGGTCTTAATTTAGGTTTATTAACTATAAAAAATTATATAAACTTAAAAAAAATAAAAATTATAAAAAATATTATAAAAAATATTATAAAAAATATTATAAAAAATGTATTAATTATTTTATCATAACATCCTTATAAGTTGTTCTCGCTAGTTGTCATTTTTAATATCTATGGAAATTTAATTTACTTTAAAATATTTTGATTCTATTGTTTTGATATATTTCATGTAAAAATGACATTCAATAGAATTGCTACCCAGCCATAAATCACTTGTATATTTAACACCATCTGTGTCTATATTATTATCTGATTGTGTTTTACTAAAAAAAAGTTCATAAAATTTATCACATCTGCTTAAATCAGTTGATTTGTATGGTAGTTTTATATCAAAAACACAATATTCTTCAAAATTATTTTCGCCATCACTTGATGTATAAGTACCGTGTGCATTTGAGTCACAATTTGTATATTTTAAATCACCATCAAAATCGAAATATGTCTTAACATCTTGTTTGCCAAAAAATAATTCACGCATATTTTTACACTTATTTTTAAAATTATTTTCGTTTGTTGTCATATTTAATATTTAAGAGTATTAATATCTAGGAAAATTTATTTCAATTTTTTTTTTAAATTTAGCACTCGCACATAATATTGAGGTATTTTTTAGAAGATTGCCGTCTATTGAATTTTAATAAAAAAAATTGAATTATTTTTTATAAGGTATTTTTTTGGTTTGAATTGAGTATGTCTATAAAACATAATATTAATTTTGGTTTAACTGGTTCTGTATCAGTTGGTAAATCAACGGTGCTTAATGCTCTTTTGTGGGAATATTTAGGCGAAACGAAATTAAAAAGAACAACTTATGTTCCTTTTAAATTTGTTAACGTAAATGGTAAAAAACATGATACAGAGATTATTAAAAATGAAATTATTAAAATTAACAATGAGAATTGTGATGAAATTAAGATGAAAGAATTTGAGATTGATTTTATGTGGAATAAAGATAGTTTGTATAATTGTACAATTATTGATTTTCCCGGATTAAATGACCCTCATGAAGTTGATAATAAAATGGAAACTGTTTTATTTAATGAATTGGTGAATTTAGATTATCTAATATACGTGATGGATTCGAAAATAAGTTTGAATAACAAATATGAAAGAAATTTCATAGAAAAGTTATTTGATAATATTAAAAATTGTGATACATTAACGGCTTTAATAATTTTATTTAATAAATATGATGAAGACGATGAAGAAATTGACGAATTGATAGATGAAGCAAAAAAATTCATAAATGAATGTACAATTAAATATGAGATAACTGCACCAAAAATGTATAAAATATCTGGTAGAAAAATCATGATTAAAAATGTGATATTAAAATCACAAAATCAGGAGATAATTCCTAAAAACATTCGTGAAAAAGTATATAAAGATTATTTTGGACGTAATGAATCTGATAAAATGATGAAATTAGATTTTTCTGAGTTAGAAGAAAAGATAAAAAATATTCCATTTACAAAAGATGAATATAATTTTATATATGAATTCTATGATACATTTAATGATAAATTATTTTATCAAAAGAAATTATATGATACTCAAACAAAAATAGATTATTGTATATCTAAAAATTCTAATGAAAAATTTGAAATATATATTAATTTATTTGAAAAATATTTAAACTTGAATATTATTTTGAATGATAATGATAGAAGAAATATTATTATTAAATCTATGGAATATTATATAAATAATAATCGATTTCTGATGGGTAGATCATTTCAGGTGTATACTGATTCATATATAAAATATTTGAATTCAACTATTTTAATGAAACATCATCATAGAGATATTATTATTAAAAGTATTGATTGTTATATAAATAAATATAAATGTAATCTTGAAAATTGTAAAATAATATATACAACCATATATGTAAATGATATGTTCGAAGTGGATAAAAAAGAATCTTATTTTTTTGAATATTTGAAGAAAATGATTGATTTTTATTTTGAAGAACCAGAATTAACAACAATACATAATAATATGAATCAATGTGGATTTTATGGAAGTACATTTAAAAAAATATTTGACTATATTATTAATTTTAAAAATAATAAATATAATTTATATTTTATTGAAAAAATAATTACTCAACAATTATTTTTTAATGGTTATCATAATCAAAATATTAATCATATAGATTTTTTGGTAAATAATTATGCTTTAATTAAAGCAGATAATAAATTAGATATATTGTTTGATAATTATATGTTTAATTATTTTAAGCGTGGTTGTAGTAGTTATGATAATAATTCTACAAGTATATT
>Ga0247843_1006708_pt1 | contig 14788 bp, 12 predicted proteins | sample LaCruzMarch2017__FD_192420 | JGI IMG/M metagenome (GOLD analysis project Ga0247843, IMG submission 192420) | Freshwater microbial communities from meromictic Lake La Cruz, Castile-La Mancha, Spain - LaCruzMarch2017_8m | ecosystem: Environmental > Aquatic > Freshwater > Lake | place: Spain...
GGACATTCCTGCTCATTTTTTCATTGTATTTGATAGCATTCACCAACGCCATAATGGCAATGGTACTTGTACGTTGAGTTGCGAGATGATAATCTCGAACAGCACTCTGGGTTTGGAATGCAAGATCATCAACGATAGATCCCATCAAATCATTATTGAACTCACTGACATCTTGCACTTGGGGTGTCATTAGTTCCAGTACAATGTATCCCACCTCAAGTGCAGTGGGAGCGCTTACCTTCCATGCCAGACAATCTAGTATTGCACGCTCCATGGCTTCAATTTCTTCGATTGTGTAGACACCTTGAGTTGCCTCTGCAAACTTTTCCGCACTGAATATGACTTGCTCGTTGATCTTGATTGCAATGTAGAGAGCAGACACAGCAAGGAGCTGAAACATTGTACGATCGTACATGATTTCTTGAGGACTGAATTGATGAGGAGTGAATTGATTAATGAGAAGTCGATTTGGATTGCTCATGAATCGATCGGCTATGCTCATGGCCACTGCCACATTCGATCTGGCAAGCTGAAGTATGTCGATCAAGCTGTAACACCAGTCAACAATCTGTTCTCGGTCCTCGGCTGTGAGCTTTTGACCGCTACGACTCACATGATCATTGGAGGTTAACTTCTTATTGCGAATGCAGTCTTCGCCATCGTTGAGATAGTCGCGACAGGAATGATTTATTTCTTGCTTTATCATAGCGTAGAGAACATCAATTTTTCGCTGTTGTTTCCCGACTACATCTTTGCAGCCGCTGTAGATTGAGACAGGCACATTTTGGCTTAGAGAGGAGATCATGGACGGCAGCACCATTGAGATAGCAGGTATCTGTACAAGCCGAACCACCCCTACCTCGTACATTATTTGTGCTACCGATACATCAACAACTTCAACTCGATGACTGCATAACCCCATCAGACACGCCAGCTAGGGTTAAGCCGAGCATCATCCTGATACTTTCTTGAGACCGGAAAAAACACTTTGCTAATTTTCCTTTCTCTTTGGTCAATTTTTATCTGCACCACAGAATACAGGCACGGCCTGACTCAGTGATTAGTGGAAAGATGTGTATCGGACCTTTTCTGTGGAAATGAAATTCTTTATGAGATTTCTGGTCACTCCTTTTGTATTTGAAATATCCATAGGCACTGATATCAGGTGGGTTAATGTTCAACTCCGTGGCTCAAGTCTATTTCCGTTTCATTTTCACCACATCGAAATAACAATGAAGACCTCAATGCCTGCCAACGAGCGTCGTCGACGGCAGCCACACAATGTATACAATGTTTTCTTCTTATTGGAGCGCATGAGGCTCATTGATACGTTGACAGATGCATCTTCTAGTGAATCAGAAACCAAGTCCAGAAATCATATGACCTTGATGGATATGAATCCCTTACTTTTCCTGATCTTCCTCCACGCTACCAGCATTTGCATTTGCCAATGGGGTGGTTCGTGCCGGGAAAGAACTCCAAACGAAAGCATACAAAGTCCAGCAGCGCCTGTGAGTAACATGTCTGCATGTTGTAATAGACTAACAACCTTTTGTTACTCTCTGTCTCTGTTTGCTGAACATACAATATCATATCACCTCCATTTTACAGTAGCACTGCCCTTCTTTGAATTGGCACGGATGGTTGCGTCAAATTATAAAACCATTGACAAGGAAACCAAAGAGTATTGCGTTACAGTCTCCAACTTGATCAAACAAAAGCACGGTGATCTAATCGCAGTTGATAAGCTACGTGCCCAAGAAGGCCATCCAGGAGAAAAGAAGAAGAAGGAGAAGTTGGCGCAGAGAGAGGTGCCTAGCCTAGCGACTGTCAAGACGAATGGTGATACCAACGAACATCCTATAATGGCACTCAATGTGCCAATTATTGTCAATGACGCTTGGCGCAAAAGTACCATCATCACAACAAGTCGTGTTGACCCATTAGCTTGGCCTTCAAACTTGACGACATCCCCATCTATGGACACACTAGGGACGTTCTATGGTTCAGTAGCTAGCCAAAAGAACGGAATGTCCCGCCCTCCTTTCAACGTCGATTATCCTGATGTGCAGGGCTCAGCTAATCACAGGGTTCAAGAGATGGACGTATTCAATGCTGACATTCACGGTATGATGACTGAATATGGAAGTTATTCGGGGGCAGAATTTCAAGTTATAGCGAATGTAAACCGAAGGGCAATGATTGCTGGAGGCATGATGACTGATCAAGTCATTGCGAATGTAAACCGAAGGGCATCGATTATGGCAGAAATGATTGCTGCGGATATGATTGAGGACACTTTGATGATGAGAGCGAGCTGTATGGCCCTGAATCGTAAAGACGATGAGGAATCAAGAACCATTACAAAGATCAACTTCCCTCCAAGGCAATTACATCTACCTTACTGTCAACCAATTCAAGATGAACGTTGTATAGGAATGATGTTATGTCGTCCAACAATTGATGAAGTTTCCACCGAAGAAGGTAGGTAGGCGTAGCATGGGTTGCCAAATTACGTATTAGAAATGCATTCATACAATTATTGACATGCTCGAGGAGGTAGCAAATAAGGAGAAACACAATAATGAGATGTAATTTAGCGGACATTATTTACTCCGGGGGCTTTTTTAAGCACGATGGACTCCAGCTTGTCATCCTTTTCCCTTGAGGAGCTCTCCCCACCTCTCCTGAGATCATACCCCCCTCCCCCCCTCTCTTTAAACTTTGAACCATGGATTTTCCCGTATCATCTATTCTCTTTAGGCAAAGATGCGTTTGGTCGAGTCGGCAAATAGAATATCATCCAAGAGAATTTGAAAGTCGGCAGCATCAATATTTTTCAAGTCGGCTACACTACAGAATCCCCCATTCTCACCACGGATGGCATACTTCTCAAATGTCCGAATAGCACTATTCATCCTTGCCCTATCCATGGCATTCCTTACAGTACGTGCATTACTAAAGTAGGGTAATTTCATCCGCTCTTCAATGTAACGTTTAAACGTGGCATACGCAGCCTCATCAATATCATACTCAAGATCACGTGACATGACGGCTGCAATCTTCACGAGCTCATCGGCACTGTAGTTTGGAAAATCAATATGATTACCAATACGACTCATCATGCCCGGAATGTACGAAAAGAATTTATCCATCCGATCCTTATAGCCGGCGACTGCCACGACTAAATCATCTTGATTATTCTCCATAACATTAAGTAATATTTCAATCGATTCTTGTCCATAATCACGATCATTGGCAGCATTGTAGAGATAGTATGCCTCATCAACAAGTAGTACGCCGCCCATGGCCTTCTTAACCATCTCTTTCGTCTTGGGTGCGGTATGTCCCACGTACTGTCCCACGAGATCATCTCGCGTGGCCAAGACGACATGTCCTCGTCGAGCATAGCCCATCTTGGCAAGGATTTGTCCCATCCTAACGGCCACGGTTGTCTTACCGGTCCCGGGAGCTCCAGTAAAGCTCATATGTAAACTAGGGACGGACGTTTCAAACCCCAACTTGCGTCTCATCTTGTCAAGCACTAACAGAGCGGCAATTTCCTTCACACGTTGTTTCACGGCAACTAGTCCCACGAGATCATTATCAAGCTTATCAAGTTGATCCTGCACCCCCTCCTTGAACATGAATTCATCGACCGTGCCTGCTGGTTGATGATCCGGCATTTGTTGCATGTACGCAATCTTCGCCTGACGTTCCTCGCGACGGATCTCGGCCGCGCGTTCCCGCCGGTCGGCCTCATCCTGTATCTTCCTACGTTCGATGTCGGCCTCGTTCAACTTCTCGGCAAGCTTGCCATAATTCTTATTATTGACGTCGGACCCGCCCGTGTATTGCAAACTCACGGCATTCCCGAAGGGGTTTTGATTCGCACCGCCCATGCCTAGTTGAGAAGTGGTGATGGGGGTTCGACATTGTCTGTTATTGTGGCTGCTGCTACGGCTATGAGGAGGAGCGAAGGCGGACACCTTCGATGATGTCAGACAGAATAGGAGTGCAGCGGATAACAACCTCATCACTGATAGTAGGATACGACGGATGGCCGGGGAACACACGATGACGACAAATGTTACCCGACTCGTATTCTATTCTAAGATTCTCTGAGGATACCCTACAACTCGAGTAACAACTGACCATCAATATGGCGGGACGCGTACGTACTTCCCGATTGACGCTTCCACGCACGAAGATTTGAGTTTCCTTCCGCATCAACCTCACAACTCACGCAAAACAACACGCAACTCACCATGAAGCTTCTACTTTCCCTCGCTTTGATATCCGGCGTATCTGCCTTCTCTCCCAATGCCGTGGTGAGTTCGTCATTTTTATCGTTCGGATGGACTGACAATATCACTGACGACGCTCGAGGTCCCTCGGTGCACCTCACGACGAAGAGATTGAAGAGTTAAGCCACGCGGCACATTGTGGGAGAACGCTTTGTTCGTTTATCCGAACCATTGGCGACGGCATTTAGAGCTACGATGCCGATTTGCTATTCTATTTCACCGGCAAACATCGTACTCATGAATTTCATTTCCTCCTTCCTCTCTCTCTCTCTCTCTGGCCTGTCTCTGACTTCGCGCGATAGACTCACTCGAGCACCGCCCTCGGCCAGCACAAGGTGAGTATATGAGAATGATAATTTCATTATATCTGCTCCAATGAACGACAGCAACAGGCGCAGGTCACGCGTCGACTATATTGTCGGAGAGAGGCTCGCGATTTTTTTTTCCATCGTCTAACTTTCTCCTCACCATTGCTACACCTCTTCCCATAATTCCATCATTTATACGAACTGCCCCCCCCAACTTGGTGAATATACAATTGATTTCGCCGCCACTCCGGGGCTAACACTTCCCTCGCGTGTGACGACCCACATATTTGAATATCGAAAAACAAATGGTCCCCAAACTTTTACAACTTTGCTCATGTTCCCATATTCATCCTTTAAATCTCGCGAAAACATAACTCCCACACCAACCAACAACCCAAATGTATCATATTGCACACCAAAAAAACAGAAGCTTGGATCGGGAGGTATGGCGGATACCCGTGACCCTGATGCATACGTTGATTCCGATCCGCGCAAATCCATCAGTGCCGCACCAAGCTTCGAGGAGTACCTCAAGCAACGTGCGGGCGGTGCCGGTGCTGCCGCACCTGCCGCCAAGGCCGCGGCACCTGCGCCGGTGGCTAGCTATGGTGCCCCCGCGGCCTCCAGCGGCGGAGGTGGAGGAGGTTCCATCCTTGGCACGCTCGCGTCACTTCAGGGACCGGGACAGGTATGGGGCGATCTTGGCATCGCACAGGGACATGAAGAGTCTGACTTTATGAGGTATGATAACTTTGGCAAGTTCTACGCGGCATTGAACTCACTTGGTGTCGCGGCCGAACTCTCCGGTGGTGGACCGTACACAGTCTTTGCCCCCACCGACCCTGCCCTTGAATCGTACGAGGTTATGCGTGGTCCATTAACGGCCGAGGTAATTAAGATGCATATTGTGAAAGGCAAAATTGCCTCAAAGGATATCCCCACTACCCCATTGAACAGTCTTGCTGGGCCACTAAAGTACAGGTATGCCGTGAGGAAGCACTTTGTGAATGATGCGGTTATTGGAGAGAAGACCTTTGGCCCATTCAGTGACTATCCCATTGATGTTCAGTGTGACAATGGTGTTATCCATGCCGTCTCGCTTTGCTTCGCCATGTAAATTGTGAATTCCGATTTGTTGGTGGATGGACGGGGTGTGATTATGATAATATATGAGGCAGTTATCAGTTGGTGTCGGGAAATAATGACCAGCACACCACATGTGATGTAAATCTGTGGTTGGTGATGATGATTAGTATGGTACCGAGTATTGACCGATTACTGAAATGATAGATAATTAAGATAAACAGGGGAAAGAGGACGCCCTTTGCCCTTGTTCTGTTAAAGTTTCAATTAAGCGATAATATCTGCCTGTTTGCCCTACATTACCCCCCCCCCCTATTATGCCGCGTAAAAATTGATGATAGACATGTTAATGAAACACACGCCTGTTATTATAATCGATAAGTAATGCTCGCCCGTAGCCTGTCGAGATGATTCCGGAGGTCTCATTCGAATGGGTGAGAAAGACTGTGGAATAACAACTGACGCTGGATATATCCAGAATTTGACGATGCCAAAAGGAAAAGGAAGGCATCAGAATACTCTATGCCACTTAATATTCTGCAAAATAATGATAGAAATGCATTTTGAACGTCACATGTTTGTAGAATCAGTGTACATAGTTTAAGTAAGAATGGGATTGATTGAAACTGTAAGTTAATGTACATTATTGCAACAAGTCAACTAAAATCTGCCATAAAACAAAAGCTAGGAGTCTATTTATTTACACTATCAAGGTTGACTGTTGGTCTTTGTTACTACTTTGTTTGAGTAGCATTTCCTTGTATCTTTTACGCCTATCCCTGCTCTGTTCAGAAAGAATATTACTAATACTGGCTCCAATTTCACCATTTTTTCTTGAATGTGGACGTAATGATGAAGTAGAAACAGCTGACGTGGACCGACCATGATGATGATTCTTTTGCAATTCGACAATGCTATCATAAAAACTTGGTGGGTCAGTTGGTGCTGATGAATTTGTATAATGGTGAGTTGGGGATGGTATAGGACTTGGTGCATGACGATACCGCATCTGCACATAGTCATCATCTCGAATCTCACTTTCACTTGCTGAAAGAGGCGTTGATGGCTGTGATGATAACAATGTCGACGCTTTATTAGAATCAAGCAATAATTGCTTATAGTGCTGTGCTCTTCTGCTCAGTATGCTCCATTCGTCAAATGAGTTTGTAACTGGGTCAATGTTTCTATTGTTACTTGTACGCTGTGGTTGTTGATGTTGACGTCGTTGTTGAAGCTGTCTTTGATGGAACATTACATTCGGGGGATCGTCCCTCTTACCATTTTCCTTCCGCAACATCAAATCTGTTCCATTTCTTCTTCTGATACTCGGTGTTATCTGTATTCTACCGCTACTTCTTCCTCCTCCTCCTCCTCCTCCTCCTACTCCTCCTCCTTCTCCTCCTCCTCCTTCTCCTCCTCGTCTACTGTTATTTGTCAAATAATCGTCAGTTGTGCTGCTACTACTGTGGTAGTCACCATTTCCGCCTCCTCCTGTCCCTCCTTCCGCCACTACTCCTTCAACGATCTTTCTGTAGATGTTTTCCCCGCCCAACTGCTGCAGTGAACTGTTGTTATTCTTCACCATAGTTTTGACGATTAGATTCTTCACCAAGGCTTCTCGGTGGACGTTTTCTTCAGACAACATACCCTCCTCGTAGCTCGTCGAGTAGTCGTCGCGAGAATCACGCCGACTTCTCTGGCCCGGGCCGGCCGACGACGACGTCCACGAATCGCGTCTCTCGGACAGAATATCATCAACGAAGTCGTCAACGCAAGCAGCGGCCTCTTCCGGATCTTCCCCTTGTAGTGATCGTGATTGATAATAGGAGTAGGTGGCGAGGTCGTACTCCAATTTCTCTTCGACGACGTCAACCGGCGGAAGAAGTGACGTCGACGTCGACGCTCCCATCCTAGAACCACCAAGAGGAGGTCGACCTTGCGTTAGAGGACTAAATGAATTCTTCGTCAAACAGCGCGGGAAGAATTCCCCCCCTCCTTTTCGTGAGTTCGTGCACTTGGATGCGTTGAACGCACTCGCTTTGTGCACCTTTTGATCTCTCTCAAAGTGGTTCGGATCCGCAAATGCAATAGCCCAGAGTAGTGGGTGCTAGGATTGACAGACCAAAAAGAAAACAACAGCCGCAACAATCATGAGTCCTTCGTCGTCACGACGACGAGGTCGCAGTCCTGGCGTCTTCAACGTATCGTTCACAACTTCTTGGGAGACTGTTTCAACAACCTCGTCACATTCTTCTTCTTCTTATATCTTATCGTTGTCATCTTCATCGTCGACGGCCTCCGCGTCAACTTCCTCGGGATACATCATCGGCGACGGAAATGGCGAACGCGAACATCAATCGACGATCAAGGACGACACGACTCAGTCATCCTATCGGTCATCATCCAATCGACGTCCCTGCTCGCCCAATTTTCGCAATTCAATGGAAGGGTACAAATTAATACACATTGGAGAAGTTTGTTCGACATGTCGTATGCCTCTCATGATCGAAAGTAGTAGTAGTGGCGATAACAACAACAAAAGTAATAATAGTAGTACGACTGGAGTGTGCATCGCTTGCGAGGAGGAGTTTGAACGCAAACTAGTTGAATTTGCGGCCATACATGCCAAGAAGACGTCTGATGAAGACGACGAAGAAGATGATGACGACGATGATGAATCTAATGACAACAGATATGATGAGTTCATTGACGACGACGACGACGATGGTGATGAAGACGACGCCAGCAGCAGTTGTAGCAGTTACAGTAAACATGTGAGCAGGACGACAACTGTTGTCAAGAAGTCTGTCAAGTTTGGCAATTTGCCAAGGCGTGGTAGAGAAGAGGATGATGTGAAGGTCGTTGTCATGGATGACTCAAATATTCTTTCATATCAGGTAAATGGTGCATCAATGAACATTGAGGTGACCTTGGCACCAATTTCAATTGACAAGAGTAATGACGACGTATGCCAAGGAAATAGTACGACAAAAATATCATTGCCATGCAACAATTCGAATTCATATACATTGGGCTACTCCCCCAACGAAGATTTTCCAAGTGTCGATTATAGTGTATTGGCCAAGGAGGAATTCATTCCAAATTGTTCAGAGGAGGAAGAAGGAGAGCTACAACAGAGCATGACAGAAGAAGAAACGGAGGAGTGTGGAAGAGAGAAAGATAACAAAACCAGCAGCAGCAGCAGGAATCTTGAACAATCAAACAATCATGTACAAAAATTAGAAGCGATACGCGAAAAGAAGTTTGATGATGGTATTATTAATTTGATCCCACCTCCGTTACTCAAAAAGACGATGGCGGCAGTACATGCTGCGAAAGAAGCTGTAGTGTTGTCCAAGACTGCTGCATGGCACAAGGTCTGCTTGAAAAAATCTCCAAAGCATCTTGAGGAGGAGAAACTGAAGACGCCTCAGACAAGCAATAAGACTGTGCTGGCAGCAGCAGGGACTGATGTTGCCGATGCCTCGACTTTCAATGAAAGTCACGATCATTCGACAGGACTTGTTGTTGTTGAGGATCAAGCGGGAAACGAAGAAGAGAATGTGATGTATATGAAGCCTCAATCAAGTCCAAGCGAGCACAAATGGAGGACAACCGATGTACAATGCAATTTAATAAATGAAGAACGTAATCCAATTAACGAGCGTGACAATGAGAGCCAGCAGGGATCAAGGACAGGGTCTGTACAGAGCGGTTCGATCGATTGTGAGCGAGATGAAGCAGGCGACAGCGACGAATTAAATAGTTCTCAAATTAAGCAAGACTTGAGGGAAATGTCTTGGCAGCGCGAGGCAGTCGAAGATGGAAATGATTCGATAGCAGCAATGAGAACGCTTGACGATTTGTGTATTAGCAAGCAGGAATTAATAAGAGGATCTCCACTAGAAAATGCAGCTGAGAATTTTGCGTCTTTGATTAGACATTCATCCAATATCAAGGCAGACCTCCCCCCCTCTGTTGCCAGAAGTGTTATTGTCAAGAGCTTGATTGCCAAGTTCTGGAGAGAAAACTCTCAAGTAAAACACAATCAGTCACGCTTTCAACATGAATTTATTGGCGAAGATAACAATATCGATGAGCAGAAGAGCCAGATGGATCCAGTAAATGGTGGTGAATCTCATTTGGTCCTGTCAGACGATAAGTATCGAATGGATGATACAACTATTAACGACAAGGCAATTTCACAGCAATTTGACCCATTGGCTGAAACATCCACTCATTCATCCGGTATAGATCCGCCATATGAGATGGACAGTATTGCTTCATCTGTCACAGACCCACCATATGAAACAAGCTCTTTGCCCATCATAGACCCGCCAGATGGGACAAGTGCGACTAATCTCAGCTTCTTATCATCTGACAGAGACCCACCGGAGGAGAGTGAACCAATAATTAATTTCACAGCTTCGACTGAATCTGTATCACCACGCACATATATGGGTGTTGCGGAGAGATATTGTAAACCAGTCGATGAATCCTTTTATAGTGAAGATTCTTTTTATAGTAAATGGCGAAAGATAAGATATGATGCAATGTCAACCGTGGAATTGCATTCAAGGTTGCCAAATAATGCGAATGATGCTGTGAATGATGTTGATATCCGGAGTCAATTAGCACAGCTTGAATTTAAGTTCTCACAGTCGTCCATTCGTGAGAATGTCCTGTCCTCCGTCATTCCTATAGCAGCATTCTCCACCAGTATTTGTGACAAACCTATGGATCCGCCTTCTAGTATCAGTGAGAGTATGTCAAACAAGATATTTTCTGGGGCGCTAGACAAAATGAACACCCTTGACGATTACCTGCGCCTAATCGATGTCTCACACAACAGACAACGACCTAACCCTAACTTGCCGTTATCACCTACCGCTGCAGCAAGGCGTCAGCGATATAAGGAAAAATTGATTGAAGAAAAGCTGACTAAATCCAATGTACTTATTAAAACTAATTGATGGATAAATTGTTTGGAGGTTTAACAGTTTGAATAGACCATAAGGTAGACAAACAAAACTAATTTCTTATCGTATCTAACATACAAGTAAACTAGTCAAATACACGTAATTCATAAGAGCTCAAGTCAATACAAAACGCTTTCTTGATCCAGATGCTCTACTTTGAGAAGAGTTTGTGTGACAAATTTCATCATTATCATACCATTTTCGCCCTCGGCGAGCTGAATGTACTTTTGTAGTCCCGGTGACATAGGATTAACCTGTCCGGAAGCGAAGTTGTCTAACTGGGTCTCTTCATCATCATGCCCAGGTTGACCACCCAGTGCAACCCACAAAAATATCTGGAATGCCTTCTGTACGTTTGGACTGCGGCTCGATGACGACGACATTGCAAGCATGAGGGCAGCGTCCATAATTGGCATTCCAGGTTTGCAGAGGAAGAGAGTCGGGTGTATACGCGCCGACCATGTGAGTCCACGGGCTAGAGCCAATTGTACATCCACTTTCTCTGACGCTCGGGTGGCTTTCAAAATTATTCCTCTTAATTCCTTCATAATGATTGATTTAGGGGTGGTCGCTGTGTTCGCATCAAAATTGCTCTTTCCTAATATAGGTCCAATGGCATGATATGCCGAGCACCGTACGACAATGTTGTTATCGTTCACACTCGCAAAGATAAGAGCGATGGTTGCATTGTGAATTTCCTGGTTTAATAGTAGCTCAGATCCCCATTGCGTCGACAAAATCGATTTGCAAGCGAGTAGCCTCCCATGCTTGGAAATAAGGTCTTCGGCGTGTCCACCTCCTCTAATAGTGGACGCTGAAGAACAAATGCTATGCTCGTCACTCGTCATGTTCAGCACCACCTCCTTCATTATATTGAATGCATCTTCGGCATCACCAACAACATCCAGAGTGTTACCAAGAACGCACGCGGCGGCCTCTTGTACGGAGTCATCTTTTGAAAACAAATACTCCCGACTAGTGTTGAGACAAAGTCGTGCCACCCTATCAGATATAGAATCTGGACGTGAGTGGGCTACAATTTCGGAGACAGCGTTTAATAGCGACGACTGTATTTGTATCCAGTCGCCAGGTCCCACGATAACTCCTTCAAGAGAGTCGGATGCCGACGACGGTCCACGATTTATCATTGCATCTAACCATGAAGAGATTATTCCATCCAGAGCTCCTGGCATGGCGAAGACACCACCCCACTCAGCCAGCTTTCCTGCAGTACGCATAGACTCGGCCCGAGTGAGGATGTCAGGGCTATTCAGGGCAAGAAACAGCGAACCTTGAAGAGAAGCACGATGCATTTGTCCCTCCGGTGAAAAGTCTGGTAAGGCCATTCCCCCATCTCCACCTCCACCGAAATGCTTGGGATAAGCCTCAAGAAGTGGTGCCACAGCTGTATCCCACGGCTTGCCATTTTCAATTGCAAGAACTATAGGTAATTTTCCTGTACGATCGTCGACTACCGATACAGCCTCAGGGTAAAGGTCAATCAGGTCCCTGACAATAGTTTGCTGCATGAAAGGCTCTCTCGCGAAAATCACAGATAGGGGCGACCCCGACGCAACACCATAAGAGCTCCCAGTTTCCTGGCCAAGAAGTGATGAGGAGTATGCAGTATTTGCCACATTGTCACGTGAAGGGCTACGTCCGAATCGGCGATTGTAAACCTGTCCCACATCCTTTCTCCTTCTCGCTGGGGCTGCATCAACGTCCTCGGCTTCAGTGGTCGACCTGCCCCTTGACGACTGAGTGTAGATTGATTCGTCATCCAAGCTCCCGATTAATCTAGATCCACCGATGCTTGATTGGGATGGACGTCTGGCAATACGACGAGAGGACGCCTCGGGCATCATAGCGGACGATGATAGCCAAGCTGTTAATCGCGCAGTGTATCCCTCTCGAAACGATGGTCTGGCACAGACTGCAATGTGAAGCGGCAGACGTAGACTTTCTTCGTCTGGCTGGGTTATCCACTCGTTGTTCAGTCCTACTCCACACAAGCACTTCAAGATCAACCTCGTTAATGGTGCTGGACACTCCCATACCCCGGCTGCTGCGTGCACTATAGAAAATCGGTGTCGATCATTGATCTCCATAACATTTATCTCCCCCGTCCTGTTGTCCTGGGGATCAGGAAGCGAAGAGGACGAATCATTATCAACATCCTTTTCTTTCGACACTCCTGTTCCTCCCAAATAAGCAGCTCGTAAGAGATCACTGAGCATCTCCCAGCATTCGTGCAATTCCGCCCCTGGTGTTGTACATCTGTCACTTACCTCTATCGGGGTAATATCATCATCAAGTGCCTCCATAACCTCCTCGGCGTAATCGTCAAAGAGTAATGAAATAGGTGTCCGCCCACGCTCGTCGCCAAGGATGGAGCTGACAGGATCAACTGAGAGAAGTTTTCGCACCACAGTTGGACGTATTGGAGTGCGGAATCCTGATAATGCACAATGCAGTGGCGTCCGACGCCGACGGTCCAATATTCTTGTTGGGGGTAGAATCGATGGCGTTTCGGCCAAGTTGTCCAAGTCATCCTTTTCTGAGACCACCCCGATATCTACTACTCCAACTTCTCCTCCTCCTCCAGTGTCATTTAAGGGCATTACCGCCACCCCACCAAGACTTTGCCTCCCCCTTGTAGAATGTTTCATTATAGCCGCATCACTTCGCATTCTATCAACGAGCATTCCCACAACCTCCGGCCCAGCGCCGCAATATGCGGCAAAGTGTAGCGGAGTCAACCCATCCGCTGTTCTGCGGCTTGCGATGGCATCTCTCGGAGGACTGCAATCAAGCAACGCACGTATGACAAGGGGAGGTGGTTGCCGACGACATGCCAAATGAATTGCTGTATTACGCCGATGATCGGTGTATCGGATTTGCATGGTCGGGTGGTCAAAGTCCAATTCCTCCTCGTTCTCATGAGTGTCGTCGCCCGGATCGCTTGTATCGCTGACGGTGTTACTATTCCTCAAGTCTGCGTCGGCTGGGCCAACGCACGAGACGAATTCCTCATCACCCACGCTGCTGGGCGACGTCATGATGGTGGTGAGCGTTTCCTCGGTGGTGTGACTTTCCCTGTCCACCTCCTCCTCTCGCGCTGTCGAAGTCGACGATGTCGTCGTCGTTTCTCTTTTCCCCACCTCGCTGCAGATTCTCAGGACGTCGTCCCACCGACCAACGAGACACGCGTCGTAAAGCGGCGGCGCGTTGATACCCATTAATATGCCCGAGGTACCCACATGCTCAATATTACTACCACTACTACCCCCATGATGAGCGAGCTCGTTGGCGTACGCATGATCTCGATCATAGTAGTATGCCTCGTGATCGATGCTTGCACTGCCATCATGGCTGAGGGTCGCCGTCGAATTCCCCGGCGAGGCAGAGCTATCTGCCGGAGGAAACGACTTGGACTTGCGATATCGCTGCTGCTGGCGACGCTCGGTTGATGCGTCGATGGACGGAAACGACGACGGCGTCCATCGTATCGGGGTCAGGGTGTTGCCCATGGTGACGGAAGATTGTATTTTCTCCCTCGTCCCCGACAAATGAACCTATTACAAATTCCAAATCAATTGTTTTTTTCTGCACTCCAAATGAGATTTTCTGCACGGTCGTACAGAAAAACTCAAATGTCAGAAAGATTTTCTGCATTATGATTCCTACGTAGATCTCCACGTGAACGATGGTGGATGGACTATTACATACGACGAAGGACGATATTATTGTTTGTCCGCCTCGTTCGTTAGAATGGCGACAACAACACCAACGCCTACCAACTCCCTCTTCCTCGAGGGACGTTCGCGGACGGGAAGCGTCACCCTTTTATGTAAGTAATAGAGTAGATCGTCAAAACCACATTGACAACGAGGGCGACCTTCATAGTAGATGGTAATGATCCAATCACTATTCATACTATCCCCCACCGGTGAAGTCCTCGTGGAACGTCATTTTCGATCTATATAACATCACGATCGGTCTGTGATATCTTCTGGACTACGGCATCTGAAAGTTTAAATCATCATGGTGGGATATCCACGACTATGGGGGTCAAATCCATTCCCCTTGTACGATTCAGTAGTACCAGTTA
>Ga0247843_1006710_pt1 | contig 14784 bp, 12 predicted proteins | sample LaCruzMarch2017__FD_192420 | JGI IMG/M metagenome (GOLD analysis project Ga0247843, IMG submission 192420) | Freshwater microbial communities from meromictic Lake La Cruz, Castile-La Mancha, Spain - LaCruzMarch2017_8m | ecosystem: Environmental > Aquatic > Freshwater > Lake | place: Spain...
AACAGTAGTACGATGATGATGAAGATGATGATGAGGATGTTTTACAGCTGGCAGAAGAAGCCGCGGAGTCATCGGCGATGAAGGTGGCAGCGGTGACGACCATGACGGACAGAGAATGCGCACGACGTCGAGGGTTCGGACGGGTTCGCTTGGCGGGGAGACCATCTAATTCTACGGCCTGCGCTGAAACAACAACGATGATTCTTGTCGCACGCCGACAGCTAATGTCATTGTCGTCGTCATCGTCGTCATTGTCGTCGTCGTCTCCGTTGCTAGCAAAGTGTGTCTCCTCTTCTTCTTCTTCTTCAACTGCAGCCCATTCGTGCTCCACTCGGCATCGTCAACGTCGACGACAGCTGGCAAGAGATGCTGCTACTGCACATTATTGTTGTAACCTTGACACATTACAACCAAGACAACAACAACGGCAACCTCCGTCACTGGCGTCTCGTGCATCGATGCGATCGTCGGCGTCGTCGACGCGAGCTTGGATGCCGCCACGGTCTGCTGCTTGCTTTGCATCATCACGACGTTTATTCTCAACTCACGAGGAGGAGGAGATACCATCAACGCCATCAGCATGTTCCACAATAACGGCAACGCAACAACACCAGCAGCAACAACAACAGCAACAACAACAACAACTACTACAACAATCAACAACAACAACAAAGCCAAAGCAGAAGAAGGTCACGACATTACATATAATTGCCAAGAAACAGAAACGACAAAAAATCACAATGGTAACCGCATACGACTACCCCTCGGCCAAACACGTCGATAGGGCCGGTATCGATATAGTGCTCGTCGGGGACTCGTGTGCCATGGTCGAATTGGGCTTCGAATCGACGTTGGGGATCACGCTCGATGAAATTATACATCACTGTCGGGCCGTGAAGCGAGGCGCGCCGCATCGTCCGCTATTGGTCGGGGATATGCCGTTCGGTTCGTACGAGTATAATGATGCGGACGTCGCGCTGCGTAATGCATATAGAATGGTCAAAGAGGGGGGGATGGATGCCGTGAAGGTCGAGGGCGGGACCGAGAAACGATGTGCCATCGTACATCATTTAGTCCAAGGCGGGAGTAAGTATATATATATATACAGCTGTATATGGAAACAAACGATTCCTTTTCTTGCTCATTATCTACATATATATAATTCACACACGCACACACACACATATTTTGGAATATCACAGTTGCTGTTATGGGACATGTCGGCTTAACACCGCAAGCAATTAATGTACTTGGTGGGTTTCGTGCACAAGGCCGGACGGCAATACGTGCCAAGACCCTCCTCGAGGAGGCATTGCGATTACAAGATGCGGGTGCATTTGCTATCGTATTGGAATGTATTCCCGCCAATGTTGCACGAGCCATTACTACCGAGTTAGAGATACCTACTATTGGGATAGGTGCCGGTGGACATACCTCCGGACAGGTATTAGTCTTTCATGACCTATTAGGCATGTCGAGTCATCCACATCACGAAGAATTTGTGCCCAAATTTTGTAAACGATATGCCAGTGTGGGACTACAAATTAATGATGGACTTGCACAATTTAAGAAAGAGGTGGATGATGGAGTATTCCCAGGTGCTGAGTATTCACCATATGTTATGAGTCCAGATGAAGTTGTTCATTTTGACAAACTACTGTTGACAATGGAGCACAACAAAGTTAATAGACTAGATGATGATAGAGATGATGATATGGTCGATTCTAATTCAGAAACACTCTATGGTTCTAAATAATAGTGTATGTTCTCCTACAAAAAAAGTATGCTACGATTTTGTCTTTGTGTGATTTTTATACATTTATTATTTTGCAGGCAAAGATGTAAAAGTGTCTCTTCCTACCTCCCTTTCGAAGCAAATGGTGTACGATACATGAAGTAACTTTTAGAGATTCAACCCTTCTTCCTCTTTTTTTTTAGTATCGCCACTACCATCATTACCACCGTATAAAAAGCCACCACCCCCACCGCCGTCTCCTCCTCCTACTCCATTAGTCGGTGGTGGTGCGCCACCATTCCGACGTAAGTAATTGGCCAGGAGGTCACCCATAGGGTTAGGGTTACCGCCCATGATAGGATTATTCGCAGATCCACCACCAACTACTTGTGGTGATTGCTGCTCAGTGTTGGAGGTGGTAATGGTGGATGAATTCATAACTTGCTTGGCCGCTTGCTGCTGCTTGTTGAGGTGCTCTAGGTACATAGCCACGAGCAATTGTTGATCGTCCGGTGTCTGCTGTTGACCACCACCACCAATATTCCCACCCTGGCCTTGAATCATCTGCTGACCTTGTCCATGACCCTGTCCCAGTTGACCTTGACCTTGTTGAGAATTGTTCCACTGTTGATGCAGTTGTTGCCGCTGCTGTAGCAAGTTCTGCTGCTGCAGCTGATCTAGATTTGGGTTCATTATCGACCCCTGCTGGCCCATCTGCTGTGCCATCTGTTGTTGTAACATCATGTTGGGGTTGATGTTGTTCTGGCCCATGGCTTGTAATAGCGAATTTCCACCTCCATTACCTGCTGCCTGAGCTGCCATATTCATCATATACATCTGAGTCAGCAGAATATCCTCGTTGGACATCATCTGCTGCTGTTGCTGTAGCTGTTGAGGTACCCCAATCCCTCCACCCATACTAGCCGCCACAAGAGGGTTTACAAACATGCCGTTGGCCATGACGTTCCCCAGGCCCATGGCATTCAATCCCAGACCGCCATGCAAGACCATGTTCCGCTGCTTACTAAGCTGCATCGCCGCACCGGACAAGGCCGCGGGGTGGTCATACCTAACTCTCGCGGCAAGTTCATGCTCACCCCGACGAAAGTTCACATTATAGTAGCTCCCCATGAAGGGTCCACTGGGTACACGCGTGAAAGACCAACGTTTAAGCCTACGCGTGAAGGATGTATACTTGGCATGACCAAAGAATCGTGGTAATACCCTCTCGGCAAACTTGGTCTTGTCAGAGATCGTAAACCGTGTACCACAGGGTAACCAGTGGATCAAGTCATCGGTGGTCGGGTCACTTACAATTTCATGTAGTAGTAATGGAAAGGCTGTCTTCTCACCCACGGGAGACTCGGGATCGTCATTGGCGGCGTTGCCATTTGCAACAGTAGTAGCGTTGGTGTCCTGAAGGGCAGGAATCTTCGATCCAGAACTTTCACCACCGTTCGCGCCTCCTTCCCCTGTTGGGTCGCCGCCGACGACGTCACTGGATATTATGGAGTCGGCACCGCCTTCACTGGCCTTCTTTGAGGTATCCTGATCGTTATTCATCTCGGCAAGGTGGGGGAGTGGACTGTGTCGTTGCGTCTATCCGAATATCCAACGACACCTGGTGCGACGAGGCTAATGTGTCAGATTTCTTTTTCTTTACTTTGGCGACTGGAGCAGCAGGAGCACAATAGAACATTCTGGTTTCCAATATGAGAAATCCATAGTCTTTCAGAAGTAACAATAGTACATAAAGTTTTTGAAGATAGATTAAACTGTGCACATCAACGCATTCTATGTGATGTATGTAATGGGTCTGCGCGTTGGAATGGAGAAAATCAAACCAATCATCATCTTTTGTTAGTGTTTTCTACTAGGCAAACCGGCGAGCATGATATGCACTCATTTCACCAAAATGATGTTGCTGCTGCAGCATCCGACGACATAATAAGTAATAATCCAGCTCGGTTAAGCCTAATATTTATTTAACTCGTCTACTACTATTCATCTTTAGCTGAATCATCCTGTCATGCTGTGTACCTTAAACCTGCTCCAAATGATGATTATGGCGCCCATATTGAGGCGACCATCGCCAAACCAACACCACAGCCGCTCTCTCATGTATTTTGGGAGAGGGCTACTACCTTGTTGGTCAGCATTTGGTAAATGATATCACAAGATGTTGGCCATCGGTCATACGAGAATACGAGGAGGTAAATTTGTTATTTTGGATGTCCTTCGAGATCAGCCAAAAAGATGTTGAAGGTGACGCCCCAGATTCCAACTATGTGCGTGATAGTACGTATATATCATATCTAAAGATGTTTATAGAGTGTTTAATCATTTAAGCGCCTATTCTGATTTTCTCTCACTGGCGCCTCTCAGACTCGGACTGACCATTTGGGGCAACTCATAATATGGTAGGGTTTAATCTCCTACATAATTACCTCCTGAAGAAGGCAGGACACAATAATGGACGTTTTGTGAACTACTACTAAAATTCAGCCTAGGAGTGATTTGTCATGTGTTGGTTGGAGACGTATGACAACCAATTAGAGATTATTGCGGGAGAGCAAATCAAGCGGGAGAGCTTTGGTTTGGCAGGAGAACTTTGCGCATGTTCTGGGATCTTCAGAACTCTCGTCAGAACTCCACCCTAGGAATAGCTCACTTCTTAAAATAATCACCATTGCAACAGCAAAACCCCAGTATCTTCAGTTGGGTCTACCGAGCGCCGTTGACGCCTACTACCGCTGAGACTGGGCAGGTGTGTTTAACACGGTCCAGCGGCCGCGACGGGACTGTCGGGCCTTCTCCTCCAACATCATGCATTGGCAAAGTGCATCCATCTGAATGGGGAGCTGTGAGAGTGAGGAAATGTGAAGAAGATGAAACTGGAATTCGATTTGGGGTATGCAAAAGAGCAGTTTAGTTGGTCAAGCCAGAGAATTTATGATTTAAGTTACCAAGCCAATTGCAGACATCCTCGACCGTCAGATAACTCGAGATCCTACATGCACACCCAATCAGATAGGCCCGGAGCCGGAAGTGTCAAGCAGAGTAAGAATGGGGAAAATTTTCACCTTCACTCTCATGTTAGCCTATGGAACCAGTACGGGTCTCCAGTTTCGGGTGACGCATCCTCGCAAACTTTCTTGCACCCCTCTATTCGCCTCCACCGAGCAACTAGTGTTCGAGCAGGTCGCCAGGCCCATTGAGTGGGTCGCCAGGCCCAATGCTACACGGCAGGTCGCCAGGCCCACTGCTTCACGTCAACGCATCCTGGATGAGGACGACAATGATGACACCAAGCCTCGTAAACGTTTCGTCATCCTGGACGATGACGACGATGACGACGATGATGCTACCAAGCCACCAGCGATTGAGGAGCAGGTCACCGAGCAACCATCCAAGAATCCACCACTGATTGACCTCACGAATAATGGAGGAACCAAGCCCAAGGCGAAAGTCCAGCGAACCTTGTCCGATCTCTTGTGAATGGATTGCAAGCATATTGGGTGGTAATTTTATACCCGTTACTGGTATAGAACGTAGTCGTGCACTTGTAACCTTTCCACAATAATTAGACATGAGACTAATGTATTGGTTGATCCACCTGGACGTTCCTTTGCCGCCTCAGCAGCAGCAGCAGCAGCAGCAGCAGTATTCTGCTGTGTCTGTGCTGTTACTCCAAAATCATCCTTCCCTCCATGTACTACTCGCAGTAACGAACGCACCCATTGACGTCAACGTCGTCCTAATCCATCATACCGTCCCACACAATATTCCCAACCAAACCCATTGCGTTCTTCGCTACTGCTGCTGCTAACAACAACACTACTTGAAGAAGAAGAAGAAGAAGAAGAAGAAGAAGAAGAAGAAGGAATAAATTCATGTACATCACATGCAGTCCATGGTTGGAAGGTAACCAAGCCTGATCTACTAAGTAATGCGCTTACATAATCCCATATATATCTGACTTGTTCGTTAACTGATATGCAAATATGTTTGTTTGATATGGTGTGGCACCCAATCGTATATCCCAAACCATAAAACGTATACGACTAGCCTAGACAGCAAATAATACACCCAGAAGTGTAATGAACCCACCACCAAATGCACCGACTAATCAGATTGATCCATTTACGTTACTATCTGCAACAAGAATTGCAATCCCGATTATGGCAAAAGCAGCAGTGAGAGTGTAACCACTATCAATAATGACATTTGGTATACGAGAAGTCTTCTTTGATTCTTTTGGAGGTACTCCTAAAGCCCGGCAGCCCTTATTGTCCTGTCCCCTGTCTCCTGTCTCCTGCCCGCTCCTCAGGTGCATAAAGTGGAACTAAGCCCGCCTTTTGTTTGATGTGATTTCTTGTAATTATACCTTAACGGTCAACCCGCCAAAAATATTTTCCTGCTCATTCGCCAAAAAACTGTTCTTCAAGAAAACAAAGAAAGGGGGAATGGCCCGTGACGTCACCGAAAGAGGGGGGGGTCCGGGATAACCTCCAAAAGCCCGAGCGAAGCCGTTTTCATTGTTTATTTGGAGGTAAGAAAATTTTCATACGAAGGAGATCAAAGGGAGACTTGTTGTTGTTTGAATTGTCGGTGGCGTCGTTCTTGTTAGTCGATGATGATAATGAACGACGGTGCAGGATACTACGACGGTCATTAATTGAGTGATGGACTGCTACTGCTTGACGCCGCAGGGATGATGATGATGATCTTGTCGTCGCCGCATGGGACGAAAAGGCGAGGCAATTTCAATTGAAAGCCTAGATGAGGAAGGCCTTACCATCATTGAAACGAAATGGCGGGAACAGAGCGGCGGTCTTCCTCGGGCCACTATGGTGTCGACTCTCGCGTTTGAGCTGATCCATGCTCTGTCCGCCCTTTTTTCGGTCGCCCACACAAAAAATAGCGTTTGCAACCGTTGGTCTTTACTGGCCCCGGATTTTCAGTACAACTACGTATGTAGAAAACTGGCCCCGGATTTTCAGTACAACTACGTATGTAGACCGTGAAATAAATCTCGTAATTAAATGAGCCATCAAAACCTCATACGAGGTTCTTTTACTGGCCCGGGCCAGTAAAGACCCACGGCTGTTTTGAGTGATCAGCGTGACGCGGGTGAGCGAGCGAAAACTAGAAGCGGACAGAGCCTCAAACTTGCTGGATCAGCTCAAACGCTATTTTGTGTGGGGATTTTTTTGAGTCGACACCCACCCATAGTCCGTGGGCTCGATGTATTCATCCGAGGAAACTCCGTTATTGTTGGAACGAGCAGGAGGTAATGGTGGTAAGACAGCGTGCATCGCTCCGTCGTTTCGCGCCGAGGATGAGGTGTATCCCGAGTTACAAAGGATACCAAGCAGAAGTTGTTGGAGTAGTATCTGTCGGTGGAGGGTCAGCTACGTTGTTTCTATTGTCGCGACGATTAGTCTATTCGTCGCGTGCAGTAGTGGTAGGCTTAATTATTATGGGTCCATGGATTATGATGCTGCGAGGCTTGCTCGCAGCAGAGACGTCCGCCACCATAATCAACAACAACAACACAATCAAGATGATAGTAATCAACAACGAGAACAACAAATATGGGAAAATCTTCACATTCTTGAGGGTAGAATTGATGGCGCCATTTACTACCACCCCATGTTTAATTCGCGTTCGTCGACGAATGACTTGAGAGACAATGATGATGAATTTGCTCGTGCGTCTCATGTCTGGAATGAACGATCTATTCATGTCTGGAATGAACGATCTATTAGCAATGCAATTGCAATTGATGGTCAACACGATCATGACGAACAAAAACAAGGGCAACAACAACCATGGGTCGTTATAGAGGTTGCCAACGAACGTGATGTACAACTCGTTGTTCCAGTCCTTGTTGATTTACAAATTAAACATCAATTCCCATTCCGTGTTAGATCCGGTGGACACAACAAGGCTGGAATGTCCACGGTAGCAAAAGGTGCTGTTTTATCCTTGGTGCGGTTGAATCACATTATCATGAATAGTACTGGTAGCAGCAGTAGCAGCAGCACGAATAATGACGTCACTAGTACAGCATCATCAGATGCTAAAATTGTTCAGTTGGGACCAGCTGTCTTCGTCCAAGACTTCATCCGTACAATACTCGTAAAGCATGGCTATGGCGGAGTTACTGGATACTGTGGTACAGTCGCAGAGGGTGGTTTCATCCTTGGTGGAGGTATAGGTATACAATCACGATTATATGGACTCGGATTAGACAATGCCGTTGGGATGCGTATTGTACTTGCTGATGGGAGTGTGCACTATGTTTCATCATCATCGTCTGATGATGATGATGTTGTGTCGTCTATTGAACTTCAGCTTGTGCATGATACTACTACTAATATGACGTCCTCCCTAACGCAATTACAAAAGAAGGATTTGTTCTGGGGATTGCGTGGTGCGGGTGGTGGTAGCTTTGGTGTTGTTACTGAAATCGAATATCGTGTTCATAAGGCAGAAGATCGTCTATTAGTCCTTTCTATAACACTCGAGCCTTCCGATATGGCAATATTACTTTACCGGCTAGGTGTGGAAGAGCCGAATCTACCAAGAAATCTTGTTGCCATGCATGACATTGTGAATACAGCTTGGTTAATGTGGTCAGGTCAAAATGAAACTTCATTCGATGGAGCCATTGACTACATGAATGAGCTGGCAGGTCGATTAATTCCAGAGCATGCAGTTTCTTACTTATCTCAAATCAATGACTATGCATGGTCTGACATGTATACACAACATGGACATCATCGCAGCAATATATCGTCCACTCCGACCTGGGGAGCTAGCTGCTGGTATGGTTTCTTATTGCCAGAGAACAATACTGAAATTATATGGCGAGATATTATGTATTGGATATCGATAGGGACGCAGACATCTGCACCATACTTATTACCCGACATTGAGCTTTGGGGTGGTGCCATTCATGACAAACCAGTCAATGCCACGGCATTCCCTTACAGAGATGCCATATACAATGTTGGGGTGTTGTTGACCGTTCCCAGTACGGATCCCTATGCCGAAGAGATCTACCAACGAGAGGTTGTCAAGATTAATTCATGGTGGCCAAGAATAAGTGCACACCTGTCTGGATCGTATGTCAACTATCCAATGAACTCGATTATGAGTCATAATACAGATTATGCTCGACTATACTGGAGTGACAACTTAGAGAGGCTTGTAGGGATCAAACAACGCGTAGATCCACTAGGTTCATTCAACTTTCCACTTGGTGTTCCTCAGGAGCTGTAGAGATATGTTGTGTCAGTGACTTCTTATTATAAAGCTTGATGGTGATGATGAAAATTGGCATGCCTAATCGAATGAAATGAGGCAGACAACCCACTATTCAAGATACATACATTCTAATATATTGTAATAGATTGTAAAAGATGTAATGTACTGTGTAATAAATACTTATAAAGTAAACGTAAAAAGACTTCTACTCCATTATTTTATACGGCCAATTGTCCAAAATTGAACCAGAGTACACCTCGGTAGTACTCTTAGTTTTCCTTGTCTCTCTCATGCATGGTCACTTGAAATTATCCATCAAGGCAATTGTATTTGAACTGTTTATATTTGTTAGATTTTCATATTGCCATGATTAATTGATTGATCAATGCATACGTATAAATATGGGAGATTCCAACTCAAATTATGATGCGCCATTTCATTACATTCAGAGAAAGATAGACGACGGTCCACACGAAAAAATGGGCGCGATTCAAGGTAGTACCTACGCACCTAGAGAGGTCCTCATCTTGGGGCGGTTGTTCTCATTTTCACAACAAAACGCCGCCATCATCGATAGCGGGAAGGTGAGTTGTTCACTTTGCGGGACGTCGCGGCGGGGAAGAGTTGTTATTCCCTGGTTGGCTGTGATGTGGCGGTGGACAATGGCCACGAGAGGAATTGTTGTGCGTTGGTGGAGCCTTGGGGGGGCCGAGGGCGGCCTCGATCGGAATTCAGCGATGAATGATGATTGATGTTCCCCCTAATAGGGAGTGGACTCCTGGTTAACAGCCAGCTTCCCCTTGTCATCACACACACCTTCTTCACTCACCCATCCTCTTTTATCCAAATAATAATGATCAATCATTCCTTTCATCGGGGGGTAGAGTCGATTAGAATAACGCCAGCATGAGTCGCCCTCTTCCTTCCCCCGCCAGCCAAAGTGCTGCCAACTCCCTAACCAATCTCGCTAATCTCTCGGCCATTGAGAATGACATCGTCGCCGACCTAATGGGGAGCGTCGATGATACCCTCAGGGGGGGAGGGGAAGACCAACCAGCGGCAAAGAGGGCCAAGACGCGGGGGGGAGATGTCATGGATCTTCCTCCCCCTCTTCCTGAGGAGGCCACGGCAACACCTGCGCGTGTCGCTGGGGCGAGTGTATTGGCATCCTTGGGGGAGAGTGTCCCCGCCCTACCCTCCATCGAGACAGGGGCAGATCATGATTACCTATTGCAAAACTTGGTCCATGTACGTGTGTTTGTGTGTGTCTTTTGTTGTCGATAGATACGTAAGAAATCATTCTCCTAACACATGTCTTCTTCTTCTTCCCCTTCACACGGACAAAATTACAGGCAACTCAGGTAACATCCCCCCTATCAGCGCCTCCGATCAAGACAGAAGAGGGTGAGGTGAAACCTGAAAAAGAAGAAGACAAGCCTCCACGTAAAGAAAGGTCTCTTGGTAAATTATGCGAAAACTTTATGGGTCTCTTCGCCGACGTGCCCGTCGATGATCACAACAATGGTACTGTCATTGAAATATGCGAAATTGCATCACGTATGCGGGTCCAACGTCGACGTATCTACGATGTTATTAACATCTTAGAGGCTATCGATGTCGTCACCCGTGTAAAGAAGAATACGTACCAGTGGCATGGTCTCGAGGGGTTACATGCCTTCTTTGCCAACATGCAGAAAGAGGCCTTGGCTGAACGTTCATCTGCTACTGCCGTTGCCGTTGCGGCTGCGACCGGTGTAGAGACAGGAGCTGACGACATGATATTGACGCCTGCCAAGTCGACTGCCACTGGACACAAGAGCAAGGGCATGGCCATGATTTGTAAGAAACTCTTGGAGATGTACCTTGTGACTGGTAGGACTGAAATTGGTTTAGCCGAGGCTGCTGAGGAGGTTTTGGGTGCATTATCCCCCGCCGAGGAGGCCGATCCTGAGACTCGGGCCAAGGTTATGAAAACGAAGGTCCGACGTATGTATGATATTGCCAATGTTTTGGCAACTCTTAGCATTCTAACGAAGGAGAATGTTGGCAGTACAAGTGTCTCCAACAAGCCAAGTTTCAGGTGGGTTTATCCTGTCGCTCCGGGTGAACTTGGGAATTACATCCCCCCTCCTCCAGCTCCTAGCATGGTAGCAGAAATGATGGAGACTGCCGCGGCGGCTGCTGCCTTGGGTAATTCGTTACCTGACCCCGTTATGGCTCCACAGGAGTTGATGAACACGGGGGAAACGCTTGAAGTGTGAAGTACCTGCCAACTGTGTTTTGATGGAAGTAATGTTTTTTATTGTGTGTAGATATTTCATGGCCATCCGGTGTGGTGGCCCCTTCATTCATATGTGCCGGGTCAATGATGTGGTTCTCTCTCGCCTGTAATGTCATCTTTATTAGAGACACCATCCTGGATGGATCTATTGTGTTTCATTACCCTAATTTAAAAAAGGACTATTTTCTCTAACTAATGTTTACTAATAACTACTACTTGAATGGTATCATAGAAATTTGCTCCAGACACTATCATGATGGGAGTAAAGCACGGGCATTTCCACCATCGCAACATGGAATACACTATACTCAAATGTTTGTGCTTATCGTCAACAACAACCCATCGTGGGAATATGCCGGATTTTTAATTTTTTGTCTTGTTGCAATGCACTGCGCCGGGTCACTTTTACCTCAACTTATTACGAATAGATACCATAATAAACATCGTCATCTATCTATCGACGTGTTGCGATTGGATTTTGATAATGAACGATATATGAGGCTCGTCGATAGTCCTCGATGATGCGGCCGGCGGCGTTCCTCTCGAGCACGTCCTCTAACAGTAATTATCGCACGAATCATCGTCGACTTCGGTTGGCAGGGACGTACGTCGATCTGGGAAGCATTGTTGGTGGCAATGCCGCTGCATCCTCTCCTCCTCTTGTCACTTCCCAGGACGTTGCTCCTGCCTCGAGCACCGCCAATGCCGACAATAACAGCAACAACATTAACAACAGGTCTGACAGATGGATAGTACTAATCGACGATGAGCCATCGATACGACTTGCCGTGGGCGATTATCTCCATACGGTCGCGGGATTCGATACCGTCACGGCAGTCGATGGACCGATGGCCTTCTTGGACGTGTGTCTTTGGAGCTGTTCGTGGTCATTGGTGGTATCGCCCACTGCCTCTACTAGCGGCGATGGTGATGACGATGACAAACCTTCGCCTCCTCCGTGGACTGCTACTGCTGCTAGCGGCCACGGACGAGAGGAGGGAAATACTCGACGTAGATCGTGGCGTTTGCCGGACTGCGTTATTAGCGATGTCCGTATGCCCGGTGGGATTGATGGGATTAAACTATTGCAATTGATGCGAGATCGTCCGCCACCATCAACAACAACTCCAACCGCAACAACTATTGCAGATGATGAAAGCAAGCAATCGCCGCCAGGTAGGAGAAAGAGAGGTAGGCCGAAAGCTACTGACGTATCATACAACTACGATGGGAAGGACGAGTACGACCTAATGGCAACAATCATCGACGGCACGGAGGGTAGTACTAGAAGTAGCAGAATCGTAACACCCACCGATCAGGCCATTCAATACATGGATGCAATACACTCTTGCATTTCGTACTTTTTGTCGTCCAACGAAACAACAAACAGTAGTAATGTCAACAATGGTCTTCTTCCACAACAAGTTAGTAATAATGATGATGGTCCCACGTCACTTGGTGATATACCCGTAATATTGCTTACTGCCAAGGCTATGATATCGGATCGTATCATGGGATATGGTGCAGGCGCCAATGGATATCTGCCGAAACCATTTAGACCCGAAGAGTTATTGGGGATGGTAGATAACTTGATACGACTACAACGTGAGAATAGGCAACGACAGCAACGACAGCAGCAACAACAACAACAACAACAACAATATGAATCAAACAACTATGGTGGTAGTAATGATCAAGGACGGGATATATTAGACGGATATTTAACACCGGAACAGGCAAGAGAAATAACCAATGAGCTGATTGACATTAAGAAATCTATCATCTCTAATCGTACCGGTAGTAGTAGTAGTAGTAGCAGTATTGGTGGAGTTGGTAGAATAGGTACAACATTTGCAAGGGGCACTGAAGAGCAGGAAGTAGTCTTCATGTATCAACATTTACAGTCATTGCTGCCAAAGGCATTATGGATGTACCGTACTGGAGAACGTCGGAAACGTATATTTACAAGAGATCATATGTATTCAATACTCGTATTATGTTACAATATGGATATTACATCATTAACAACAATTAAGAAGAAGAATGTTGGATGGGATGTATTGTTTAAGGAATTAGATGACCGGTATTTGGAATGTCCACGAACAATGTGAACTTGTAATTTGATCGAAAAGACTGTTCACTTTAGGCTTTAATTTAATACACTCTTTTTGTTGTTGTTGTTGTTTGTTGCTGTTGTTGCTGCTCCCCATCCACTTTTTTCTCTCTCTTTTCTCATTTTTCATTTGTCACGTCGAAACAATTTCTTCAATGCATCTCGTTTCCTTGATGGAGAAGTGGTGGTATCATCATTAGCATTGTTATCGTCATTACTACTATTATTCGTTGTTTCAACGATGGTCTTCTCTGCTTTATCTACAGTACTGATAGTAGTAGTAGTAGTCTCGACAGTCATCTTCTGAGTTGCTGTTGCCACTGCTGATGGTATTGCAGAATTTTGTACCTTTGTACTAATAATTGTCGTGCTACTATCATTATCATCATTGGTGTTAGTCTTTTGAACCATGGCCGAATTCTTCTTCTTTGCAGCGGCAGTGGCCGTGGCAGCAGACATCTTGGTTTTTTTTTCATTCATTTCATTTTCAGCCTCCTGTTGTTGTTTGACATAATATGCATAGCTGACACCATATGAACTTCCGATAGTAACCATGCCTACACCCAAACTGACTTTTAATTCATTTTCGCTAAATGAGGTAAATTGTATCGGTACCTCGTTATTTGTTGTTGTTATTGGTGCACCCCAGGTCAAAAAATCACTTATTGCCGTGACGGCTGGAGAAGTAGAGGCAGTATCCGCCGCAGTCGATATATCCTCGACGAATTGCAATGCTCCGGTGGCATCCGGAAAGTATGGTATTTTGGGTAACTTTGGATTCGTCACTCTAAGTATTAGCACGCCCGGCACGCTCTCGACGCGCACGTCTACGACATCTTTCGAATTGATGATGAATGTCGCCTCGCCCTTCGTCAATAGTAAATCAATAGCCTCCTTGACATTCGTGGGGGGCGTGATGGTGACGATATTATTATCATCATTCTTACTCGATAATATGTCGATGATCGGTTGAATGGAGGACAATGATTCCACGAGGTACGAAGATAGTTTGTCACGATTGACAATGGCCCGACGTGTCAGTGAGGGAATGTTTTGTAGCTTAATATCGACGGCCGTGGCAGTTTTAGAAGAAGCAAGCGAAGAGGGAGCAAGAGCCGCGACGGGTGTCGGCGCTACTGCCTCTGCTGCAAGCGGCAGTGCGAAGAGGAGGGCGACCGCCAACGCTGCAGCGACAGTCGTCTTGCACTCATCTGTGTTCGAAGAGTATAACAACGTGAGGGCATTGTTATTGTTACCATTGATAGTATTGTGACGTCGTCGCTGCGGCGTTGCAGCAATGCCAACGCTACGATGATAATTCTGCCAGGCGGTGGTTACTGGTGAGAAGAATGCGACCGATGATGATACAGCCAACAACAA
>Ga0247843_1006711_pt1 | contig 14784 bp, 14 predicted proteins | sample LaCruzMarch2017__FD_192420 | JGI IMG/M metagenome (GOLD analysis project Ga0247843, IMG submission 192420) | Freshwater microbial communities from meromictic Lake La Cruz, Castile-La Mancha, Spain - LaCruzMarch2017_8m | ecosystem: Environmental > Aquatic > Freshwater > Lake | place: Spain...
GCCCCGAAGCCATCGTCACGGACGGTCTTTATTGGTATCGGTCGCCGACCCGCGCTCTCGGCAGCGCCGACCGCCTCAAGCCCGGGCGATTGGAAGAAAACAACCGGGTCGAGACGTCTCCCCTGCCGGTGCGACGGCGAGAACGGAAGATGCAGACGTTCAAGACACACGGCTCCGCCCAGCGCGTCGTCTCCATCCCATCGGCCGTCTGCAACACCTTCGCCGTTCAACGACATCTCGTCTCCAGACCATCCCATCGCGTGTTTCGCCGCGAGGCGTTCGATGTGTGGAGCGCGGCCACGGCCGCCGCCTAAGAGCGCCTCATCTTGCGCCCCTGCGCCCGGTTGGCGTTCAGCTGTCAGGACCATCGCACAGCTATTTCGTTGGCGGATTCATTTGCGAAGCCCCTTGAAGAATTCAGTGACTTCGCCAATTTGTGAGGCGTGCGGGCCGGGCCCCTCTGACAGTCGGCGTTTATAACACGCCTATGATGTCGGACCGCATCGGGAGTATCCCGATACTGGCTCGGTCTGACGTTCTCCTGAACGCGCCACTATCGCTGCTCTCGCACCACGAACGAGAGGAGCACTTATGTCGTTGCACAATCTACAAGCCCTGCTGACCAAGAGCGTCGCGATCAATCGGGAGATCGACCGCGAACACCGTGCACCGCTGCCAGACTCTATCAGGCTGCTGCAGCTCAAGAGACTGCGCCTTGCCATCAAGGATACGCTGTACCGCCTCGGCCTCTCTACGCCTGGAGAGATGCGGCTCGCGCGGATCCCGCTACTGCGCCATCCCCGCCATCCCCGTCATTCGAACGCTTAACGCAAGGAGCGCTTATGCCTCTTATATCATCGCCGATTGACGGCGCACCTATGCGCCAGATTAACCGCTACGGCATTGAGTTTGATGTCTGTCCCACGACTGGCGGTATCTGGCTCGACAAGGGCGAACTCGAAAAACTGATCACCCTGGTCCGTGAAGAGGTCCTGGCCGAAGCCGCCCCGCCGCGCGATCCAGGGCGGTCAATGGGCCACCGCCGCGAGTATGGTGATGACGACTACCATGATGACCGTCGTCACAGCCAAGGCAAGCGCAAGTCGCGCCTCTCTGATCTTCTTGACTTCTAACCACGGGCAGCCACCTACCCTGCCCATGCGCCGTCGCAGGCGACTGCGGCGGCGCTCTTTGTGGGCCTCGCCTCACGGAATCAAGAAAACAATGGCCTCGGGGGCACTATGGAAGCAGGCATACAGATAGTCGCGGGTCTTGCCCTGCTGGCAATTGGCGGCGAGGGCGTGATCCGAGGCGCAGTCGGCGTTGCGCGTCGCCTCGGCCTCTCAGAGCTCCTTATCGGTTTAACGCTGGTTGGTTTTGGCACCTCGGCGCCCGAGTTGATGACCAGCGTTGAGGCAGCCCTTCTGGGCTCGCCCGGCATTGCCGTCGGCAATGTGTTTGGCTCCAATATCGGCAATATTCTGCTGATCCTCGCAACGGTCGTCCTTATTCGTCCTCTTACGGTGAACCCCGCAGCGGTTGCCCGCGACGGCGTCCTCGTGATTGCTGTGTCCGTCGCACTTGCGCTCATCGCTATGGTCTTCGGTGAACTCAATCGCTGGATCGGTGCGCTGCTGGTCATGGCGCTCGTGCTCTATGTCGTAGCAGTTTGGCGGATCGAGCGCCGGGGTGGCGCTGCCGCTGAGATGCACAAAGAAGAAAGTCATACGCACGACCCAGCGCCGCAGAGCCTTTGGCAATCAGCGCTGTTTGCACTGGCTGGACTCGGTCTGCTGGTCTGGGGCGCCGACTTGCTCGTGGCTGGCGCCATCACGACCGCGCGGCTGGCGGGCATGTCAGAAACCGTGATCGGCCTCACGATTGTCGCTATCGGTACGTCGCTGCCCGAGTTGGTCGCAACGCTGGCCGCCGCTTTGAAGGGGCGCTCAGACGTCGCGTTCGGCAATATTGTCGGCTCCAACCTCTATAACATTCTCGGCATCCTGGGCGTCACTGCAATCATTCATCCGATTGCGATCCCCGCCGATATTGGCGCGGTAGATTGGATCGTTCTGATTGGCAGCGCCGTTCTCATGATGATCTTTGCGATGTCTGGCAAACGCATCACACGGCTCGAAGGCGCGGTCATGCTCGCAGGCTATGCAGCCTACATGGTCTACCTTCTGGCGCGATAGGAACAGGACATGCTTGAGGCCATCGGCAACGCGGCGCTCACGAACCTGTTGGCGCCTGCGATATTGTTTTTCGCACTTGGCGCTTTGGCGGGCTGGGCCAAGTCCGACCTTACGATCCCCGATCAAGCGGCAAAGGCGCTCTCGCTCTATTTGATGCTCTGCATTGGCTTCAAAGGCGGGGTGGAGGCCCGTGCAAGCGGCCTAAGTCAAGACCTGCTCGCTGCTGGCGGACTAGGCATTGCCTTCTCGTTTCTCGCCCCATTTGCGGCGTTCTTGGCGCTACGACGCCTCTGCGATCTTGAGCGCACCACGGCGGCCGCGACGGCGGCGCACTATGGGAGCGTTTCGGTCGTGACCTTCGCCGCCGGCACGGAGTATCTCCGCGCCATCGGCGTTGAATTCAGCGGGCATATGGCAGCGGTCCTCGCCCTCATGGAAACACCCGCCATTCTTGCGGCGCTTCTGATCGTAGGCTCTAACGCCCGCGATCCCGGCACCACCTTCAAGCCCGATCTGTGGCGCGAAGTTCTGCTAAATGGCGCGGCGGTGCTGCTTATCGGCAGCTTCGCGATTGGACTCCTCACCGGCGACGCGGGCATGCAGAAGCTCTCGGGCTTCGTCGCGGGTCCAGCTTTCCAAGGCGCACTCTGCTTGTTCTTGCTCGACATGGGTCTCGTCGCCACGCGTCGGCTCCGCGAGACCCATACCATTCGGCTGGGTTTGGTGGCCTTTGCTGTGCTGTGGCCAGTACTAAGCGGGGTGGTTGCGCTCTTTGCCGCGCATGCTGTCGGCTTGTCGCTCGGCGATATGACGCTCTTGGCGGTGCTTGCGGCCTCTGCCTCCTACATCGCGGTGCCGGCGGCGATGCGCATGGCGCTGCCGAAGGCTGATGCCGGCGTCTACATCCCGATGTCGCTCGCGATGACGTTTCCGTTCAACTTGGTCATCGGCATTCCGCTCTATCACGCGGGAGCTCAGATGCTGGGAGAGTAGCCATGAAGCTCACGCCAAAAAAGAAGCTCGACATATTCATCGAGACGCATGCCCTCGCCCGGCTTGAAGCCATGCTGGGCGAAGTGGGCTTCAAAGGCTGGAGCGTCTTCACGGGCGTTGAAGGCTCTGGCCTCCATGGCGCCTGGCGCCAGACGGGCATTCTTGAAAGCGAGGCGCGCCTAGTCATTGCAATCGGGACCGAAGCCGCAGCACAGGCTGCGCTCGCGTGGCTCGCGGATTACTTCAAGAGCTACCCGGGCGTCGTTGCTGTGAGCGATGTGGGCGTCATGCGCGGTGATCGCTTCTGAATTCAAGCTTCTCGACTCTAAGCCGGGCGCCTCGCATCGCCATGGGAGGCCCCATGAACGACCCTGTGCTGATCGTCTGCGCCGTGAAGCGCCAGCCGAGTGGCGAAGCCGTCTGGACCCGTATTGGCGCGGCCTACCCGCATGAATTCTGGCAACGCCCGCATCATCCGCGGAAGAGACTGCGCGCTGCAAGAATGCCTATTGCTTGTCCTGAACGCCGAAAGCGCAACCCGCTCCACTGTGGCGATGACAAATGCGCCAAATCATCGCCCGGCAGCCAAACCTTCATGTCCGGCGACGAAAGAAAGGCCTGGTCACGGTTGCTGGAAACGAATTTCACCTTGATCGGAAAATGCACTGATCTGCCCGTCATTCCGACAGGCTGCTCGTGCGGCGATTCAGAAATTCGCACGAGAATTGGAACTCAAGCGCAGGCCCGAAGAGTGCGAAGCGGTTTTCGGCTAAGTCTGCGTGGCCCGCGACAATTATCCTGAGCGCTCGTGTTGCCTCATCCAGAAATGTTCCCGAAGCGCCTATTGGTTGCCTCAGCTAGAATGTTCCCTTGGCTCGTTGGCTTCGATAGCGACCGGCTCGCCGAATACGAGCCGGTGAGCGATTTCCCGGCGCCAGAGCTTCACCCGGCGCTGTAGCGTTCGCAGCAGATTGTCCGGGTACCGTCCGGGGCGCTCGCTTTGGAGGCGGCGCAGCATAGTGATCCCATCCATGTCTGGCGCTTCGTCGAGCCATTGCCGAAGTATGTCGCTCACCGCCTCGAATGGATCGATCCGCGTGCGCCAGTGGTGCGGCAGCACGATCGGCGGACGATGCGTGTGCCTCGGGTCTCCGTCACGCCACGCCGTCGTGAGGGTCTTCAAGAAGCGCGCGAGATCTACGGGCGGCGCAGTGAGCTGCGCGTCTTCGCCTTTTTCAGCGATCAGCGCCATTCGCGATTGCGCGTGTCGCACCGCGGCGAGTACGGCAATTGGATCAGACGATTGCGCCCAGTGGCGAAGCCGCGCAGCGGCGACCTCTGGGAGCTTCCCTCCTTGAGACAGCCGATCGCATGGACTTTGCGGCGCGCTGTATCGCTTGCGCACGCGCCCGCCATCGCGCGTTTTCGCTATGAGTTTGAACGAGGGCTGAAAGACGTTCACGAGAACACGCGAGGCGGCGTACAGCTGCGCCAGCTCGCGCGCGGCGCGCACGCCGGAAAACCGTTGATTGCCGACCAAGCGGCGCACGACCGCGCCGTTCTTTTGTTCGATAAACGCCTGATCGTTTTTCTTGTAGGGCCGGGAGCGCGTAAACTCGATCGCGTTTTCCTTACACCAAACAATGAAATCGCCGCTGATGAAGACGCTATCGTTGTCGAAATCGAGGCCGAGAATTTCAATCGGCATTTGCCTGCGTATTTTCTGCAGGCCCGCAATAACGTTAGCGCTGTCGCGCGTGATCAGCGCAGCGCATTCGGTCCAGCCGGTCGCCACATCGGTGATCGCCAACGTCCACAAGAACGATCCTTCCATCCTTCCCCCGCAATGGGCCACCAGATCCATCTCAAAGAAGCCTGGCGGCGGGTCATTCCAGTCTCCGTGAGTACGGATAGGCACTTGGCGGCGAAGGTGCTTGAGCGCCGAGGCGCTTCGGCGGCGTTTCGTCCGATCGCGCTGGTCGGAGAGGGAGCGATCTATTGAGGCCGCGCTCATTTTTGAGAGCTTGTCGCGGACCGCCGTGTCGAGGTTGAGATGGCCGTGCTTTTCCATCGCCGTGATGAGAACGGGCAACAGCACAACGAGCCGTTTGCTGCAAAGCCGGTCGGATGCCTCCCACAGGACGATCAGCGCCTCGCGCACGGCCTCGTCATAGACGCGCCGCCCCGGGCGCGTAGCCAGGCGCCCAGGTCCGCTCGAAGGTCGCATCAGTCGCAGGGCGTGCTTGCGGTGATAGCCGGACACTTCGGTGAACTCGTTGATGATCCGAACCTTTTCGGTCCGACCGGCTTTGGCGTAGCGATCTCGCAACGCTGCTAACAACTCGTCCCGCGTCGTCATCGTCAGTTTCTTCGCCATGCTGATCCCTCGCGGCTGGCCACCGCAGGGGAACATTCCTAGTGAGGCAACCGCCCCATCTTCGGCAACAAAACAGATGAGGCAATGCGAGCGCTCAGGATAATTGTCGCGGGCCAATCTCGGTACTAATCGGAGATATCGCGTCCAGGACAGACGGATCGATCGCCGTCACGGCGACCGGCGCAACCGCCTCGCCCTTCACCAAAAACGCACTTCCTGAAATTTGCGGACTGATGGCCGACACAGATGACTGGTTGCGCAACAGCTCGACGGCGGAGGCCCAACTCCGAATCTGACGACGTTGAAACGTCGAGACTATGGCGACGGATTCTACGTCTGCATCCGGACTAGGCAGGACGCGAGCGACGCGCGTCAGGGGCTCCAAAGACACATGAGCGCTATTGGCGGTCACATCCTCGGTGAGACGTACAGCGAGTCCCTGGATGAGAGCAGTGATAAAGACAAAGGCCGTGACGCCCAATGCGACGCCAGCGATCAATAATGCGGTTTGGGACGGGTTGGAGAAGAGATAGCGGCGAGCGACGGTCAAGGCGAACACGACCCTACCTCCCCGGCGTTGAAGCACGAGACCGCGATCGGATGCGAACGCGCGCTGACGGCATCGTCTCCGCAGGCGTCAGCACAACGCGGTCACCGGCCGCCAGGCCGCTGTCAATGATTGCGTTCAGAGATGGCCAATCGGCGATCTCGATGGACCTTTCATTCACGATGCCGCTTCGATCGACGACATAAACCGTCGGTTCCGTGGTAGCGTTAAGCACCGCCTGTCGCGGCACGGAAATTCCGGTCTCGCGTCGCGTGACAATGATCGTAATATCCGCTGATCGCCCGGGTGGAATGTTCATGGCCTGAAGCGGCGCCAGCTTGATAAGACGTCCACCGGTCGTTGGATCCACACGCGGCGACACTTCGATCACGCGCGCAGCGAAGACCTCTTGTGACCCCGAAAGCGCGGCGCGCGCGGACATGCCAGGGCGCAACGCATCTGCATAAGCCTCGTCGACATCGGCTTGCAGCTCAGCACCGTCGCGCGAGCCAAGCTGAAAGAGAGTTGTGTCGGGAGATACAACTTGGCCATTGTCTATCGGACGCAACAGAACGATGCCGCTCATCGGCGCCCGGATGGTAAACTCACCGGTTTGCGCTGCAGCGGCGCGAAGCTCAGCGGATGCTGCAGCAAGGCCCGCTTCGGACGATTGAAGCACAGCGCGCGCCTCATCAAGCGCGGCCACAGAGGCAAAGCCCCGATCCGCCAGGGTGCGCGTTCTGTTGTAAGCTAAACGCGCTCGCGTCAGCTCAGCGCGCGCCGCACGCTCGCGCGCACGTCCTGCGTCAGCTTGCGCTTGCTCGACTGTGGAGCGGACAACCGCGAGCGGTTCACCCGCCGCAACGGCGTCACCGTCGTCGCGAAATAAGCGCACGACCTGACCCGCATTGGGGGATCGGACCTCAACCAGAGACTCGGGTCGAATGCGACCGACGACCGATAAAGCAATTTCGACAGGTTTCGGCTCTACTTCAAGGACGTCGATCTCCGGTGAGCGCAGAAATGGCCAACCGACCCCAGCGAGCAGAATCGCACAAAGCAATGCCGCCGCGACAACAAATGACCGTTGCTCGCGGTTCGCCAGAATGAGGATTGCGCGGCGGCGCAGCTCATCCATGAAGCGATGCTCGCCGTCTTGAACAGGCGGAGGCGTCGGCGCGGGGGCGCTCGCTGGTTCCATCAATCAGGCACACTCGCCAATCAGCGTTCCTGCTGAGGCCTCTAGCCCCCAACCCTAGAGCGATTGATGGCTCTGATCACGCTTAGACGCGCTTCGCGCGATATGCCGCCCACAAGCGCATCTAGAGATGCCCAGATTTGGCGCCCGCCGCGACTTGGTGTTGTCGGCGCGACCGATCATCTAGCCTCGCCAGATGAAATCGGAATCCAAACCTCGTTGCGGCGCATAAACCAAGGCGTCCAGGGCGGATCATATCGCGCGAGAGAGGCCGGACCAGCGACGCCCAGTTGGCGTTCCGATAAGAAGCTACGAAGGCTTTCGGTCCTTCTCTCAACATCACCCGGCCGCGCCAATCCTGAAAAGCGCACAACGGCGAAGCGCTGAGGCGGAACCGCAACGAGACGCACCCGCGCGTCATTTGGCGTCGGCAAAGTCTCCATCGTGTAACTGCTTGGCATAACGAAGCGGACCACCCACGCGCCGTCTCGGCCAGATTGAGTGACCGGCGCGGTCATGGCTATGGTTTCGTTGGTCGTTCTGTGTTGAACCACGGGCGCGGTCATTGCGATGCTTTGGCGACGGGTATTGCCGCCAAAAATATAGCCGGCAAGCAGACGGAAGCCCGCGTTTGAGGCCTCATCACGACTGCCTGTTACGCTGACCTCGGCCGCAATGAGGGCGGGATAGTCCCGCACTTCGAACTCGTCTTCTTGGACGACGATACTAAACGCCGGTTCTTCGGTCGCCATGGCTGAGCCTCCGAAGGTAAGCAAGGCGCAAAAGACGACCAACAACAAATTCTTCATGACGCGGATACGCACGTCGGTGGCCGATGGATCGACTTTAACGCACAAGCGACGAGCCTATTGCAGCCGCTCCGTCACTTAGAGCCGGCGGCAACTTTGGCCATCGTAGGCCGAAGTCACGATTTCGGCGACAGGCTTGGTCGATCAATTCCAGCCGTCGGCGCCCTGCACATCTGAACGGCTCAAAGTCGCCGATCTTGCTAGTGCGCCGCCTGATCACCGCCAGGCTGGACTTCGCCGGAAGCTGACATTCGCGAGAGTTTTGATGTGAGATAGCTGATGGAGCGTCTGCGTCTATTCGGCGGCGGGAAACCACCGCGGGAAGGCCAGAGCACATATTGCGCCAACACCAGTCAAGCCCCGCGCCGCTCTACTGCGCCGGGGTCATCGTTACCATCGATGGAAATTCTGGATTCGGAGATGGTTCTTGCGCGGTCTCTGTCCAGGTAACGATGGTGCGAAGGGTGCGGGTTTGCTGCTCGCCCGCGACCACAACATCTTCATCGTATTCCAAATCAATGCGCCCGGGCGATGCGGCGATCACGCGATAGTCGCGAAAGTCGCCGAGCAAAAAGGCTCTCTCATCATGCGGCGAGACGAAGGCCAGATAGACACGAAGGCCGTTCATGGCGGGATCGCCGCTTCCCATTCCAAACATGCGCACCGCGCTGATGTTCGACATGTCCGGAAGATCGTTAAACTTGACCACCGCAAGTGCTGCGATCGCTGGATCGTCTTGAGCGAGCGGGTTGAATGTTTGGGGCTCGCCATCACTTTCAACGAAACGCGCCCGAGCCTCGACGCTGACCGGGGCGGTCGTGCTAGAGGGGTTGCAACCTGCTACGGTGAGGCAACCTGCTATGAGCACCGCAGAAATCGAAACGCGACAGACCGACATCTGGGCCCCACCATACAACCGAGTAACTCGCTAAACACCGCTCTCCGCAAAGGCAAGTCCAGGGTGGCCAGTGTCGCAAAAAGGTGAGGCGCCCCCTCGGCGTCCCGCGCCGGAAGGGAGAGTCAACGCTGTTTTGATCCGACCCCCAACTCTCCCTCACGGGAAGCTGGAATTTTCGCACGGTTGAATTCTGGCCTGCCGCTAGTATGATCCCTGGTCATCAGCGGCGTCACGATTTGAGTCGACATCCTCCAACGCGTCGGGAGGCAAGTTGAGTCCCGCGAACGAGGACGAATATGCCGCCTCGATCGCTTCGACTTCTTCGTCCCTCAGAAGCGCAAACTCTTTCGTCCGCGCTCTCATGGAAAGCTTGCCCGCGTTTTGCTTCAGGAAGCGATGCAGCAAATCGACCATGCTATTAGGCATGTCGACGATCCTTAGTATCTGCCGGGAATAGCGATCATAGGCTTCGAGGTACGCCACTTCATCGGGCAGATCGCGCTCCACGGTCTGCTGCACACACGCATACAAGAACTCCGCATGGGCGGTGGCGTCGAAGTAACGATAATAATCGGCGGTGGCGTTCAGCACTTCGACGTTATGAACAGGGGCTGGCCGCCAATCGATGAATTCCAGCAAGGACTGCGAGTACGATTCAAGCACGCGCCTGTACTCGTCCATTCGGCGATAGATCGTTGAGCTGATGGGAAACACGACGCCGGGCGGATTGTACCCTGCACCGCTTAGGATGTGATGGAAAAGCCAGCGATGAACGCGGCCATTTCCATCCTCAAAGGGGTGCATATAGACGAAGCCGAATGCGAGCGCGGCGGCCGTTGTAACGGCATCGACCTTGTTGACCTTCGCCCGATCGGAATAGGCCGCCAACCCTTGCATCAGGCTTGGCAGATCCTCCCAACGCGCGCTTACGTGCACCGGCAATGGATCGCGCGTGCGCCGATCATGCTGGCCGATGAATCCGCCGCTTCTGCGAAGGCCCGGCTTGATGAACCTCGCATCAGCGAGGACGATCCTTTGGAGGCGCTCAAGCTCTTCGATCGACAGCGGGCGCGATCCCGCTTCTGAGATTGCCTGCGCCCAGCGTGCGACAAGCTTTGCCGTTGGCCGCTCGTTCTCAATGAAGAAAGACTTCTTGCTGTCGTCAAGAAGAAGAAACGCGGCGGCTCTCGCGATCACGTCTGGATGGGTTCGTCCAACTACCGCGCGGGCGAGCTGATCAAAGCCCTTCGCCTCAAAGGCATCGAGGTTAGGGGTTCGCCAAACCAGCGGACAAAATTCGCGCGTGCCCGGAAGATTGTCGACGACGCTGTGACGTGCGGAGCGATTGCCACCTTCCAAGCCAAACTGCTTTTCGCGGTCGATGACCGGCACCGCGCGAATCTTCGGCACCTGAGGGACGTCGAGGAATTGCTTCGTCATCCACTCGTAGATGAACCAAACCCGGCGCGTGCTGGCGCCTCCTGGCGCCGCGCTAATCCACGCCTCGAATTCCTTTTTCGGCACGACGCCGAACAACGCGCTCAAGACAGACAGGTTAACGCCCTCGTGCTTGAGCGCGAATTCGAGATGTTCGCCGAGAGCGACCGGGACCGCTTGTCGGCTTGTGCGGAGCCGCCATCGGTCGGAGGAGGCTGGATTGCGGCGCGTCCCGATTGCAGCCAGTCGCCGCGGTATGGGGATTTGAAGGTCGTACCGCTCGATCAGAGCGCTATAGCCAGCCAGCAGCGCGGGCTCGGGGAGGCGCGCGCCTCTGAGTTCCACCACCGGCGGTCCAAATCGCTCACCGCGGTCGGTCATATGCCAACGCCCGTCACTGCCCTGCCTTTTTCGGTCACCCGATTGATAACTCTGGCAACTCAGGTCACATCGGAGACGTACTCCGTCACTGGGAGACCAGAGCTGTCCAATCGACTCACATTATGGCAGAGTAAGTCACCAACTGCCGTTAGTCGACAAAAGCGGTCACAAGCCAACAACGCGGCTTAACAGCGCCAACCGCAACATTGAAAACCTGACCGCTTAGGTTATGCTCACGATATTCAGGTGCCATGGCTTCCGGGTGGCGGCTTACCCGAACGACCACCGCCCCGCCGACGTGCATGTGGTCAAGCCGGACGACGGTCGGTGTTCTTCCTGAACTGGCCAGCCGGGCCGCCCAACCTGCGGGAGAACGACGGGCTGCGGTCCGTGGCGGAGCTGCGCAACGCGATGGCATGGAGGGGTTTGCCGATGATTACTGACAAAGACATCGAGCGCGCCAACAGCCATGGCCAGACTCGTAAGGCGAAGCATCCGGCGGCGGTTGCGGTGCGCTACGACGAGGCCACCAACAAGGTCGTGGTCAGCCTCGCCAATGGCGTGGACATCTCGTTTCCGCCAAGCGCTGCACAAGGCCTCGAGAAAGCGACACCAGCGCAACTTCGAGACGTGGAAGTCGCTGGCGCGGGCACTGGCATTTTTTTCCCTGAACTCGATGCTGATCTCTATGTGCCCGGTCTGATCCAGGGCGTGATGGGAACACGAAAGTGGATGGCGGCGCGACTCGGCGCCGCCGGTGGTGCTGTGCGGACACCCAAAAAATCTGCTGCATCCCGTGAGAATGGCAAGCTCGGCGGTCGCCCAAGAAAGGTGCGGACTTAGCCGCTGCCTTGCGCGCGCTGGCCGCTTGTTCGTATCGTCGGAATCACCGCGGAATAAGCAGGAATAGCGCGCAAGGCGCCGTCTGCGTGCAAGCGACTTTCATTTCCCGAGCCGGCTCACGCCCTCGCCGCACCTTTCGGCCCGCCAGCACGCGCGCATCGTCCAGGGGTGGGTTCGCTCCATCCGGCTCAACCCCGCCACCTAACGCACGCACTCGCTGCGGCGCACCAAGGCTGCCCTCATCTATCGCAAAAACGGGCAATCTCCGCGCAGTCCAGCTGCCCGCTGGGGCATAGCAAGCTCGAGAGTACGGTCCGCTGTCTCGGCGTGGAGGTAGACGACGCCCTGGGGATATATCAGAGGCGATATCAGAGGCGATCTCAGAGCAAGTCGACCTCCAAGACTCAAACGGACGGCCGCAAAATTCCGTTTTACTGCTTACCATACGCTTACCAGCGTCCGTTGATGCGATCGATTCCTAGAGAGTAAGCCTTCTAAGTGATTGATTTAATGGTGGGCGCAACAGGGATTGAATCTATCCTCGCTGCCGGGCGGAGCTTGAAAACCAAGCATGCCTGCAAACTGCTCCACATCTGTTTCCTGCTCACACTTTCAATGACTTACGGGGACGGTTTGCAGACTTTGTTCGCTTCCGACACGCGGCGCCTCTCGAACCTTTAGAGCCCGTCCTCGACCTTCTGGCCGCGATCTCTGACGGGGAAAACTCATCTTATCTTACGAAATCTTGCAATATGGTGTCTTAAAAGACATTTTCCTGCTATGCACCGGCCTTATGGCGCAGCCGCTCGACAATTTTCCGGAAGTCTTTCTGTCCAGCGACGACCTCAGTTCGGCGGTGTCGCGGGCGGTCGCCGCGGGCGAGCTTCGCCAGCTTGGACCCAGACTCTACACCAAGAACCTGACCGACGCGCCGGAGATCATCATCCGCCGCAACGCCTGGCCCATCGTGGCGGCCTATGCGCCCGGCGCCCTGATCGCCGATCGCACCGCGCTTGAGAACCGGCCCGCTGAGGACGGGTCCGTCTTTATCGTGGCGGCGCGGCGCCGCGACATCCAATTGCCGGGGCTCTGGATCCGGCCGCGCTCGGGGCCGGCGCCCATGGACGACGACCGCGCGTTCATCGGCGGCTTGCGTCTGTCTTCGCCGGGCAGAGCCTATCTCGACAATATGGCGCCCTCGCGCAAACGCGGCGGCGTCAGCCGCACCTTGCGCCGCGAAGAGCTCGAACTGCGTCTCGACGACATCATGCGCCGCCGCGGCGTCGAAGCGCTCAATCAAGTGCGCGACGAAGCCCGCCGCATCGCGCCAATGATCGGCCGCGACGAAGAATTTGCAGCGTTCGACAAGCTCGTCGGCGCCCTGCTCGGCACGCGCGACGATGACCTCGTATCCGATCGTGCGCGGGCGCGTCGCACCGGCGCGCCCTTCGATCCCGACCGGATCGCGCTGTTTGAACATTTGCACCAGGAACTGCAAAACACGGCATTGCCAAGCCGGCCGGTGGCGGCGCGCACTGGCGAAACCAATGCCTCGCTCACCTTCTTTGAAGCCTATTTCTCGAACTTCATCGAAGGCACCGAGTTCGAAGTCGCGGAAGCGGCGGACATCATCTTCAACAATGTCATTCCGGCAGACCGGCCCGAAGACGCCCACGACGTCCTTGGCACATGGCGGATCGTCTCCGATCCCGTTGAAATGGCCCGAACACCGCAAACCGTCGATGCGCTCGTTGATCTGATCAAAAAACGTCACGCCATTCTCATGGAAAGCCGCCGCGACAAGCTGCCCGGCGCGTTCAAACAAGCCAGCAACCGCGCAGGTCAAACCGTTTTCGTGGCGCCGGACCTTGTCGAGGGCACGCTGGCGCGCGGGTTTGAATTCTATCCGAGCCTCACAACGCCGCTCGCGCGCGCCATCTACATGATGTTCCTGATTTCCGAAGTGCATCCCTTCGCCGACGGCAATGGGCGCATCGCCAGGATCATGATGAACGCCGAGCTTGTCGCCGCGGGCGAAGAACGGATCATCATTCCAACGATTCTCCGAAGCAATTATCTCTCTGCGTTGAAGGCTCATTCCTTGAGCCGCCATCCCGCCGCGCTGGTGCGCACGCTCGACTTTGCGCAAAAATGGGTCGCCGCCATCCCATGGTCGGACCTCAAACGCTCCCAGGAGGCGCTGGCGCGCACCAATGCTTTCATGGACCCGGCAGCCGCCGACGATTCCGGCATCCGGCTCAAAATTCCGCAGGCCTATGAGTGAAGGCGCAATGCATATGGGCCGCAGCGCACTTGCCATCGTGCTCGCCGGCGTCAAGGGACGGCTTTCGCCTCTTCGCCCTGGACGCCGGCTTGCGCGCGATGGCGTCCTGAGGTTGTCGGGACGTGGGAGTCACGTCCCTTCTTTTCGACCTCGCCCTGCTCGGGCGGAGGTCGAACATGGGAGCATGGCTTACTCAGAAGAGGTCACGCTGGCGCTCGTCCGGGCGGCGCGTGCGTTTGATGCGCTTGGGCTGCGGACGCGCTTTCGTCATGACAGCGATGCGTTTGGAGCGTTCGCGCTCCTGCTCGAACGTGCCGCGCCCAGCAAACTGCATCAGCGCATCCTCAAGCTTGCCGAAATCGGCCTTCCGCCAGAACACCATGTTGCGGACAATTACCGGCGCGGGAAAGCCTGGAAGGTGGCTGCGGCGCGCGCGCCAGAGCATGGCGAGGCTCACGCACAAATCATCAGCCAACACCTTCTGCGGCACAAGGTCAGCCGGAACCTTCATCGTCTCGGATCTTCTCGATAAGGCCGCAGCTCGATGTCGCGCGTCACCAGCAGGCGCACTGAACCCCCAGCACGGATGCGGATGGTGGGTCTCACACCGAGTTCGCGATCGACGATGCGACCGCCGGTGCGCGCAGCTTCCGCCGCCGCCGCATCGCCGACGCTTTGCGCGAACGAATTTTCATCATCGTCCTCCGCATTGTCGGTGGCGCTCACCCGCAAGAATGCACTTTTCGCAGGCCACGACGAAGGTGCGCATGCCTGGGCCAGGATCGCTTCACTGATCGAGACCGCAAAGATCAACGGCGTCGA
>Ga0247843_1006713_pt1 | contig 14783 bp, 14 predicted proteins | sample LaCruzMarch2017__FD_192420 | JGI IMG/M metagenome (GOLD analysis project Ga0247843, IMG submission 192420) | Freshwater microbial communities from meromictic Lake La Cruz, Castile-La Mancha, Spain - LaCruzMarch2017_8m | ecosystem: Environmental > Aquatic > Freshwater > Lake | place: Spain...
CCGTCATGCTGTCTCCTCGGCTCTCCTCTCCTCAGTAGCTAGCTGATAATCCAAAAGGCGCATAACTACTTAACGAATGAAAGTCATGACGTGGCATTGATCAAAATACTTATCAAATCTATTTAGAAGTTTCTCAAATCTATTTAGATACTTAACAAATCTATTTAGACACTTAATGAAATACTTTGAGAGTTGATTAGGTCTAATACTAATTACTTAACGCTTTGACTAAATACTTTCACCAGCACAAGCTGAATGCCGACCAAAGGGGGAGTAGGAGTCTGTATATCGTATAGGCGCAACGGTGAAATGATGCAGCTTCGAAGGATGTATCAATCAGGCCCGGTGCAAAGGTAGCGACACGCCGTTTGTACACCCTGAAAATATATTGAATGAGACCGCGGCTGCGATATCCCTGGCTGCGATGTTTGCTCGCCTTCGCAATCCTCCTATGGAGCGCAGTCACAGTGTATCTCGCCGAGACTTTGAGTAGCAGCGCTGCCTTGTCTAAGCAGCTGTCATCGTCGACTGTAATCGAGTCATCAGGTAAACAAATTGGAGAATCTTTGACGACTACAAAACTTCGATCATCGTCGAAAAAGGGACACGATAGTAGCCAATATTATAGTTTCGATAAGATAATCGCCGAGGAGTCGCTCGCCGAGTACGGTCGAGATGCGATCTTTCAACCATTACGTGCGTACATCGAGGGGAAATTGAATGATACCGTACCTGGGACAATCGACCAGGGTAATTTGGATGAGAAACGGCCAAAGATAGAAGTTGGTCGGCCTGCCAAGTTTTATGTCCCACTGCCATTGCGAGAAGGTACACCTGATGATTTACATATGTTTGATTACGGACATCGTCTTCAGTATTGCAATGACATACCCGCCAAGCTCCCTGTAGATCGAGGATATGGCAAATATGTTGCAAATAATGTCAACAATAAAGATACATTCTCCTCTGGCAAACTTGATGTATGGGAGGAGGCCAAAGAGGGTTGCCCTGTCAATGCTGATCCATTCCTACCATGGATACATGACTTGTTCCCCAATAAGAACGGGACGATGATACATTTTATTGCACAAAACAAACGCAGGTGCAACTCTGGTAAGGCACATTGGGAGGATATACACGCACTGGAACCACAGGTTACGATTATGCAACCGATTAGTGTGAAACGTATTGACGAATCGACGGCGAGGAAATTGGCACCAACACTATGGAGTACTGACGATGATGATGATATGATAACAAGCTCAAATGACAGATATGTCCTCGCTCCACACGAGGAAGCCGATCCCGATGGCATGTTCACAAGATTCATTTGTAGATTCCGTGCGATGAATTATATCGCAGGTAAAACACCTGAACTGATGTATGTTGGTGAAACGCTATCAACGTACCCGTACAATTATGAATTCGTGAATTATCGGAAGGATACTGGAGATTTGAGTATGCTAACTCCAAAGGGGAAGGACAATGCCATGTTCTGGCAAGCACAGTTACGTTTCGACTGCCCTGTTCCCGACAATGGCAATCTTAGATATATCATATCTTCGGGTGCAAGTGTACTTTCGGACGGAACACCGAGTATTTACGTTGACGTTATACCCATGCGCACTGCTCCTAGATATGGCAAGGGAATGTCATACTTTACTCCTGATATGGTAAGTTGGTATTCTGCTTATATACGATTGACATTAGTTTCTTTCTTCCTTCGATTGTGCTCAATTCTGTTAGGCAGGTGATACATTGGACGATGTGGGCGATTCTTTTGGATGGAGCGATCTGATGACGAACAACATCGTTCATATTAGTGGTGATGATCCGATACGCAGCAGTAGTACTACGCGTCTGATGAAAAACGGATTCAATCCACTATTGTTTTGGGGACGTAATCACGTCATCCCACGAATTGAGGCTAGTGGACGGTGGGAAAACTTGCCAGTGTGCAAACATCCCGGTGTTGGTTATGAAACATCAAATGATTCGTCGTCCACAAGCAGCACAGTAATACTGGATGTGGTTGAAAATAAGAAGCAGCACAAATTAATTGCATGTCTCTGGGCATCTGCATCATTTACAACAAGAGGCAATGCCCAAGCAGTTTCAGATACATCAAAGCGATTGATGGAATGGATAGAATTCCATCTTCTCGTGGGGTTTGATCATATCTACGTTTACGACAATTCTGGTGCCAATACGAATGAGACATCACTAGAACCCATAATATTTCCCCGCTTTAGGGATACGGAAGTCACTCGAATTGATTGGCCGACTCAGTGCTGTAATGTAAGTATGATTCCTCTTTATATGTTTGCATCTGTTCACTCTCGTCGCATTCACCTGACAGAGAATTTTGCGATTAGAACAATATCCCTGCTCATGAGAATACAGGTGAGCGATCTAGTCAATATGCTGCTGAGAACTCGTGTCGAGCACGGTACGGACCATACACGGAATGGATGTCAACATTCGATACAGACGAGTACTTAATTCCGATGGGCAAATACACCAGCATGAGGGAGGTGGTCGACGATGCAACGAATGTTGGAACTCAGATATTAACTTTCAAAAGTACTCGAGCGGTACCAATTTATTCCGGCATGGAACCATTTCATAATCATAAAGACTGTGGATCGGCTTCAGATCCTGGCTGTCTTCATGTAAAAGATGGAAGCCTATTTGTTGAAGCGTATAATTGTGACTTCGACAAACCACCGAAGCCACAATGGGCAGAAAGAGCCAAGAAGCAGCTCTATCGCCCTGATTATGTATATGCACATTACGTTCATTACGCAACTGTAACAGCAGGACTACTGCAAACAAAGGACGAAGCGAATCAGTTGAATCAAAATTGGTACAGACACTTTTTAGAGCAACACGCGGATCGAATCACTGATGAAACTCATCAGGCAGTCATGCTACATTCTAAAACTGTCGTACCTGAATACACAACAAAATACAAAGAAAGATGTAAAGTGGGTGTCAAACCTGCACATGGAGAGAATTGTCGGGTGGGGTTCCCTTGGCCTCGGAATGATGAGACAAGTCCTGAAATAGCAACGACTGATGGGTACGGATACAATTGCTTTACAAACGAAAAATTGATTGATTTCTGGTTACCGAGGCTACGTCAAGCGATGCAAGAACGAAATTCGAGAGTCAATAGTAACCACCAGCATATTGTTTTATCTAATTAATTATCACTGGCATACTCTTGCCACATAGATACACTTTCAGTTGTGATGTAGATGTCTCTTTTCGATATATACATTAGTCCCTTTTTGTTTCCTCCGTTGGCTTTGACAATCTCGCTGCATTTGTTCTCATCCCCATTTCTGCCGGTTTCGTTTGAGCAAGAATGCCACGTAGAATAGCAGCAACAATAACTCCACATAGCAACCTGGTAAGCATAATCATCTTTTCAATATCTTTGATTGTGAATGTTTGTTTGATAAGCGGCTTTGGGTTACCTAGCTCATAGCTCATCCAAAACTGAAATAAAGACAATTGTAAGCAACAGTCAACCTTGAGCACAAAATAATTCTGTTGTTTCTACATTACACACTCACCAAAGCCCACGCAGCAACTGACGGGAGGACAAATTGTGGTCTATTCAGGATTTTGAGACAGATGAACGATGCCATCGCTAAGATTGCTAATGAAGCAGATGCTACCATCGCCTGTATTTCCGCACTTCCACCCAATTTCACCACAAGAATATTCATATTCAAAAGAAGTGCAGCAGTAATCCAACTGCAATGTATTTCAAATGGGAATTGTAACAGCCAATAGTCCGACGAGCTAATCACACCACCTTCATCAATAATGCCCGTGACTAAATTATATTGACGAACAACGATTGCTACCAACCCTATTAGGATAAAGGCCATGATACGTAGTGAAAGTGGGATTTGTTCACGAGCAAAGGCTGGTGACCATGCAGTTTGTGTTAAGCAAACTGCAATGAACCACGAACCAACACCATCGACCATTAAGGGATGATTCCTCCGATGTTCGGATACGAATGTTGATACAATGCACAAGAACTGAGAAATGAATATTACTCCCCAGATTGAAAAGGCAATCCCATGTGGCGTAATAATAGTTTGATACTTGGATGAGATTGTCGCATTGTCCATTCCAGAAGTGAATCCAGAAGAGAAGGGACCGTAACCAAAAGTTTCGGCAGTATTCACACCGTAGGCGACAGCATTCATAATGCTGAGAAGACGGGTGGCCTTGAGACGGTCCATCGTTACCATCGGAGCGCTCATGGTTGTGGCTGAACGCTGGATATGAGGCGCCGTAATGATTTCGTCGTGGATCGATTATGCCCCCCTCTCGTGTGGATGAGTTCATCCCGCATTTCCTATCTCAGACCATCCGGGATTACGAATCCCGAACATCAATGGGACAATGCTGCTCCTTCCTCCAACAACTCCTCCTATCCTCCGACCTAATGGAGAGGAGCGGAGGAGGTAGTACTGACAATTCGACACGCGAAGCTAGCGAATTATCCTCTGTAGCACAGCAACACTCCATCGATTCGTCCATGTCTGCACCATCGATCACAATAACGAGTGATCTTAGGAATGCAGTTTCCGGTACTGGTCTTGCCTTGGCCGATGTCCCAGTAGAACAGGATAGAACATACTGGGAATGGCAAATTAAAATGGCAATACCAAATATGAGTAGCAAGTTAGAGCTAATGTTTGGTGTATCGAACAGAAGGAATACAAAATTCTATGAAATATTAGCAGAATCTACACTCCCGGCATTCAAGCATGGGACTAAATTTATGTGTTCATTGCCAAACCTGAAGGATGGTGATGTCGTTGGGGTGCTGGTGCAGCAAAGTGAGGTACCGATGATTCAATTATATCTCAACGGAGAGATGTATGATGGAGGACATATTACCAAATTCAGGGGAACTGTTTTCCCTTCCATCTATTTACCTCCCGGCTCTGCGTCCGCAACATTTCTATACTCCACAGATCAATTTGTCAACGGACCACCACGCCCAGGATTTGAACCACTCATGGCTGAGAGGAGTATTATGTGATTTACGAGATATGTCTGGGAAAAGAAACAATCCGTACCCTAACGCTAACAATGCAGTTCCTCCCTATGTTTTCCCCGGCGGCATCAAACGAAGGGGATAAGAGGAGGGGGAGGTTGTGAGACACCCATTTAGACCCAATCGCCGTTGAAAGCGCGTTTATGTAGAGGTCATAGACTAAGAAGAAGTCGCAAATAAAGATAGATTGCACAAACAAACAAATGGAGCACGATGATAATCATTAACTTAAATTTTATTCCATCCTCCCAATACTTAATCATCGTAGGTTGGGGTGACGGTCAAAGGGAAAAGTATCCTTGTAACATCGCTCAAATGCGGCATCAACATATTCTGCTGCCTTATCCGCACAATTAGGATTTGCCTTCACTGATAACTCAGCACGACGTTTAACACATTTGGCACCATGACCTGAAAAGTCGGTCACTAGTCTACCATTCTGCATCTCACGTAGCCAGTGACATTCTCCAGATAAATTCTCCGCACGTATTTCTAATACGACAGACAACAAATGAGGGGTGAAGAAAAAAGTTGTTCGTATTAGCAAATGTTGAGGTTTAACGCAACGCAGGAATTGTGTAACAAAGTTTGTCAATAGCATCAGACATGGTCATTTCCTCTTCAATGTGTTTCAGACATGTCTAAGTATAAAATAATTATGTTCATCATATGGTAGCCGTCGATTGGATTGTGGCACAACAGCAAAATTAAATTCTCCCCCCAACAAACTTACCAGTACATGCCAAGTGTATACAATTCTTTATTGGGTCCATCTTTGTTCGGCACATGTCCACGGCATGAATAAGTTCATGTACCATGGCTTCATGCGCATGTGTTTCATTCCTTAAATGTTGTTGGCATAAATATATTTCAGGAATCAGCTTTAATTTTGTTCCCGATTCGCGTTGCTTTGCGAGGAGTGCGTCAATATCTTTCTTCTTTTGAGCGCATGCCTTGTCTTCTCTTATTGATTTAGTAGTAGCACCAACATCAATTTCTTCCACAACACCAAAGCCCCCACCACGCTGCGTATCGCCACAGTCAAGACAACGAATAAGATTGTCCGGTGGTTTACATCCTAATTGGAGTAGACGTTCGTATAGGAATTGTACAGTAACATTACGATTAAGACCCTTCGCTACATACTTCTCACATGTCTCCTTATCCTTGATACTCTTTTCTTTCGCCAATCGTTTGGCTTCGGCAATGACATCGGTGGTATTATCATCCGCCGCTACAGATGTATCTTGCGATTCAGAGGGCATATTAATATTTACTATCTCTCGCTCGCTCAACACACCATGCCGTGTTTCGAGGGCATTTATCCAGCTCTCTAAAAGCCGATTCAGTCAGTGCGGGAACAGTCGGACTCGCTTTCTCTAGCTTGATTGATTGATGATATCTTCAACATCGTCAATGAGATGCGTCGACATTGTTATCAGCAAGCCTTAGTGCTGACCTTCCTGTGGTGTATTCCGTGCTGTGATGCGTTCAAGAGGAGGAGGCATTCCGCATTAATATCAATGTCTAATCTGCACTCCCCTCATCATTCGCCACACCGAATTAATTGTATAACATTTCGGGGTGGGGGCGACGATGAGGATGTTGAATTAGGAGACGACGACGACAAAGACATCAACAAAGTTTATCTTGACTTTATTGCATCGTTCGAATCAGAGCTTGCTGATATTCGACGGGATGTAGAAATGGAGGCAGAGAATGAGATGAATAAACTACTTGGATTATTCGCAGTCGAATCCAGAGGGAAAGGAGAGGATGAAACTGAGATGGAATCAGAATATTATGATAGTATTTCATTTGATGATGATGATGAAAACATTGATTCATCAAATAACGGTGTCAGTCTAGAGGAAACGCTCAAAATATTACCCAGTAGCGTATCTTCTGTATCCTATTACGAGTCAGAGAACGAGAGCGATCAAGAAGATGCACTGCCTGAGAATGATGAGACTATTATTAGCGAGCTAATTATTAAGAATGACTCTAAGGATGAGCCAGACAATGAAGCAATCACTGATACTACAACTGAACCAGCTGGCCTAACGACTTATGCAGGTGAATCACGTGATACTCAGATTGTTGACTTCACAACAATCGCAGAAAGTAAAGTAAGTGCAAGGACGAAACCAAAGACAAATAAAAGGAAAACAAAAGCAAGCAAAAAGGGCAAAACAAAAATCAAGGCAAGACAACATTATGATGACGTTATTATAGAGTTATCTGATGATTTAGAGGAATCTCAAACAGGAGGTATTTGGGGCTTTTTACAATCAGACCTTGGACGTGTGCTGAAGCTCTTTATCCCAACTATGATACTTGCAATAATAACAACGCGAATGCAACGTCAAATGGATGATGCCGACAAGCTTGCTGCCGCCGTGAAGGCTGTCGCAGTCGCTTCAGATATGGACTAATATTTCAGCTATGATTAAATATCGCTAACTGGTACTGCTCTAGAATTATATTAGCTTGACTATCCACTTGTACCCCAAATCCATTACTTCTATCATCTAATTTCCCTTCATTCGAAACATTTAATCTTCGTCTTCTTCTGGTATCTCACCATAAACCCACATTCCTTTGCGAGAAGAGCGTGCCTTCTCTTGGGCGGCTGTCAGGTTCTGCATGAGCGTTGTAAGCGAATCGCTGTGTGTGTTGTAAGTCTCGTTACGCTTTCCAAGTCTTGCCAAACCCTCGCTTGTCAGCTTTTCATTAATGCTGGGAGACTCAAGATCATCAGTATCAAACAATGTAAGAATGATCTGCCCATCTGCCTCGCCGTGAGCACGAGCCTTAAGATCTTTACCCCATGCCATACCCTGAAATGCACGGGCGGCGTCCACACCATCATCTTCTTCGATCGGACGGACCTTAATCAATGCTAGAACAGCTTCTTTGGCAACGGCTGGGATTTTGTCAGTGCCAAGATTCATATCAAGAGGGCGCAAGTGAGTCGCACAATTGACAGTTGCGACATTCCCATGATCTACAAAGAGAACCCTCACTTTCCCCTTGGCCGCCATGTCTACAATCTTAGCCCTATACCAACTAGTGGTCGTTCCATCGTTGAATAAAGCTGCAACTAATTTTCCTTTCTTAATTTCACAAGGAGCAGCTTTCGTTCCATTCAGTTCAGTAAATACTTTCATACCGTCCTCGATCACTTTGGCACTCTCATCGCTGACTAGCTGGTAATAGAAATTGTTGCCTGATAAGATTTCACTAACTCGAATATCTAGAATTTTGTCGCTTAGACCCGGAGGGCTCTTCATTTCGGGCTCATTCTCGATAACATTCACGATTGACCAAATACCCAACTTATTAGACTGAGCTGTCGTCTGGGCATCGACAATAACTTTTGGAGCTTCACCATAATCAATTTTGCGTTGATCAACAGTTCCAAGACCGGATGCAATGAGTTCGATAGAAAAATTTCTACGCTGCGCCTCCTGACCAACATAAAGATCGCCAGTCATCACTCCACCCATAGTAATTCCAGTTACCGATATGTCAACCTGCCTTTGATGGACTGTCATGCGTGCGTGGCGCTTCGATTCGTCACCAAAAGGCTCGGCAGGTCTCGCCTGACCCCTGCTGACCTGTCCAGCATTTGGAGATGGTTGAGGAACGCGAATATTAGCCAAGGCAAACATAATGTAGCAATTTTCTGACGGAACGAACAGCTTAAATCTAGATCCACTTAAAACATAATCGACAACTGCCTTTGTTTGGCCTGTACGTTGCAATGCTCCAGAGTAGGTTTTAGCCTTCTTCGGATCGGTAAGATCGTTGACGACCTTTGATTTGTATTCCTTATCCGAATGAATCCCTTTAAAGACCGATTTGGCAATAGTTTCTGCAGCGACAAGTTCATCGTATCGAATGGACTTCTCATCATCATCACGATGGCGCTGTGTCGTGGCAAGGCCCTCAGAAACAAGTGTTTCACCAACGTCAACTCTTTTTCCTACGGAAACAGTTGCAAATTGACGCTTTTCATTCCCCGCAGCTCCCATGGGAATCTCTTTTTCGTAATGGACAGTGACCTTGACGGCCTTGCCAATGGTTAATGCACGAAGTCGATCCTTGCACTCAGAAGCATAGGGCTCATCTGGCTTGCCCATCTTCTCATTCCCCGTACGAGGTGCACGTATAGATGCCAAGGAGATCTTCTTAAGTTTAGACTCATCATCGTAGGTTTGATTATTAGGGAGGATGACTAACGTGTCACCAGAGAGTACTTCTATAACAGTACCCAAGAATTCAGATGCGCCACTAACAGTGGGGGCGGCATAAGATTCAAACACACCAAGAAGGGCACGCTGTGTATTGATTGATTGTTTGAGAATATGAGGAAGAAAGTCAATGAATCAGTGCAAGAATTCTATGCTGCAAACAATCAACTACTAACCTTCGCCGTATTCTCCGCAATACGCAACGGTGGGACATCAGCAGGACTGAGCATACGAATGGCTGCAGAGGGAAAACATGATTTTTGATGAGAATGTGTTGCAGAAATTGTAGCAGTAATGTCTTCACCACCATGCATACTCACTCCAATCAGAAATCCTCCCAAGACCGTGCTTTAGTATCTCTCCCCCAATATTCCCACGAGGGTGATGTACAGTCCCGACCAAACATACACCTGACTTATCCGTCCCATGTAGCGTAATCTTAAGTTCACGCTGCAATAGTCGGACCTCCACAAAGTCACGTGCCTCCACGCCGAACGGTTCACTGGGGGTTGGGGGAGTTAGACGTGGATTGCCCACGCGTGGACACGCCACACCACCCAGGATGAGAGTAAAGCTAGCATACATTAACCCACTCGATTCCAACTCGGGATCGGTAACAATGCATCGAAAACGCGAACCATCAAATACATATTCAATGACGCATGTGACTGACCCACCAGTACAAATGCGTTTTACTTTCTCCACAAGTGTCATGGCAGCGAATTCTTCCCCCGCATTCAATAGTTTGCGTACGAGTGGTTTAGGTGCATGTATACCAGCGGATGACGACTGAGCTTCACGATATGCGGCTTGTAGTGCAGACTCATAATCCTCCACGCTTCCATTCTCATGACCACTCTCTCCATCCTCGTTGCCGTTGGTTTCACCGCCAAGCACCTTCGGGGTGCAAAATCCACGTCGTACACTCTCAACACTCAGATTCCATTGCTTCGTTGAATCAGCTGGGTCGGGCATAAAGAGAAGGCCGTAGACACGGTCCCCGGCACTGGCTCCTTGTTTGCTGTGTGAGTATAGGCAAAGAGAGAAATTATGATGAGACTTGGGATACTAAGCGCTTGCCCTTATCCTTCATACCACGAAATAATCATCTTACCGAGTTTCAAACGTTACAGTCTTGCCAACGCACAAATTCCTTAACCATTCACGACTTGAGAATGCTCCGGGATCATCAACGTTGTTATTTGCCTTCGATGCCATGCGTGGGGCCGTGACACGCTCGAAGGTGAATATCACTTCGGGAGCTGACCCACCATCGGCATTTGCCCGTCCTAGTAGGACGACGGTATCCCCGCTAAGGACGGACTTAATCCTGGCGCTGCCGCGGTTAGGGAGGATGGTTACCATGTTGCTGTATGGATAGTGGAGATTGGCTGACGGAGAAACAATGATGATGACGATTATTTGCGGCTACAAGTGATACCATAATTACGTAGGATACCTTGCATTTAGAAGGTCTCAAGATGGAAGATTCCATTTTCTCTGTCGCAGTGCCGATGATGCATTGAAAAACACAGGCGGAGTTGGTCAGCACCAGCGCAGTCTTGGTATCGATCCACGAAGCAAAGATATATTATCCAACAATTTGAGTAGGGCATTGTTGTCGCTAATCTATTATTCTGTGTACCCGTCCCAGCGCATAATTGAGTTATTCTCTCTAGTGGTCGATCAGAAGACGAGAGAGCGTGAGCTGCGTCATTTTTGTCGGAATTTGGGGGTATCGGAGAGGGTCACGTAATCTTAGTCATACTGCTCACAGAACATGACTATGGCCGACACCACCACCACTCCGTAGTTAATTTACCAGTTAAAAATGTCTGCTATGTATCCTCAGCGACCAGGAGAGCAAGACTGTCGCGACTATCTACGAACGGGTCGGTGCAAGTATGGTGAATCTTGCAAGTTCAACCACCCACCGAATGTCGAGAACGGCGGAGGGGTCAAGGCGATCGACCCCACCGAGCCTCTCTACCCAGTAAGACCTGGTGAGCCAACGTGTCAATACTTTTCAAAGCACGGGACATGTAAATTTGGTCAGAGTTGTAGATTCAATCATCCCACTGATTCTTCTTTGATGGATCGAGGTATACCCTCTGGACACTTGGTGTTCGTAACAACAACAAACAACTCTTCTCCTGCAATCGATAATTTGTCGTCTCATATAGTGGCGTCATCCACGTCAGTTCAAATCCTACCACAAAGGCCAACTGAGCCCAGCTGCATCTTCTTTTTGAGGAATCGAAAATGCAAGTATGGAGCGACATGTAAGTTTCATCATCCTTTGGATGCCCTTAACAGGAATAATCATACCACGATTGCTAGCAATAATGCCGGGTATAATTCTTTAGCAAATAATGTTGCAACTACGCAGATTCAACAACATGGCTTGACATATGCCTCTGAAACGAATGGTTTATTGTACGATCGATTGCACCCAATTACTGAATCAGTGAGGTCGCAGCAACAGCAGCATACGCATATTCTGCTACCTGATGGTCAAATAGCTGTCATACTTGATCAACAAAGCTTACAGGATGTGAGTGAATTGAGTGCACGAGATCGTCCTAAATATTATATGTCACAGACGGATGGGTCCATTGGGTCGAAGTATCAAAACAGCAATGGTTTACCAGCAGCAATATCTCCAATGCTTACCGCGACCACACACTCAACATCAAACACAACATTTGAATCTTGCATTGATCTAAACAGTGGATATTATCATACACAATCATCACCTAGAAGTCGACCAAAGTCAGACAGTATTGGCAGTCTATCCTCATCGACTAATGCGTACAGTATAGGAGAACATGATCTTGGCGTGAGTCAGCTCAATATTGGCCACACTTCATTTTCTCATTATTCTATACTGCCACAGGGTCAAGGTCAATCCAGCCAAGCTCAGGTGCAAAGAACGTTAAGCTATGCTGAGTCTGTTGAGAGTCAGCACATTAGTGCTACCAATGTCGACAGAACAGCCGAACGCACAGCTAGTTACTATTGGCCCTCAAATGAATCATTGTCGAGTATCCCTAATACTGATCACACCATTCAAGAAGGACTAATCTATGATTCTGTACCCACTTTCACCCCATACGGATCAAGCAACTCGCTAAGTCAAGCTACTCACCAATCATCGATCATTCCACAAACCGTATCTTCTAATCAGATGCGTGATCTGCACAGTAACAATGAGGGGCGTCTGGAAACATCTGCTCATGATGATGGATTGACCATGATGACATCCGCTCTTCTCACCATGATGGATCGACACGACAGCTCTTCCGGGTTGAATGGAACCTCCAGCCAACCAAGCCAGTCTTTGTCACAGCCTCCTGGAGTTACTAGTCCTCCTGGAATGTCTAATTTGTCTAACGAAAACTATCGACATTCCACCCAGGTAAACCAAACATTGAATCCGCCAAGCTCTTTTCCTGATGGAGACGGTTACTTGGTCGGTGGATGTGAAGAATCTATGAAATCTCCACCGTGGGGTTTCTGATATATGCTACAATCTTTTCAGACCCTTCCACTGTCTTGTTAAATTTGCTACATTTGAGCCTTGGCACTCACTATATATATGCCAACTATGCTAGCCTACATAGTGCTCATGTCAAGAGTTGTTCCGTCTGTCGGAAAAGACATCAGCTTTGTATTATATCAGCGTTAGTAATTTGTAAAATAGGGCTAAAGCTATATTTAAACATTCTATTATTGTTTAACTTCCTTAGGTCAGAAGAGATCAGCTTGTTAACAGCGACAGTAATTTGTAAAATATAGGTCAAAAGCTATATTTTAACATTCTATTATTGTTTTACTTGCCCAATGTTGGCTCTATATATAGTACAGTTCAGCACCACACAATCAATCATTCTCGGAGATAAGGCAGGCTCTCTAAACACAAAACATCATCTATCTACGGCACATTCTATCATCATACTCTCTAAATAGAGTTGACGTACACCACTTGTCAAAGACTAGTAGTGATATTTATGGAATGTGATGATTACTTTGCTTATCATTCTTTTCCAACACCAATACTATCCAATAACTTTTTTGCAGACGCAATTGAAGACATAAGAGCTTGATTCGCCTTCCTTGTTTCAATTTGTCGTTCCTTTAATAGGACATGCAAGTGTCGGGTGTCTTCTTCCAGCTTTAGCAAACGTTGTTCATTTTCACGTGATACAACCTTTGGAGTTTCAGTTGTTTCGATTGTGTACTTGTACTGTCGCATATTTTCGAGCCTTTGTAAACGGTGCTCATTCTTACTTTTTGTATTCATCGAGCGCTGAAGAGGTGAAGGTACATCGTTGTTTGTCTTGATGGTGTATCTACTCATGTTGGTGTTTTTGTTTGTCGGCGTTGCGTTCTCGTCATAGTATGAATTAAGATAATTGCTAGACACTTTGAGCTGTTTATCATTTTCTCCAGACGCCTTTGACGATGAGTCATCATTTTCAGCATCGAACTCAGCAACAGACAGTGCGGCAGGCCGCCTGGTGGGTGAATGATATTTCCGGCGTGGGTGGAGCACCGGTGATTCATCATGAGTAGATGATGAATCATCCTTTCCTCGCCATGATCCAATACTTGATAGAACTTGATCAGCGCTGGCCAAGACTGACTCTGAGATGGTGATTGTATCATCGTCGTCACTGAAGTCTTCTTCTTCTTCATTGTCCTCACTTTTGCCTCTTATCGAACTGCTCTGGCTCGCTGCCTCCTCTGAGATTCGTGTCAGAATGTTGCAATCATCATCGCTACGTGTATTCTGGCTCTCTAAAACCATCTTCTCCAAGTTTTCACGAGCCGTTCTAACATAGTTCGAACTATTGCTGTCCCTTGCAATCAAGGTATTGAACGTCAAAACGCTGACATCATCATCTGAATCGTTTTGATACAGATGCATCCCCACACGAGGAGTTCCTTGGGAGCTCCCCGGCTGTTTGCGATTTGGTGACTCTGGTACGGGTGGAAGCGACATCCCAGCACGGACTCCCCGAAGTGTTGTCATGCCGTGAACTTTTCTCTACTCTTCGCCGATTTCTTCACATGCCCGCCATAATTATTTCTCACACACATACATAATCCGGTATTAGAGGACAAACATACCCTTTTTCGTGCGCGGGAAGTCGATCTGAGGGACAAATTGTCCCCTTTTTCCCAAATATGCGATATTATTTCTTGTGGCTTTTTAAGTTGATTCACCCGTAGCACTGGGGAGAATCGTCGCACAGTCTGATGTCCCTACAGTAGACTTGATGGCACTACTAATAGCCCGATAGACGACCGCAATCGTCCTACCGTATTTCTTTACTAGTTGTTACGTCTATGCAAAATGTAGGAATATGAGCTCATTCTGCAGCTCAGAATGACATTCCGAGGCTCAGAATGACAATGTGTTCGTGCCAAAGGAC
>Ga0247843_1006715_pt1 | contig 14782 bp, 18 predicted proteins | sample LaCruzMarch2017__FD_192420 | JGI IMG/M metagenome (GOLD analysis project Ga0247843, IMG submission 192420) | Freshwater microbial communities from meromictic Lake La Cruz, Castile-La Mancha, Spain - LaCruzMarch2017_8m | ecosystem: Environmental > Aquatic > Freshwater > Lake | place: Spain...
TTATTTTGTTTTATAAAAATGAAGTTGGAAATTTCTCTAAAAATAATAATATATTATTTTATAAATAAATTGTAAAATTTGTAAATATATTTTTTTAATACTTGTTAAAATTTATTTAACAAATATTTGCATTATTTTTTTCAAATGTCCATAAAAATATTTGTCAAATATTTTTCAAATGCCCATAAAAATATTTGTCAAATATTTTTTCAAATGTCTGTTTGTTTTTTTTGTCAAAACTTTTTTTCTAAAAAAGTTTGTTAGAAGTCATCACTAATTTCAAAATCTTCATGTTTTTCCCCAACTTTCGCCTTTTTATATTCTCCAACTTTTCTTTCAAAAAAATTGGATTTACCATTTAATGATATAAGTTCCATCCAATCAAATGGATTTTGTGTATTATATATTTTATTATATTGTAATTGTGATAATAATCTATCTGCAACAAATTCAATATATTCAGACATCATTTTTGAATTCATACCTAACAATTTACATGGCAATGATTCAATAATAAATTCTTTCTCAATTGCAACCGCATCTTTAAAAATATTATGAACTTCTTCTTGTGTTGGACGTGTTTCTTGCATTAAACTCATTATCACTGCTATATCAGTATGCATACCTTCATCTCTAGAAATTAATTCATTACTAAAGGTTAATCCTGGCATTAATCCTCGTTTTTTTAACCAAAAAATTGCACAAAAACTTCCTGAAAAAAATACACCTTCAACTACTGAAAATGCTATTAATCTAGTTGCATATGTTACAGTTTTATCATTTATCCATTTCAATGCCCATTCCGCTTTTCTTTTAACTGCAGGAAAGTTTTCAACCGCATTAAATATTTTATCTTTTTCAACTGGGTCTTTAATGTATGTATCAATTAATAATGAATATGTTTCTGAATGAATCGCTTCATTATATATCTGATAAGCATAAAAAGACCTTGCTTCCGCTAAATCAGTATCTTTCATAAAATTAACTGCTAAATTTTCCATTACAATCCCATCACTTGCAGCAAAAAATGCTAATACATATTTTATAAAATATTTTTCATCATCTTTTAATACAGTTTCCCATTGTGTTACATCTTTTGATAAATCAATTTCTTCAGCTACCCAAAATGTAGCTTGTGCATCTTTAAATTTTTGCCATATATTATGGTGTTTTATAGGAAAACTAACATATTTTTCTGATATAGAACCAATATTATTATTATTATTATTCATAATATTATATATTTACTAAATATAATTTTTTAAATTGATTTTTTTAAATTCATTTTTTTTTTTATTAATACAATTTTCCAACTTTTTAGAAAAAAATTTATGTTCACAATATTTTTATAGAATTATAATAAAAATATATTAATTATTATAATATGTTTAACTCTTTGAAAAATAATTGTTCTCCTCATGATACAGATTTAAATTGTGAAACTACTAGAATTATAAAATCTTTTTTTATTATTCTTATTATTTTATTAATTATTATTCTTATAAATAAATTTTTATAATTAATTATTTTTAATAAATAAATTTAAAAATATAGAAAATATTTTTAAATTATATTTGTAAATTATATTTTTAAATTATATTTTTAAATTATATTTTTAAATTATATTTTTAAATTATATTTGTAAAATATATTTTAAATATGTATCTGGTTTTTGTCACAACTTTTTTCTAAAAAGTTGTTGTATTAAAAAAATACTTATTAAATGCACAATCTTTTCCACCACTAAATACTTTAGAAAGCCTCATCCATTGTGGTTTATACATTACAATTGGTTCTCTTTTAATACCATATAATGCAGTTGCTTTACTTTTAGTATTTCTAAAATATGGAGTATTAATTGTAGGTGTTTTCATTACAACCATATTTGCAATTTCATCTAGTTGAACTTCACCATTTTTAAATTTTGTAAGCAATTTAACAAGTTCATCTTTTTTATTTTTATTATATTCATGTTTATTCATTTATTTACATTTTCATTATATTAATATCTTTTTAAGTTATTTTTTATAATAATATAAAGAATTGTTAATATTATTATAACAAATATTAATAATGAATAATGATATTGACTATAATATTTCTCAAAAAGATAAAAACAATTATAAAATATATTTATTTACAGTTATGTATCATAATCCTATTTTTTTTGAAATAATTAAAAAAAATTTATGTTTAAATAATGTTGAAGAAATTATTATTTTTTCTAATTCATTAAATTTAGATAATAATTTGGAAAATGATAAAATACATATAATAAAAATGGAATATAATGAAAATGAAATAACATATAATATGATTTTTGATTATATTTTAAATAATTATAAAAATAAAATTTGCATATTATTAAGGTCAGATACATATATTGAAAATCAAGTGAATTTAGAATTTTTACCATGTTATTTACAAAATAATGTTTTTTTATGTATATCATCTATATCAATTGATAATGATGGTAATATGTTAAAAGATGATAATAAAATGAAAACATTTTATAGTATGAATCAAGATTGTTGGATATTTCAACCAAATGAAAATTATGATTTAGATTTGCTTAATAAAAATCCAATAAAATTTAATATATCTTCTAATGAAATATTTATTAATAAAATTTTAGATAAAAAATATAATTTAATAAACGATACCGAAAATTTCAAAATTATGAAAAAATTACATGATGATACAAATACATTAAGGATTGAAACTAAACTAAATATTACAGATGAAATAAAATTATTACCAGAAACTACAATTGTAAATAAAGTGAATTTAGAAAATTTAATAAGATATTTAGAATTAGATGAGTTTGATTTATATAATTTGAAATCAGATTTACTTAAAAAGGTTTTAATAAAAAACAACTTTTTAGAAAAAGTTGTGACAAAAACAACTTTTTAGAAAAAAGTTGTGACAAAAACAAAAACAACTTTTTAGAAAAAAGTTGTGACAAAAACAAAAACAACTTTTTAGAAAAAAGTTGTGACAAAAACAAAAACAACTTTTTAGAAAAAAGTTGTGACAAAAACAACTTTTTAGAAAAATGAACATTTAACATTAAATATAATAATGTTTATTATTAATTTTTTAGAAAGCTTGTCCAAAATTTTCATATATTTCATTATATTTTTCATCAGCAAATTTTTTAGCAACATTAAAATCTTTGAAAAAATAAGACATTTCGAAAAGGTCATCACAATTATTTGTTTCATTATTTGAAATATTAACTTTATATAATTTATTCATTTATTTATAAGTAATAAATTTTATTTTTTATGATTTAATATTTTCAATTTTTTTTTTTTTATTAAGAAATAAATTTTTACATTTATTATTATTTTTATGAAAAAAATTTTATTAAAAATCAACTTTATATAATTATATACCTATTTTGTTTTATAAAATATTATTCGAAAATATGTAAATAAATATATACTTTATATATATGGGTATAACAAATAGCACTTTGAATAATAATTTAATTAAATATAAATATTTATCTGGACCAGTTTCATTATATTATTTAAAAAAAAATGATAAACAAATTTTTTTATTTGGGGATGAACATTCGGAATTAGAGTATGGTTGCACTCAAAAAAAAAGTATTAACTTAATTGAATTTTTAGATTTGATATTTTTAAATTCTGATAAAAAAATAGATTTTTTAGTTGAATCTCGATATTATTATATTGAACCAAAAGCAAAAATAGAAGAAGAACTAGATTTATATATAACAAATCTTATTCATTATTATATTAAAAAAGGATGTTTTTTACGTGATAAAAAAAAATGTTCTGAAAATTATCCAAATACGCGATTTCATTCTGTAGATTATAGATTTAGTCATTTATGTAAATCTGCTAAATATATTGATGATAATTTAAGAGAGTTACTTTATTTAGTAAATGATTCACATTCTAGTGATAAAAAATTTTTAATTTTTAGAAAATTTGAAAAAATAATGAAAAAAATGAAAAATATGGATACTTATGAAAAATTAGAAAAATTAATAAATAAAAGTTTCAATTGTAAAAAACTAAAAAAACAAGTTAATAATTGTGAAATATCTGTTAAAAATAAAATATTAAAATATAAAAGAGATGTTATGATTGAAAATAATAAATTATATAAAAATAATTATAATTATAGTTTTAATAAATTAAATGAAATGTATTTACAAAAAAATACATTATTTAGTTATTCAATTACGACCATGTATTTATCTATATTGTTTAATATTATTATAGATGCACAAATTATTATAATGGATATTTATTGTTTAGCACGTTTATTTAAAAAATTTAAAAATAATGATGAACAAAATATGATGAATAATGTTATAATTTATGCAGGTGCATTACATATTGAAAATTATTTCTTATTTTTAACAAAATATATGAATTACAAATTAGAATTTGGCACAAAAGCAACTAAAAAAAGATGTATGGATATATCAAAATTACCTAAATTATTATTTAAAAATACTCAATAAATATAATTATGCATTTTTAGGTTTATGGTGGAAAATCGTCATACAATTTTCATATTTCGAAATAATTCTATCTCTAGCAAATAACTTAAATTCAGAATCTGACATTGTATTATTAATTTCTATTATTATGACCACAACCATCACAATTAAATATGTCTAATGCTTGTGATGGTGTCATATATGCATAAAAGAGTGATGTTCTTGTAAATTTCTAACAATTGATTATTCTAATAATTTATTATTATTACTTCAACTACCTTTTTGTTTTCCAATAATTCTCAATTTCCAAGTTTTATGAGATAATAAATTAATTTATTAATTTATTATTTTAATCATTAAAAATATAATAATTATTGTTTAGCATTGTTAACATTATAATTTTTTTTATTTATAAATATTATAATAAGTATGCATCTTAAAAATGCATTTATAAATAAAAAAGTAATAGATTTTTATAAAAAATATTCTAAAATTTTTATAAACAATGGAAACAATGAAAATAATAATAATATTATAGATAAATTATCAATACAAACTATTAAAATGTTTTCATTTGATTTATGTGGTATTTATGAAATATGTCAAACTGTATTAAATAATAAATCAATTAATGATTTTATAAATAAAATAAAAAATAATTTTAATGGTGATTTTATTAATTTAGATATAAAAAATATTTTAAATTGTCTTAATTTTTTATTGATTCATATTGAATTATATAATAAAATAAAAAATTATATTATAGGTTATTTAGAAATAAAAGAGTTTAATATAAAAGATAATATATTAAATTTAAACATTGAAGAATTTAATAAATTAAAATATGTATTATTAACATTTAAGATTCGTGAAAATGATATAGATAAAATTATAAAAAATTTAAAAAATATTACAATAGAAAAAATTGAATATATTAAAAATTTAATAAAATTAAAAAATTTAAGTAAATATGTTTGTTATACAGATAAACTTTCATATATAAATGAACAATAAATTTATGCATTAGAATTACGATTATTTCGTTTTTTATTTTCTTTTGGTAAATTTTGTGGAGGTTCTCTATTTATATTTGGTAAATTATCCGCATATTCTCTTATATCTTGTTCTCGTTCACGAAGCATATTATATTGTTCACATGTTATATGAATCCGTGTTTGATTTATTCCATTTTCAACATAAAGGCCATTTGGACCACATCCTGCTGCATCAAGCACATGTAATGCATGATTTAGTGATATACCTAGTGTACTTAATAATTGAGGAATTCTTGTGGTTGGATAACGCATTCCTACTCTCAATATTGGTTCATTTAAATTACTTTTATTTCTAGGATTTGTTAATTGTCTTATTTCATTTTCATATTTTAAAAGTCTTGTTCTATTTTGACCACTAATATATTTAGTAGATTGAACAGTTGGATAGTGTCCACCACCACCATTACCTCGTGCAGTCCTAATTCTGTCAATTATATATAATGCTTCATTTGGTACCAAATTTAGTTCATTTAATAAATTTTCTGCATCTTGTAAACTTTTTTTCGAATCTTTTTTATTTAATCCACTTCCTTTTTGTTTTCCAATAATTCTCCACTTCCAAGTTTTATCTGCTTGATATACATAAGCACCAATTGCACCATTTTTAAATATTTTTTGATTTTTAATTTTCATATATATTAGTTTAGATAATTTTTCAAATGTCCTAAAGAAATTTATTTTTTTTTTAAATTTATATATATATATTTATATTAAATGTATTATTTTTTTATTATTTTAATTATTTTAATTATTTTAATTATTTTAATAATATTTTATGAAAATAAAGAAGGATTTACTATAATGGCATTAAATAAAAAATATAAAATAAGAAGAGAAGATTGTTTAAAATATTGTGATGAAGCAGAATGTTTAAAAATGTTTGATATGAAAAAAAAATTAAACGAATGTAAAAAATGTAATGATAAAGGATTATGTTATAAAAAAAATATATTAGATGGTGTTTGTGAAGCATGTGTTGATGGTATTGATTATGGAAATTGTAATTTAACTAGTAATTATGGGTGTACTAATCCAGATAATATATTAGATTTTAATGGTGTAGAACCATATTATTTAATAGTTGATGATGATAATAATTATTCATATAAAAATACATGTAAATTTTGTTGGAATATATAATATTAAAAAATAGTTTAAAAATATATATAATATTCATAATAATAATTAATATGAATATAATTAAAATTATTTATAAAAATACAATTAAAAGAATAATGATTAAACCAGATATTCCTTTAGGAGATGTTATTGAATTGTCATTAAATTCTCATGGATTATATATATATTTATTAGAAAATATTGAAATTAAAATTGGAAATGAATTGAAAAATTTATTAGAATATAATTTAGAAAAATGTATAAATAAATTATTTATAGATTTAAATAATATTCAAATAAATTTAAATGAAAGATTGCGTGATGAAAATGAAAATATTATTAATAAAGATATTGAATTAATAAATCAATATGTTAAATATATTAGATATAGAGAAGATTTATATATAGCAAATAATTATCAAAAAATGTTAGATAAAAATATAAAAAAATTAAATGCAATGAATAAAAGTAATTTACGAAATAATTTATTAAATAGTGTAAACAGACTTAATAATGAATATAATAATTTAAATACAAATAATACAAATAATACAAGTAATAATTTAGATAATGAAACTAGAACTTATAATAATCTTGTTAATTCTTTATTAAATACTCAATATAAAAATCCAGAACAACAACAACAACAACAGCCGCAACAACACCAACAACCACCATATGAACAAAGAATATATGATTCGTATTCAGTTGAATTTACAATTGATACAAATATTTCTAATGAAGCGAATGAAACTAATGAAGCGAATGAAACTAGTGAAACTAATGAAACTAGTGAAACTAGTGAAACTAATGAAACTAATGAAACTAGGGAAACTAGTGAAACTAGAGAACCTAGTGAAACTAGAGAAACGAATGAAACTACTAGTCAAACAAATAATAATCAAAATTCAGATTATTATTCTAGTATATTAAATCAATTTTCTAATATGATTAATAATTATAGTTTATTAAATAGAAATAGAACTAGAAATAGAACTTTAACCGGTGCAACAATACAATATCAGACTATTCCTATAGGAAATTTTTCAAATATATTAAATGGAATTTTTGGTGAAAATGTTAATGGGATGGTGCAACATTTAAATGAAGATGTTAAAATGATTTTAACGGAAGAAGAAATAAATAAATTAGAGAAAAAAAATATGAAAGATATAGAAAAAAATGAAGGTGAGGAATATAAATGTTCAATATGTTTGGATAATATAAATGATGATGATACAAATGTAATTTTATTAAAATGTAAACATTTTTTTCATGAAAAATGTATTAAAACGTGGTTAACTAAATGTAGTAATAAATGTCCAATGTGTCGTGAAGTTATTGCAAATGGTGTTCCTAATTTTAGTAGATAATTTTGGTAGATAATTTTATAAATATAATTTTATAAATATAATTTAAAAATTGATTTTTAAATTATATTGATTATTATTTTATATTATTTTAAACATGTCAGTAAATACAATTGGGGATAATATGTTGGAACAAGTTTATTCAGATGTTATATCTAAAATAAATAATTTAGATATAAATAATAATATAGCTTATATATTTATACATTTTAAATATGACAAACCTATATTTAATAGAGATATAATAAAGAATGGGGTATGTTTGGTATCTATATTATTTAATGAAATAAAAATGAATGAAAAATATTGTATAGATATTGATTTGAAAGATTTATATGATTATTATAAATATAATAAATTAAATGATAATATTTTAGTTGAATGTAAGACTGAATATAAAAAATATACATTAAAATTTATATATTTAAAAAATATTATTGAAAATAATTTGAATAATTATAAATGGAAAACTTATTTTAATATTATAGATATAAATTCTATTTATGCGATTGATTCAATTTTAAATTCAAAAGTTAAAATAATAAGAAATTCTGAATATGAATGTTTTTTTAATACTCATATAAATAATAAAATAAATTTAATAAAAAATATGAAAATATTTATGGAAATAAATATAAAAGTTATTTTCAAAAATATGAAAAAAAATAAAATGCAAATTGAAAATAATGTATTTAAAAAAATTAAAATAAAAAAAATAAAACAAGTAAATACAGATTTAATAAATACAGATTTAATAAATACAAATTTAATAAATACAGATTTAATAAATAATAATAATAAAAATAATGTGTTTATTTTTATTCAAGTAAAACATTTGTTTAAAGACATATATAATTTATTAAATAGTGGATTTTTAATAATTAGTATATTATTTTATAAAAATAATTTGTTAAAAATTGATTCGGAAAATATGGAAAATTATTATAAAATTAATAAAGAATCAAATAATATAATATATGAATATGACAATAATTTAAAGTTATCAATTAAATTAATATATTTAGATTATCAATGTATTAAAGAACCAGTTAATTGGAAATGGAAACAATATGGATATATTTTAGATAAAGAAAAATATAGTAATTTACTTTATGAAAATAACATTGTTAATTGTAAATTAGATATAATAAATAATGAAAATGTTGTTAAAAATCGTATTTCAATGAATTTTATTATTAAAAATATATTATCGAAACTTTTATGTAAAAAATAAAAAATTTGATTTTAATTAATTTAAATATAATTTGAATAATAATATAAATATGATTGAAGTTATAAACGTAAATGGATATATGGATTATATTTTAAATAAAATAAATGAAATAACATTTAATGAGTTTAAATTAGGTGGTTATAATAATGAAGAATTAAATATTAAAATAGATACAAAAGATATTTCAAAAAGAGATTGTATTGAAACTAATATGATACGTGGTAAACTAAATAAAAAATGTTATGAAGATATAAAAAAAGCAGAATTAAATGGAAAAGTATTAACACAAGTTCAAACAATTCATGATAATGATATTGATATATTATCTAGTTCTGGATATGAAATATTTAATATAATTAAAGATAAAAGTAAATTAATTTTATGGAAAGATTTAGATATAGAAATTAAAATTAAACATTTGAATGAATATATAATTAAAAAATATGAAATATTTCCAGAAGAATTATTAAATAATTTGGTTGATTTAATTAATAAAAATAAAATTAATTTTAAGAAATATATAATATATGATGCTATATTAGAAAAAATAACAGATATGCCAATTATAGAATTTAATAATAATAATTATAAAATTAATTATTCATCTGAAAAAAAAATAAAAAAAAAGAAAATTAGTTTAAAATAATAATAATCTTCTTATATTTTATATTATGAGACCTTATATAATATTTATTATAATTATTATTATTTTATTTGGGTTATTAATTTTTGATAATTTTTTAAAAAATAAAAATTCTAATAATTCTGATAATTCTGATAATTCTAATAATTCTGATAATTCTAATAATTCTAATAAAGGAATATTAAAATATATTAATATTTTTAATAAAAATAATGATAAAACTAGAGAATTAGACAAATCTAGAAAATTAGATAAAATTGATTTATCGAAGGAAAATTATACAGAATATATGTATAGGAAATTAATAAAATATTTAAGTGAATTTGATAAAGATAAAAAAACATTAGATGGTAAATGTAAGGAATCAAAATATATATGGAATACAACAGATAAGTTTATAAAAGATGATATGAATCAAATTACTAAAATTGTAATAGAAAATATTAATAAACAACCTTTATTTGATTTTAATTATACTGGATATGGTGATATTATAATAAAAGAGGATAAAAAGGGGAATCAACAATTTCAATATGAATTGTTTGTATTGGATAAAAAACATTATTTTCAAATTAAATTATATGTAGACCTTATAAAATATGTTAGAAGTGATTATGTTAAAGAATCAGAAAATAATAAAAATTTAGTATTTCCATATTATAATATAGGAATACCTTCAAAAGAACAATTAATACCAACACCAATGAATGTTATACCAACAGGAAATGAAGTTATTAGCACAAGTGGAATTAATTATCCAATACCATCTCCAATAAAATATTTATATATTAATAAAATAGCAATAGAAAATTCGACACTTGTTATAAATCCTAAAAGTAAAATAAATAATAAGGAAACTTGTGGTGGTTATTCGGATGGTTCTGAAAATTTTAGTTTTGTTAAAAATGATAGCGACCCTTATATTGAACCTGCTGTTATAAGAAATAAATGGGGTGTTCTTCCAGATCAACCACCTAATATTAATACATGGCCATGTACACCAAAACCTAATTTTTGGGATAAATTAGGTGTATATGAACCAGAAATTCATGATACTTTAGATTGTCCGGGTGAAACGTGGGCTGCACAATATGTATATCCACAACCAAATTATAATCCAACACTTGCAACATTGCCTAGAAATTGTGGTGAAAATTATTGGTTATTCGACCAAACAAATGGTTCTGGTGCATCTTCTAGTAGTGCATCACAACCACCGCCTTAAGTATTTTATAAATAATAAACAAATTAATATTAAAATAAATAAAAGTATTATTGTAAAAAAGGTAGAAAATGTATAAAAATATGAATAACCGGGTTCAACACGTATGTCTAAATTTGAAAAATTTAGAATTTTTTTGGTAATTTGTCCAAAAAAATATAAAATAATATTATTTTTACTCCAATTATTTGAATTATCAGTATCTGGAAATAATTGATAACATACTGGTATTTTATACATATATCTTCTTGAATATAAACAATTATACATATCCCAATCATTTATTTTTTTTTTATCTATTTTCAATATTTTGTCTCTATTTAATTTACTATAAATTGCTGCATGTGTACCTATTGAAAATATACTTATATAATGTATAAAATTAAATGTATAAGGTATTTTTATAAATGGAATACATCCTAATAAATATTGAAAATTTTCATATTTATGTTTATTAACAAATGAGCAAATATTATTTTGAATTTGTTTTTGATTAATTTTATTACTAAAAATAAAATCATCTTCTAAAATTAATATATTATTATAATTTTTATTAGATGCATGTTTAAATATTTCTAAAAATGCATCTACTAAATCATAACATGGAAGATTAATATATTTCTCTTTTTTACATTTTTTATATCCTTTATTAAAAAGTATATAAATAGTTTTTGTTGGTTTGTATAATGTGAGTTGTTTAATAATATCTGTATAACGTCCATTACCAACTAAATGAATAATATAAGTTGCATCTACACCATTATCTAATAAACCATTATCATAAATAATTTTTTTAAAATTATAACATTTTAAATTATTTTCATACATATAATATTAACTTTGAAAATATTTTTTAATATAAATTATTATAATTGTTGTTATTAAAATAAATGTTCCTGTTCCAAAATATCTAGTATATTTTAATAATATATTTGAGTTATCAAAACATAATTTTTTAAACATGTGTAAAAATTCGTGATTATTGTTATTATAATATACTTCTTGACATCCTAAGTGGACAGATGATAAAATAAAAAATATAATTAATATTATAATTATTATAAATTGTTTATTACGATATTTTTTATTAAATTCATAATTAAATTTATATAATATAACTAATATAATTAATATATATTTTAATATATCAGAAAAATGATCATATTTATCACCAAAATCAGTAATCATATTATATTTTCTAGCAAAATATCCATCAAAACAATCATAAAAATATGATATAAAAAAAAATATTGCACCTAATTCATAATAATTATAATAAATAAATATTACTGATATAATTGATAAAATCAAAGATATAGTTGTTAATAAATTTGGTGTAAATTTTAAATATTTATATATAGGTGATAATTTTGCACAAATATATATTAATATATTATCTACTGGATTTTCTAATTCATGTGGAATTTTTCTCATATATTGATATAATATTAATAATAAAATAAATAAAATATTATTAATATTATATGAATATAAATAAATTTAAAAAATATCAATGTAATTTTACAAAAAAATATATAGAACCTAAAAATAAATATAATATATTTTCTTTTTCTATATTTTATATGGATGAATATAAAAGATTTTTTTCAGATTATTCCAAAGATATTTCTATACAAAGACAAAAACAATTCTTATATAATTTAACTCTAAATATCCAAAATTTAGAAAGAGGATTCTTTGGAGATAATTGGTATATAAGAATATTTTATGATAAAAGTTTATTTAAATTTAAACTTGGGAATAATAAACCATGGGATGAATTTATAAAAATATATCAAAATAATAAATATGTTCAATTTATAGAATTTAAATGTAATGAATTTGAAAATAAAAATGTAAAAGATTCTCATATTAATTTATTTGGAACTTTTATGCGATTATATCCAATATTCGAAAAAAATGATTTATTAGAAACTGTTGTAGTATTTGATGCAGATAATATAATTACTAAAGATTATTTTGATGAAATATTAGCATTTAAAAAAACAAATTATCATTATAATTCATTTTGTTCAAATTATGAATTTTCTTATTATAAAAATCATAATGCAATAGATAATGATAATTGTTATTTACGTTGTGGAATGGTATCATTTAATATTAAAATACCAATTGAAATATGGAATTATATTTTATATCAACTTAAAACATATGATGATGTTAAATTCAATGATTTAATTAATAAATTATATAATTATCACCGCGAATTAATGCCAGAAAAAAAAATAAAAAGTTATAAAGACTTTGAATATGGTATTGATGAAATAGTATTAAATTATTATATAAAAAAATATATGGATATACAAAAATATAAATTACGAGTTGTTAGATATAGACCATTTATTATACCTATGATAAATACTATTATTACTTATATGAAATATAATAGTAGCAATAAAGCAGGACGAAAAGATGTTGTTGAATTAATTTTAAAAAATATTTTAAAAGATGATTATACTGGAAAATTAAATGATGATTTAAATAAATTTAATAAATTATATTTTAATAATATAAAAATTGATTCTTCATATCAAGAAATATTACCATATTTAGAGATTTTAAAAAAAAATTTTGAATTATTAAAACAAATAAATTTACCAAATACACTTATAAATTTTATTAAAAATATTGATATAAAAGATTTTGATAATATAAGAGATTTTACTTCTTATTTTTATTCATATAAATATCCACAATATTTATAAATTAGATTTATTTTTTAAAGTTTCATCTATTATTTCTGGATAATCGGTTGATAATAAATCTTCTAATTTATATTTTTTATACCACACATTATTTTTTATTTTATCTAAACAATTTTCTATAGAAAGTATTCTATAATGATAACATAATAAATATCCTTCTTCTATATCTTTTTCTCTTAAATTATTATAAAACAAATTCAATTTTTGTTTTGTATTTTTAATACTTTCAACTATTTTTACATTATGTGTTGGATTTAGTGGATGATGATCATATATATTATTAAAAAATTTTGGTTTGAAAATACATTTAACTTCTATTTTTTCATATCTACATCTAAATTTACGTTCTTTAGAAGGATTATTATGTGTATTATTGTGATTCCATCTATAAATATTAGTTTTCAATAAAGACTCTGGATTATTTTCAATTGAATTACAAGACATCATAACCCATGGTATTTTTATACACATACAATTTTTAAATGTAGTTTCTAATTCTTCTTTAATTGTTTTATTTATATTTTTTTTTGTTGTAATATATTCATCCATATCTACATAAATTATCCATTCAAAGTTGTTTTTAATTTTCATATATAATTTTTTAACTGTATTTTTTTTAATAATATTATTGTCATAAATAATGAATACTTTTTCATTATTTATTACATCTTTATAAATTTCTTTATTAGAATTATCATTAATTATATATATTTTATCTATTCCTTGTTTTATATAATAATTTACAAATTCAGATACATATGGTTCATCTTTACATCTTACAATTAATCCTATAAATTTTTTTGGAAACAATCTGTTTAAATTTTTTTTTAAAATATTTATTTTTCTATATTTATTTTTTAATAAAATTTTTTTTAATAAAATTTTTTTTAATAAAATATTCATAATATATTTATAATATATTTATAA
>Ga0247843_1006716_pt1 | contig 14780 bp, 10 predicted proteins | sample LaCruzMarch2017__FD_192420 | JGI IMG/M metagenome (GOLD analysis project Ga0247843, IMG submission 192420) | Freshwater microbial communities from meromictic Lake La Cruz, Castile-La Mancha, Spain - LaCruzMarch2017_8m | ecosystem: Environmental > Aquatic > Freshwater > Lake | place: Spain...
ACTCTATGATAGCTAAGGTACCCGTATGTTTGGGCTGATTTGTACTTGTCGGTAGTAATTGATATAAATTGGGTGTGTCGGGGACTCTTCTGTGTCGCAACGACACGCAATGTCGGCCAAGATTTGGGGACATTGACACGTGTCGGCGACATGTCGGCGACATGTCGGCGACATGTGGAGCTAAGTGACTCTGTTGGCAACAGGTGCACGACGATTATGGCGGTTCCGGGTACCGTCGGCCACGACCTGTGTGAATCCTTGGGGGACTTGATCATGGGGGACTTGGTCTTCGGTTGTACTGGTTCGTGCAGTAACTGCCGGCGCATGCACCATGGGACGACTGTCGTCGCTGTTGGGTCCAGTAGGGCCGGGAGTTCGTGCTGGTCGTGACGTGTCTCGGTTGGACCAATTTCGGCCAGACGGGGTCGAGGGATGGCGTTGGCCAGGTGGGGTCGTGGGATTGGCCCGGGTGGTACCATTGGCGTCGTTGATGTTGGACATGATTTTTAGTAAAGCGGTAAAACGCTTGTTGATGGACGGGGGTCAGTGTGGTTCACGGGGGTACCCACCGAATCTTCGATGAGGATCATGTGAACAGGCTGATGCCGTCCGAGCCGTAGGCGAGGAGGGAGGAAGCTGTTAATGAAAGCGAATAGACCTGAGAGACCTTCGGTTCTCTAGTCCTACCATGGTGAAAGCCAAAGTAGAGAGGAAAAGTAAGATACTTAAGTAGATTACGGCTCTATACTAACACTGCCTGACTCTCAACCTGAGCTAGCTGAGGATAGGGAGCGTGAGTCAGATTATGTGTTGCATGTAGGTAACTATACGTATACACAGAGATTAAGAGGGCAGGCACACACACTGGTGGAGAGTGGCAGGAGAGCAAGTATTTGCGGGAACCTCTCCAGGACCCGCCAGGAGTTATGGCGCCAATTGGGTCTTGTGGGAGGAATTTGAAGGTAGACCATCATCGGTGCATGATCGTTGAGCTCACAATCATGATTTCGTGAGCTTGACAACAACGGCTACTTGTACTGCATACGGCGTGTTAGTGTGTCGGGCTACCTCTTAATCAAGTATTAAGAGCAGAGTAGAGCGCACCCCTCCATGAGCACTCGGAGCAGAAGTATGATTAAATTCAGGGTTGGCCACCCATGTTAAGATTCGTCGTGGTTGTGCTTTTGCATGTAGTCGGGGGTAACAAGTCATTGGTGAGGCTACCCCCGCTCGCCCGGGATACGAGGTGGTGCGGGCGCCATCTCTCTCACCGATTGGTGGAGTCGGATTTTATTCTACACTTCGTGGACTGGGCGATTCTGCGGATAATGATCACTAGCCCGTTGCAGCATCATAGACGATGCCACATCATGGCATACGTTTAGCGGTATTGGGAAGCATGTCTGTGGTATTAGACAATGGGCAGTTGTTTGGTATGGGATATCACGTCTGTTGGTATTAGGATGGACGTGGAGGAGTTTATTATTATACAACAAAGTACTCGTCGGGCAACTCATGGAATAATTAGGAACGTGGTTCTCTCTTGAAAGTTTCGACATGCAGAAGCAACCTGTGTTACTTGTTGAGTCAGTCGCTGCAATCATCTTCGGATTCCAGCACTGCTTGGGGTATCGCGGGGTCAGTTGACGACAATGAATAGCAGTTCGTCATTGGGAGATCACGTACGGGGTTTGAAGGGAGGAGGTATGGATAGATAATCAAAGCCATGTGGGCTGGGAGCAAGTTGGGGGGGGTCAAGTGTGGTGGATGTTCAGTTATTGACTGCCACTTTTGGCTTTCAATAGACTGCCACTTGGCTTTCTGGTGCTATGGTGGAGAGTGGAGAGACAGAGTCTTGTCGTGCAATTTACAACTGCACTTTGAGAGTATCTGTGACTGGCCCAACTACTAGTCTGTCCAATCCTTCCCTCGACACCCAACGTCTTCTGTGTCTTGTCATGTATTGCTCACGTGGAGGAGTAATTGGGACAGAGTCTCATCGTGCAAATTACGACTGCACTTTGAGAGTGTCTGTGACGGTACTTGCCTCTTCAGCCGTCCAATCCTTCGACAACGGATTGCTCACAGGGTGTTAATTGAGACAGAGTCTTGTCGTGCAATTTACAACTGCACTTTGAGAGTATCTGTGACTGGCCCAACTACTGGTCTGTCCAATCCTTGCCTCGACACCCAACGTCTTCTGTGTCTTGTCATGTATTGCTCATGTGGAGGAGAAGTTGGGGGGTCAGGTGTGGTGGATTTTCAGTTATTGACTGCCACTGGCTTTCAATAGACTGCCACTTGGCTTTCTGGTGGTTAATGTTGACAGTGGAGGGCGTGGTGCATTGGCCTGGATTGCTCACGAAGAGGAGAAAACGAGACAGAGTCTGGTCGTGCAATCTACAACTGCACTGCTGGAGTGTCTGTGACTGGCATGTCTACTGCTCAGTCCAATCCTGGAAGACTACGTCGCTGACACCCAACTTCGTCTGTGTCATGTCGCATTGTCTGTCATGGGTTGCTCATGTGGAGTTGGAGGAAATAACGAGACAGAGTCTCATTAGGCAAATTACGACTGCACTATGAGAGCGTCTGGGACTGTTTCTGGTCTTTCCAATCCTCAATGAGGCTGTACTGACACTATACTTTGTCTACTACGTGCCATGGCGCTTTACAGTCTCCGTTGATGATTGCTTGTTTGGTGGATCAATTTTGTCTGAGGTTGGTGAGTTGCTATTTCAACTGCACTACCCCATCCCCCATCCGAGAACGGCAGGAGGAGAGGAGACAGAGTCGGGTTGTGCAATCTACAACTGCACTGCCGGAGTGTCTGTGACTGGCCTGTCTACGGGTCAGTCCAATTCTTGGAGACTACTGTGCTGACACCCAACTGCTTCTGTGTCATGTCACTTTATCTGTCATGGATTGCTCATGTGGAGTAGGAGGAATTAATGAGACAGAGTCTCATTGTGCAAACGACTGCACTTTGATAGCGTCTGGGACAGTCCTTGCTTCTGGACTGTCCAAACCTCAATGAGGATTGTGCTGACACTATACTTCGTCTACTACGTGTCATGGCACTGCACGGCCTCTGTTGATGTTTTGCTTATTGTTTGGTGGATAAATTTTGTCAGGGGTCGGCGTGCTGCAATAATCTTTGCTGCACTGCCAGACCGTCTGAGTCACTCTCACCTCGTGGGATATTGATTCCTTGTCTGTGGCTATGCTGACACGCTCTCTGAGCTATGGTGTCACTGCACTGCTCCAGTCTTTGGATTGCTTACGGGGTGGATCAATTTTGGCAGTGGTGGGCGTGGTGCGTTTTCCAGTCTTTGCTCACGCAGAGGAGAAGATGGGACAGAGTCGGGTTGTGCAATCTACAACTGCACTGCCGTAGTGTCTGTGACTGGCCTGTCTACTGGTCAGTCCAATCCTTGGAGACTACTGTGCTGACACCCAACTGCTTCTGTGTCATGTCACTTTATCTGTCACGGATTGCTCATATGTGGAGTTGGAGGAATTAATGAGACAGAGTCTCATTGTGCAAACGACTGCACTTTGATAGCGTCTGGGACCTGGGACAGTCCTCGCTTCTGGACTGTCCAAACCTCAATGAGGACTGTGCTGACACTATACTTCGTCTACTACGTGTCATGGCACTGCACGGCCTCTGTTGATGTTTTGCTTGTTTGGTGGATAAATTTTTGTCAGAAGTTGGTGTGTTGCAATCTACTGCACTGCCAGACCATCTGAGTCAGTCCCAATGGATGGGATGTCCAACCCTTGACTGTGCGGCAGTGAAACTCTTAAACATCTAGGGTGTCTCTGCACTTCTTCAGAGCTGGTGGAGGAAAGTTGAGGAAGACAGGGCAAATGCCCTGCGCTTCAACATGGTAGATCAAGACTCTCATATTTGAGATTTGATGTCAGTCGTTAATGATAGTTTGTTTGTTAAGAGGGAGGAGGAGTCCGCCTAGGCCAGGCTGGACGGGGAGGGACCATACACAATCACTCAAACAAATATCAGACTGTGTCAAACATGTTGAAGCAATGGGGGGGGTATTAATATTTTGGTGTGGTCACCGGAATGGACGACGATTCGAAACTGGTAGTGTGCAAGATCGACAAAGTGTGGACAGGACGTTGAGCACTTTAAACTGGACGAGCGTGAAATATCCGTCGTCTGGGCCGACCCACCCTGTTTCTGTCTCGGTAGTTCTTACTCAGTGTTCCTCCAGAGGTTGATGTATCTTCGAGGAATAGGATAGCCTCCACTCTCACTAACGTCATGAGTTAGATTGGAGAGAGATTAGCGGTTCGGGATGAACCTACCCCACCTTACACTTTGATTGTGTGATCGGCTACTGAGGGGACGATGTCTCAGCTAGCTTTTGATGTATCTTCGAGTTTATAGTTTGCCCAGTTGCAAGATTGGATCTTGTCATCTGTTGTTTAATTTAGTTCCTGTAAATATATGTTCTTCTGTCTACTTGACACCAGTGTACGTCCTGCCTTGAATCGATAAAAGAAATTACTAATGAATTCAAATGAAAATAACGCACCATCTTTCTTTTTTTCCGGCCTCAGAAGCCGAAGGGCGGGCGTTCAGTTTTAACCCCAATAACCCTACCTAGGATCATTTTCCTTCATAATATGCTTATCATTAGAAACGTGCAGTCTGTCCTAGTACATCTTAGTTTTACAAGCCAATTGATCTTAGTTTTACAAGCCAATTGCTCACCTACTGCACTCTGAAAACCTATGGAATAATAATCTCCTCACTCTCGTCTCCGACTCCATCCAACCAGCCTATAAAAGCCAACGGTGCAAGGGACGACAAATTACAAATTATAGTCAGTAATGCAAGATTCGAAAAATCTGTATCAGTCACACCGAGCAACTTTGTCAATGCGGCTCCAACCTCTGTGCCAACTGTGCTTGCAGCATTATATATGCTCATTAATGTAGCAAATAACACTGCTTCAACTCCAGGTGGACATAGCTTGGCAGCCAATACCAAGGTTGGTAAGAAGGCCATTTCACCTAGGATCGATAATACGACATCATCGCCAAAGACAAAAGCTCCATCTGGAATTCCAAGCACGCGATTATAGTGAGATATTAGAATTAACTGAGTCAGCCCCAATGGAACTGAGATGACTGAAGTCCAAAGCAAGATTTCTTTTATTGCCACTCGACGCAAGTACTGATTGTACAGCCAAACACCTAATAAACTTGCGGCGGCAGTAACAAGTCGGACTCGGCCTAAAAACTCGGGCCCGAATCCAATTTCATCCGTGAGGAAGTATAGCATTGCCCCATCCGATGTTGGCGTTGCTTGCCAAAGAAAAATAAAGAAGATGGGTTTGTAAATGTTGGGTTGACTCAGAGCAGCCCAAAGGGATGATGTTTGCTCTCGTATTGATTGGATTGCATAGTGTGTATCGACGGCATCTTCTTTCAGAAAAGAATTGTCGATTATTTCTGCTGGCCTGGTGCTCTCATTCATGATGATTGCTTCACCTTTCATTTTTCGTTCTTCCTCAATTAAGAAACTCATTGCACTTACAGCGAGAGGTAAAATACTTGCAACGCCAAATACTTCTCTCGGGCTCATAGTCTCTAACATGCTTCCCGAAAAGTAGGCTGAAATCAATCCACCGATGGCTGCGGATCCCCAGCAAAGTGACTGCAATCCTCCCGCAGTGGCAGGGTCATCACCATTTATTGCTGCATCGCGAGTCTTCTCGACAACTATACCATCAGCAACGACATCGGCAAGTGCGATCGATGCAGAAGAGAGCAGCAGCGATGCGATTGTGACTGTAAGAGCCGATCCATTCGATACAGTGTCATCGGATCCCGACGACCCTCCTCCACCGAGTCCCCACGCCAAAGATGAGTAGCTCAAGAAACCGACAAACCCCGCCAATATTAAATAACTCCGTCTTCGATAACCGAATATTGGAAAGCCATCACTCAAAAATCCATACACTGGTTTGATCGTCCATGGCAAAGATAGTATTCCCATCGTTGCAGACATTTCAGCCGGTCCAAGATGAAGGTCATCCTTTAAAAGGAAAGTTTGTGCAAGACGTGCCAGACCTAGTGCTCCTTCGACGAAGTATATTGTAGCAATGGCGATAATGTCAGGAGTTGGTTCTATCCCTAAGAATAGCTTCTTCAGGATATCATCTCTGTTGCCTCCTGTGGATGAAATTCCTTCTATTTCCTCCACATCCGCCGGAGATAATCGAGGTCGCTGCTCTAATAACTTACTACACCGTGGTGACGGTGACGTTTTCGTCACCCTGCACCTGTCCACTATCGGAACGATGAACGATGATGTCGATAATACGTGGACGACGAGGATAGAAGCCACCGTTCTGGAGGAAGCGCCCATCGAGGTTGGTCGGTTGGGATGACGACTTAGCGCGCCATTTTCTACATGACGACTTCTTACTGGGGAAGATGATGATTGCGCTACTCCTAGGTACGACGTTGGCACTTCTGATGCTCGCTCGGACAACTCGTAGTTTCATGGTGTCGGGGCTCCCCACTCTAATGCAAAGCTGTGGAAATCGAAAGACGATGATGAGTGGTGGTGCATCAAGGATTCCAATTTCAATTGACAACGATAAAGATAACGCAACGCTCAGGAATTCACCGTAACATGGAAGGCCGCGGACGGGGACATAATATTCCCCGCGTACGAAGGCGAAACACTCCGAACCGCAGCACTACGACGGGGCATTGTTTCACCTCACAATGGTCGTGCACGTCTTATAAATTGCCGCGGTCTGGGATCATGCGGCACATGTGCGGCGAGAACGTGGAAGGACATGTAAATCCGGTGGAACAGAATGATATCGAGGGATTGAGATTATCTCTACCACCGCGCAACTTTCGAAGAGATGAGTCTCCCACATTGAGGCTTGCGTGTCAGATACAAGTTATCGAGGATCTGGAATACGTCGGAAATCGCCTTCATTGGTACCAACGAGAGAAGACAACCGCTCGAAGTAACTCGATCCGCGTTTACAGATTGAAAGCTTAATTGCTGAGCAATTATTAGCGAACACAAATTGAAGGCTGAATTTTATGGTCAATGATTCATTGCTCGAATAATACGAAGACATTTCTTCACCAACACATCCTAGAATTTATGCGCCGATTATGTCCTAGCAATCTCAATCATATCCTCTTCATTGTTAGTGCCACTCACTTCGAGGTAAGGATTATCAATCATCGGACGGAAAAGGATCCCGACGACCGAGTAGAAAACAAGTGTTCCCAATTCAGTAACAAAATACCGTAACCAAGTGAGACGATACCCCAACATTGTAGCGAATAAATATACGACTATGCGAGTAAAATAAATGTATGCCACGACAAGCATGTAGAATCTCTGAAATTGCTTCAACTTTTGCAACGTCCGAGCAGTTTCAGCTGACGCTGGCACCTCAGATTCAATATCAGTGATAACACTTGGCTTGCTTTCATCGCCGCTCACTTCATTGCCAGGATTCTCTGCTTTGCTCTGGACAATTGCTTCCAGTGAATTCACCTGCCAAACAATGGGAACGAGGATTGCGGTGCAGCATAAGATGTCAACAAAATGTAGAATTGCACTCCAGTCATCGTATAGCTTCTCTCCCTCAGTTTCTTGAGACAGAACCGCCACTGCAATATTGTCAATCACCTGCAGGATCAATACAGCCCAAATAATTTTCTTTTCTCGATCGCCCAAGACGGGTTTGACCAACGACCAGCCACTACCAATCAAAAGGATGACCGTAAACATGAATATTCCCTTGATGAAAGACATACCGTAGTAAACAGTAGATAGGAACTCCGCGTGGCCATGTATACGAATAAAGTAATATCTCAAAGCTTCAAAGAATACGGTGATAGTTTTCAGTCCAAGTAATAGAGTCATCAGATGATGTATCGCATAAACAACAGGTCGTGTAATCTCCCCCTCTCTTGATGCCCAAATATGATCCCTTCCTCGACGAATGTTTCGAATATTACTCGCCCAAAAGAAAAACATGAGGGCATAGGAAAAGCTGAAGTAAATGTACATGAAAGGGAGTTTCATTTCACCAGCAGTCAAGTATGATCGATTGCCAAAGGAATCATAGTTCATATAATGTAGGTCCAGTTCGAACGATGTGCGTATCTCAACATCATTGTGTTCAGAATCACGTGAACAAAGTTGAAATATGAGGAAATAGAGTCCCTCTTCCGACGCAGTGAATGAATGAGTGACTGTGGCACTTTGTGGTGACCATGATTTTTCTGGCTGGTTCATCGAAAGGAATACTCCACTAGAGTCGACATTTTCTAGATGATGATTTCCATCTCCATCATAATTAATCTGGAATTCATCATCTGCTTGTAATTGGTCGTCATCATAGTTGGCTGGATCAACACTAACATAATCATGATGTCGGTGACTTTCATAAACGCACAAAGGTGGCTCATGTTCCATTATATTATTAACATATTTGGAATAATCGCTCTCCGAATCGAATCGCAAAAGAATGAACCCTGCCTCAAAATATTGTAAGGCATTGATATTAAAGCTACGACGCTTGGATGTATGTTTCCCCAAACTCAATCCAAAGTCATATACTGTAAGATTATACACTCCACCAGTGATAAATCCGAACGGGCCACCAATTGGACCGATGAGATGACGAGCATCGTTGCGGGTGATAAATGAATGCTTCGTTGCTGTGCATATGTTGAAGAACAGAGTACATGTGACGAGAAATAGTGACATTTGTGGTGCTATTGTAAATGCACTTCTATTCATGTGATAAGAAGGCTATGACATCGTACGATAAAAGTCTGTGTGTCGTTGTTTGTGCTGATCCGAAAAAGTGTATTCATATGTACTCATTTCGGAGTATTATCGTAGAGTCCCCTATCATCATTGCTTGCGGCTGCCACCATGAGCGACGATTCCTCATCCGATGATATTCCCCTTTCGGCACTTGGGAGAGCTGCAAAAGATGATAGTGACGAAGAGGAGTTTGTAGATAAGGGAGACTCCGAGGAGGATTTCATTGCCGAGGACGACGGAGACGACGATGAAGACGAAAAATACGCCAGTGATGACAGTGACGATGTCCCACTTAGCTCATTGAGGTCCCCCCCTAAAAAGGCCGCATCATCAAGCAGCAGCAAAGCCAAACCTCCTGCAGCAAAGAAGGCTACGTCGAAAAAGGATGTGCCCAAAAAGAAGTCGACAAAGACGAAATCACCCAAGCCAAGTGCAAAGAAAAAATCGACTGCAGCAGCAAAAACAACGAAGAAGGTCTCAAAGACAGTCTCATCATCCTCATCTTCGAGCAACTATCTATGTGCATCGAGTGAGCTATACTCCCAATGTGATAAGGGTAAACTAATCCAAGCATTGCTGGCTCGTTGGTGGTATGCATACAAATGGCCAGACCCAAAGACTCTACCAACAGCAACACCGAAGGGGTATGATGCCCTCGATGGATTTCCAGGTGTGTACATCTGTACACAGGGAAGTAATGTAGGTAAATTTGCTGACAAACGCAATCATGATATGGCTCCATCATTCAATAACTTTGCACGAAAGACATCGGATGAGTTAAAGGACATGTTACTGCGTGCTATTGATGGACAGACGAGAGACTTGATTAAGCATGAGGGGGGAGGGACTGAAACTGAGAAGGAATTGAAAGTATTGGAAAAATGGGTTATGAAGTTGAACTGTCCCAAAGCTGATAAGGATGCTGAGAAGGTGTTGAAAGCTAAAAGGCTTACACTGCCGTAAGTGTGGCTCGGATGGTCAAGGTTATTTATCCATGATATACAAGGCATATTATAATGAATTTTTACTACAGACTTTACATTACTGTTGGCTGCGAAAAGAGCCCTCCAAAATATTTACTAGGTATGTCATGTTTGAATATTTTACGGCCAAATCCACTGCGTTTATCACGGGGCAGAGCCGCTTCGATGTAGGTCCATTTGCCAGCACGTTCTGGTGGGATAAAACCCATATTAATGAACCAGTCTAATGGACTGTAATTTGGGATGTTGTAATTGGCCATTAACTCCTGTCCCCTCTTTAATGGTTTTCTCTCAGTATGACGAATACTTCGCACCACAAATGTCCCCGCATGAGTTTCATCTGCATCAAGGAAGGAACCATCCTCAAGTCTTTCATCACCAGTCAGTTCTGTAAATTTCCCCGCTGCAACATCATGATTAATCAAGTCCATTATCGGCACAAGTCGGAGACTACCGTGTGCCTCACGACCTGCAATAGCACGACTTGCGACTTGACACAAAGCCCAACGGATGTTCTCCGTAATATCCTCGGCCGACGTACCCGGTCGAGTAGCAAGTGGAGCATCAAAGGATGAAAGCGTTGACACTATTTGTTCTGCCATTCCAGCAGCCTTGGCAATTTCAGCTGGCCAGCCATGAACGTCAGTTCCAATCCCATTGGACATGGCTGTTACAACATCAACGATAGACTGTCGCCATCCCCAATGAAGGGCACACGTTGGTCGAGATGGTAATGTGGCAATATAAGGCCAAATGTGAGAAGCTGGGCCTAACCCACGTTCGTGGGCGAGATATATTGCCAGTACAAAGGCATCATCGAGCTCTTCGAGTCCGTACATACCAGCGGGAAGCATTGGTAGTAATGTATCTAGTGCGTCCTTGCGAGTGATTTGTGCCTCGAGGGGAATTCTTAGTAGTATTTCACTCTGTGAGTATGGTCTATCAAAGGGAGATGTCGATTGCTGGTGTTCTACCGCCAGTCGTATCCCCTCATACGTGGTAGTATTGCGAATAGGGTCTACATTTTTGTCATTCAGTACGGGATGCTTTTGTGAGTGTTGTATCGGTGCCGGAGACGATGCAGCGTCATCTGCCTTATTAATTGAAGACGATGAATTGGCCATGGCAGGAAATTCTTTCATCATCTCCTCCATTAATTCGGCATCAATACGACGTTGATTCTCTGATATCTTCAAGAGAGCTTGTGCATCCATCATTTCCTTAATTTTTTCCTCGGCCGTACCTGGGAAGCAGTGGACCTGACATTTGCTAAACGTGTCTCGGACAAAACCAAGTCCTCGATCTGCTCCCGACGGAGCAGGAATGAGAAATCCCAAATCAGGATGAACATATCCATCATCGAATCGTATTACATACTCCCGTAATGCATGAAATGCCATGGGATGATGATATGGATTTATTATGGGTGCATGAATCTTCCCCGTCTCTCCGTCTCCATTCGAAAATGTCGCTATTATTGATGAGATGAGTGATGACAGATACGATGTCGAAGGCTCGACGTGGTACCGTCCATCACGTAAGTTGATTTTTACCTTATCCCTCCGTTGTAGGTGGTCGAGTAAATCTCTTCGCCATGGCAGTAGGATCCGCAACGGGTATAATGCCATGGGTGACAATCCACCTCCCACCCTCCAATCGATCTGTGATACGTCGAAATCACGAAAGATAAACCAATTCGGCGGCCACAGTGGTGAGTAGGCCATCATCATTTGAATCTGTGTCTGGCTAAGTTGTTCACTCGATGGAATTATGTTCATTGTTGCTAGTTGATAGAATAACGAATTACGTATCCGTCCAGCCAAGTTGGCACGCCATGGACTAACAACAAACGCACGACGTGTTGTGAGTTTAATATACCCGTCAATTGATACTTGTTCATACGTGACATTATATTTGGCAGACATGGCGTACGTTACCTTGGTAACACCACTAGTTACGCTTACTGGAACAAAGTGATGTGATCCAGAACCAAATGTTAACCATCCGCATCCTACGGCGAACGCAAAGAGTGCACCAAGTGTTGCACAAATAAGTACCTTGTAGATACAGTCTCGTTCGCGATGAAGACAGGTTAGGAGTGATGATAATTTTTCGAGCGTTGCATCAGAAGTACGACCGCGTTTATGCTGATGCTGCGGCGGCTGCTGCTTCCGCTGTCTCAGGATATTATTCTGATTTTGTTGCTCCGTCATCGCATCTCGAAGCTTAAGCAGGGATGTCTTGAATGACACAAGATGCTCCTCGTCGGGTAATAACGAATTTGGATTCATTTGTTAAAGGAGAGGAGTAAACATGGAGCTTTAATATGGACCAGGATGTCTCCGCACTAGATATCATCACCTCTCCAGCTGGACAGGTGAGTTTGTCTAATGTTTTTGGCGGGTTCATGTTGGCATGTATGATTTGTGTGAGGGAAGCGGAATCAATGCATCTCGCGTGGATAACACTTGGTGCGATTGCACTCGCCACACCCTCATCGGCGAATGGAAGAAGAGATCTTCATCTTTTCCGTTATCGTCGTCCGTCATCGCTGATCAATTCTGTTGAATCGAGTTCATTGCGACGATTGTCATTGACACCTTCGTTCCCCGTCCGTCGTCGCAAAGAGTCATTACTTCACTCAATACGCGGGGGGAGCACGGAAGAAGAAGAAGATACTACCACTGGTGTAACAAATGTCGCCTTCAATTCGGAGGAAGTGGAGGAAGCGTTGTCATCAGAAGATGGAGGAGTGATAAATGAGGAATCAGAGGATGACACATCTTTGACATCAGCAGCAGCATTATCTCCCTGCAATTTAACTTTCTCGGCCTCAAAGCCACACGATGGTAGCATATCTGATCCTGATGGTATACCCACACGATTTCTTCTAATGAAGAAGAATGATCACGCCGAGGCCAAAGCTGCATTCGAATCAACACTCTCTTGGAGAAAGGAATATAATGTTGATACTATCCTCTCCCGTCCTCATACAAAGTATGATGTATGTAAGGCCATTTTACCACATTACTTCTCAGGACGAGATCCACATGGAAATATAGTACTTGTCCAACGTCCTGCCACGTTAGACTTTGAACTAATGAAAAATAATGATGCAACAATTGATGATTTGTTATTACATTACATATACGTAATAGAATATTGTTGGAATATTATAGAACCAGGTCCAGATGGGACTGGCCTAATGCTAAACGTACTTGATATGCGTGGTATGACTTTTAGTATAATGCGGAATCAGGAGTACGTTGGTTTTGGTAAACGCTTTGTACATATGATGTCAGAGAATTATCCAGGTCGGAGTTATAAAACATTAGTTATTAATTCACCAACATGGTTTCATGCATTATACAAGATATTTAAACCAGTATTACGTGAATCAACAAGACAGAAGATTGTTATATTAAAAGCCGGAGAGCAACAGAATGCAGCATTGCGATTTCATTTGGGAGATTCATTGCCAAAAGCTTTGATATCCACGGGTGAGGATGGAGGAATGGGAGAGGAGATACCAACACCGGGCACGAGATATTTCATACCCGTGGAAGAGATTGAAGAGTGTGAGCCAGGACCGAATTCATTGCTAGAACACACCATGAGACAATTTTGTGTTGAACAATTAATCCTACACAATGCAACTATGCAACAAGTAATTTGAAGAATTCAATGATTACTACTACACATAATGCTACGATAACACGCAAAAAAAATGCATACTTTCACCTGGATTATTGATTTAGTAGCTAGCATATGTGTATGAGACGGGAGGCCACTTCGGTGGATCATAACCCCTTCCGCCTAGAGGTGTACATCGAGCCAATCTCCATACAGTTAGTATCACACCCTTCGTTGACCCGAATTCATTTATCGCTTGTACACCATATTGAGAGCACGTGGGCAAGAATCTACATGCCGGGGGTAGCAAGGGTGATATCCAGTGCTTGTAGAACCCAATTGCCATTATCATAGATCCAGACATTACTTTTTCTCCAACATCTCTATCGTTCGGATCAGTAGATTCAATTGTGCCATTATCATCATCCGTTTCATTAGACATTTCTTCAGCCTCGTATGCGATGGACATAATTTTTCGCAACAATAGAATTCGAAATACGGAAGTATCAATCCGTGTTAAACCGGATGGAGACCATGTTGTTCTGTGCAGCGCAAGTGGAAGAGCAGCAATTTTTTGTCCGCCCAACGTAATGATACTCGAGCTAACATGGTTCCTCTTTTTTGCACTACTTCCGAGCAGACCCTTCAAAGTCAGATCTACAAGGCATGATTGACAAGCGCCGTCAGTGACATGGACCGATGACACCAGCAAAAGCAGGAATAGGAAGTGATAAAGTTGATGGCCAAGCTTCGCCATGACGAGTAGAGTTATGGTGTAGTATTGTAGTTGATCAGTTAAGTATTAGTCGCCGGAAAGTCCCTTCGCTTTCCGCGTTTTACTCGAGAAAACTACTACAATGTCGTCTCATTTTTTCGTTGAACACAACACACAACATGAAATCCACCTCGTACATCTCTCTCGGTGTCATCGCAGCCAAGGCTGTCGCCGGATTTGTCAGCCCGTTGTATCCCCCTATTACTGGTCGTTGCTGCATTGATTATAAGTCATGTAATGGAATTCGCCGTCATCGAGTGGAAACGAACTTGCATCAATATAATGAACCTCCGCGGTCATCTCAGAATGAATTAATAGCTTTCGAGCGACCTGATCCCTCTATACTAATAGCCTCCAAAACTGGATCGGAACAACAGGATGCCGTGTTCGCATTAACTGCAATGATTGTGGGTGGTACTATCATATGTATCCAACTTCTTTCTGGACTTGAATCTATACTTCCTGATGGATGGTTTGCTGCATGGCGCGATTACACATGGCCACTTGGACTTGGTCTGATCTTTACTGCCGCCGGGAT
>Ga0247843_1006720_pt1 | contig 14767 bp, 13 predicted proteins | sample LaCruzMarch2017__FD_192420 | JGI IMG/M metagenome (GOLD analysis project Ga0247843, IMG submission 192420) | Freshwater microbial communities from meromictic Lake La Cruz, Castile-La Mancha, Spain - LaCruzMarch2017_8m | ecosystem: Environmental > Aquatic > Freshwater > Lake | place: Spain...
CGGGTTGCGCAAGCGCGCGGGAATTCACCCCTGTTTTATGCAGCATTGTTTCGAGCTCAGCGTGATTTCCTGCTCCGTTCCCGGGGAGCAATCGGAGAGGACAGAGAAAATGTGGACGCACTACCACCACGTCGCCGACGCGGGAAAAGTCATTGAACGGAAACGCCACGCAAACGCCTGGTTTCGCTTCCCGCCCGTGATCCTGCTCTACCTGGCAAAGATTTTCAGCCGTGAGGAAAAAGCAGCCTCCTGCGGGATTGGTGAAATTAGAGCCTAGCCGACTGCTTTTGGTAACCGACCAGGCTAATTCCGGATAGCGAGAAAGCAGGCCCGGCGTTTCCTTGGCGGCGGTACCGATGCCGTGGCCCCGGCAGCAGAGGGCATCGCACTTGGCACAGTCGTAGTGGTACATGCGATCAGGGAACGCGAAATAGAACTCTGTTTTCTCGATTTCGGGAAGCTTGGCCATAATGCGAATTCCTAGCTTACTTATTTGAGCAGATCAGAAACTCTGCGAGTGCGCTCCGTGTGACCAATAGAAAGACTACCTAGGGAGCCTGGGGAGCGACTGGCACTCTTCATTTTTTCTCAATAATTTCAAGCGGCTGAAGCGTGCCCAGGCGAAGGCGCTGGCAATTTTATAGCCCTGAAAAGTACCCACTCAAAGCCTTTTTATAGGGGTATCTCTTTGAAAAGACGGGTGGAATAACCCGATGAATTTACTAATGCTTACACGGGCGCCTACCGATTAAATCTATAGGGGCAATCACGTGGACCTAATTGCGGACAACTGGAAAAAATATCCTCTGCTGCTGGTAGGCAGTGAGTTTTCCGTTTCCCTGCCAGAAGCGATACCTTTCCCCGTTTCCGGAATCGGCGCGCCTGCGGGCCTCCCTATCAATGATTTTTATGTATTAGTCGCAGTGGCTGAAGAAGAGCTCATGCCCGTGATCTCACGCCTTGAAGCTTCGGGGGTCTGCGCCGCACAGATCCTGCCTCTGCTGAAACCTGAAACTTCTTTCTGGCATGCAAAGCAAGCCTTCTTTGGCCTTTTCGATCTCATCGAAGGCGAGAGCCCGGAAGAGTTTCGATCCCGCCTCCTTGGCAAGCTCGAAGTACAGCGCCAAAAAATGCTCTGTGTATCTCTGCAGGAGGCGCATGACCGGGGAATATCCCGAACTCTTCCGGAAAATGAGCTCGGTGCCGTACTCGACACCTGCAGAATGGCTCACGCTCTGGCCTGTAGCTATTCGTTATCGCCGATGGCCCACGCTCATGTTCTTCGGCTTTGCCTTGACGGTGCCAAAAAGCAGAATCTACCTTGGCCTGCCGACCTTTCATGCGAAAACCTGGTCGTTGAAACATCTCTTTTGCTGCTCGACTGTTTTCAACGTTCACAGAATTTTAGAGACGTGCTCAAAGAAAAAGGTGCTTCGCTTCCCTTTCGCACACGCAGTGAACTACTTCACCACGTGGAATCCTGCCTTGGGCAGTTCCTCGGAGGGAAAAGCCATGCGGCTTAGCCTCTCCTTCGCGCTTCTACTGCTTTCCCTCAATGCATCTGCGGCCACGATGTCGAGCCACCAATGCGACGTCAGCGGAAACAAAGCAACGTGCAGGATTCAGCTCGAAGGAATCGTCAACGAAAATGACCGCCTCTATCTCTCGCGCGTACATGATCGCGACGTGGTCCGTTTTCGCGGCCAGGAGATTGGTTCCACTGGAAATTTTCTTGGGAAAGACTTTCACGCGGGCTTTTTCCCCCGCGTCTACCCGCTTGCTTCTCTGAAGGGCGAAATGTCTCCTATTCTCCTTCTCGAAGCAGGCGCTGGCCTGGTCAATACCCCGGGGATTCCCGCTACAGCAAAAGTGAAAATTATCGACTCAAATTATCCCGTCTGGAAGATCCTCGGCCCGCCCCTTACGAAGGTCCTCTCTTTCTCATTGTTAATCGCGCTGGTGCTTTATCAGCTCTCCTGCCTTCGCTTCCGAACCAATGATGGCTGGATCTATCCCCGAGATGAACTACGCTGGCTGCTCGGCTCGCTCAGCTCGTATCTTTTGCTAAGGCACGAGGTCTCCGAGCTATTCATGCCACTGCTTTGGTCCCAAAATGCCCACCTCTTTGCGCAAAGGGTGTCGATCTCGATCGCGCTCTGGTCACTCACCCTTTTACTCCTGAACGGACGCTACAGCGACCGTTCCTGCATAGAGAAAACTCGGCAGCTCGGCGCCCACAAATCGCTTTCGCGCATCGCGGATTTATCCTTGTTTCTATCTCTCGCGCTTCTCTTTATTTCCCCGCAAATGGCCCAACGCGATGCAACCACGCTTCTTGCCATTCCATTAATCCCGCTTCTCTACGCTTTAGGCCGCAGCCTTCAAGATATGGAGTGGCAACGCGTCTTCAAGCGCTCCAGCCGGTCGCCTCTCATGTTTCACTTAAGCATGATGATCCTTCCTCTGGGAGTGCTTGCGTGCGAGACCATCGCCGTATGGGGAGGCCGCGGGGACCAGCTTCTGCTTGAGATTGCTGCCTGGGCGGTGCTCCTTTCGTCCGGGCTTCGCATCCATAGCTTTATGCTGGGTCGCGAGCGCAGCCGCGAACTTGCCTCTGACTGCCGACAGATTCTCATGCAACACGCACATGGCAGTGCCCGCTTACAGGCACTTTGCGAATTCGTCAGTGACGAATGGGGCGCCGCACGTATCTCCGTAATCTCAGTTGAAGATGAATTGGGCTTTGTACTCGCTTCAGCGGGACCGGAAGCAATTCCTCCGGATCAACGTGAAGACTCCCGTCGCCTGGGGCCTTTCCTTCGTAGAGTTTGCAAACAGGGGCAAATGCTATACGCACCAGTGGCTGAAGAGCTCGGTAAAGACCTGCAGAGCCAGGGTTTGAAGCATAGCAGCCTCGCGATACCCCTTTCCCAAGAAACGAAAGTGCGCGCGGTAGTTTGCATGATGGCAGATGAAGGCGAACGAATCCCCCCGAATGATGCAGGCCAGCTCGACCTTCTGGTTGAAACGCTTTCCCTGGAAATTCTATCTGCCGTGGCCCAGCACGTAGCGGAAAATAGAAACCTGCACCTGCTGAGCATTGCCCGACGAGCCGATGCGCTAGCCGTCGAACACCTCGACCATTGGGGCCATTTTCATCAAAGTAAAGAACCGGAAACCCGGGTGGTACTTGGAGGTGACTGCGTTTCCGCCGGCCCTTTCCAGGACCAGCTAAAAGCCTCACCAGTCTTTGGCAGAATCTGGGCGGCCTACCGCGCCGAGATCCGCTCCGTTTGGACCGCGATCGCCACTTCGTACGAGTTCATTCCCAAAGACAATCGCGATGATTTCTGGGTGATTTCACCTAAGGAGTTCCGGAATCCCCTGCTCCAGGAATTGGGGGCCGAACGCGTCGCGCTTCTCACAGCAACGGCGTTGCGAAAGCATACTCGCGCCATATCCTCGAAAGAAACATATGCAGCTCTTGGGTACTGCGGCGTTCGCCTTGCTTGCAGCACGGTGAACCTGCGGCAATCAAGCTGGCATGGTTCTGCCGTCGAAATCGACTCCGATCAGTTCGCCCTCCTGCTGGAGCTTCGCCAAAGAGCCACGCCCGGATCCATTCTATTTCATGGAGATTCTCTGGTTTTGAACGCGAAAAACCAAAACGCGTTCAACTGCCTCGCCCGCCAGTGGACGGAAATGGCCAATCGGAAAATCTGCTCGATTCTGCACGCTGCCGCTGATAAAAAAGAGGTTCGAAAGATCGAAAGCCAGGCCCTTGAGAAAGTGAGGGCATTTTTGCGGAAGGCAGCCTAAGGCATGGAACGAAAGCAATATAAATACTTTGAATTTGTAATGGCAGCCTTCGTAACGGTGTTGCTCTGCTCGAACCTGATCGGCGCGTCTAAACAGGCTAGTGTGCTTGATTTCCGCTTCGGAGCAGGCGTACTCTTCTTTCCCATCTCTTACATCTTTGGCGATGTACTTACCGAAGTGTATGGCTACGCGCGGGCACGCCGCGTAGTTTGGGCAGGGTTCGCAGCGATGATCTTCGCTTCTTTCATGAGCTGGTTCATTCTCGCCCTCCCTCCTGCTGAAGGCTGGAACAACCAAGCTGCGTACGAAACTGTTTTTGGCGGAACCTGGCGTATCGTCGGCGGATCTTTAATTGCATTTTTTTGCGGTGAGTTTGTAAATTCGTACGTTCTGGCAAAGATGAAAATTGCGTCCAAAGGCAGGCACCTCTGGCTGCGCACGATTAGCTCCACCATCTTGGGCGAAGCGGTGGATTCTATGATCTTCTACCCGATCGCATTCTACGGCCTCTGGCCGAACGATCAACTTTTGACGGTAATGTTCCACAACTACCTTCTGAAAACAGGCTGGGAGGTGTTGGTCACACCCATTACCTACGCGGCGGTGAACTGGCTAAAGAAAGCCGAGCATGAAGACTACTATGACCACCGCACGGACTTTAATCCATTCACGCTGAAAGCGTGACATACAACAAACCGCTGAAAGCGTGACATACAACAAGTCGCTGAAAGCGTGACACGCAACAAGTCGCTGAAAGCCTCACCCTACTGTGGGCAAGGCAATGCTTCAATCGAGCCAGTCGTGCCAGAGAAGCAGCGGCTCAGGGAAACCTGGCGAACCAAAAACAGCTTTTCATTTGCTGAACGGAAGGAAAGGTAACCGTCACGCGAAGAAACGAATGACTTCAACGGATACTCTCGATTTCCCACTACCGGGAGAGCGTCATCCGAAGCCAAAAGCTTCAATGTGTCGCCCGCGATCACAGGTACAGGCAGCACAATAGAACCTGCACCTACATGTGTCAGATTGATATGGAAGGTCTGCTCAAAGCGGCACAAATTTCCATCGTCACTCAGCGTACCCCAATGTTGCGAGCAAAACTGCTCGATGGGCGTTTCTTCCACAACCACTTCCGCGCTTGCCGGCGGCAGCTCCTTGGTGCGAGCCAAACCGGCAGCTGAGCCCGCGGCGGCGATGAGAGTGGCGAGAGATAGTAGAGGTAGTATCTTTTTCATGGGATCCAGAGCTTTCTTGAAACTTACGGGCAGTAAGAGCGCTGGTTCGGGGCGTCGAAGCATGTGCGCACGGTGACCTGCTGGATATTGTAAGTGGAGGTATATTTCTGCAGGGTAAGGTAACCGTTTGCACTGGACACGAATGTCACAGAGCCGGTGCCGTACTGGTAGCCACCCACATAGACTCGCGCGCTTCCCGACATGCTCACAGTCACGCGCTCTCCTGAATAAACAGGCACGCCGGTGTTGAAGTCACCAATGCTGATGCTGTACCAGCTTTGGTTCTGATAATTGCGGGAAATCTGGCAAACTCCACCGCTCACTGAACCCCCGCTATATTGACAGAAACTCGCGAGGTCGTTCGGATTCGGGTTCGGATTTGGATTCGGATAGGGATAAGGATTCGGAGTCGGAAGAGGCTGTACCGCTACAGGGGCCGAACTGGTCACAGTGGTGGTATTGTCTTTCTTTCCGCAGGCACCAACGGCCAGGGCAAGAACGATGATCGGAAACGTAAAGCGCAGCTTCATAGGATACTCCAGAACAAATTGGTCTTCGCGCGCCGCATAGAGCAGCAACCATGCCATACGAAGAAGACGGCGAGGGTCGCCTATAGTGCTTCTTCAGGAGCAATGAGCGATTTCTGGCTGTCGAACTTCTATACAGGCGCCCACATGATGGAGCGGAGAAGGCCGCTTTCGATCCATCGATGAAAGGTCATGGCATCAAAATCGGGCCCGCGGTTCTTCTCGAGTACACGCCCGAGAGGAACCCCTAGCGCAAGGGATTGAATCAACAGGGTCTCGTTTTCATCCAGCTCGCGGAATTGTGCTTTTCCCTCTGACCGATAAATCAGGAGGGTCGAAGTTTTGGGACTATGGGCCGACAAAGGTGAAGCGAACACTTCCCCGAGAGGCCAGTCACTCTCCAAAATTCTATGTGCAGGATCAAAGGTAAAACGTGCCGAATACCAGGCAGGCTCGTGCGCTGTGGACACTCCTTCGAAGCCCGAGCGCTCCACGTCGGGAGCCACTGCGGCAAGCTTAAGGCTAAGCTCCAGCTTCGCAAGATCAGGCACGAAGGCCCTGGCAGATAGCCATTTTTTTCCTTCGAGATAGGCGGGAAAACGATGCAGCTCCTTAGGATCGCGGAGCCTGAACTCACTCGCAATTCGCTTGCTTTCCCTTTCGCTGAATAACTGAAATGTGCGCGGAAACGAGCGCTCGAGCAATGATACGGAAAGGTCGGGCAGGAAATTTTCTTCGCTCACACCATGAGCTTAGCGCAGGAAAAGCGCGCAGAAAAGGGCCGGATAAATCTGCCTGGAGGAATTGGTTCAGCCTACACTAAGCTGGTCGAACCACAGGGCGTAACTGTTTGTAGAGATTACAGGGTTCAGTGGAAAGGGCAGAAATAATAGGATTTTGGGGCTGGTCACCATCCCCCTCAAAACCCCAAGGGCGCGCCGAATATACCCTTGCAAGGTGTACCTATGTGAGGTATATTTCTTCATGGCCATTGTTTCCTTTAATGACGGCCCAACCCATACTTTCTTCCAAACTGGTAAAACCGGCAAAGGAGTGGGATGGGCATCCATTGCTTCGGTAGCAAGGCGCAAACTCGACATGGTTCATTACGCCGCGATTCTGGAGGACCTTAGGTCTCCCCCTGGAAACCGCCTGGAAGCGCTTTCGGGCAAGCTGAACGGCTTTCACAGCATCAGAATCAACGACCAGTGGCGGGTAGTGTTTCAATGGACTAACGCGGGGCCGGAAATGGTCCGAATTTGTGATTACCATTAGTGGAGATGAGCACCATGATTCAGATGAAAAGAAAGCCTACCAGCCCTGGTGAAATCCTCTCTGAGGAGTTCCTGAAGCCTCTTGGTCTTACACAAAAGCAGTTAGCAGATCACCTTGGTTGCGACATCAAGGTAGTGAACAGGATCATCAACGAGAAAACTTCCTTGACCGCTGAGATGGCTCTTAAGCTCGGCGCGGCGTTCAACACTTCGCCCGACTTTTGGATTAATGCGCAGAGCGCGGTGAATATCTATGAAGCGGGCAAGAGGATGAAAAAGCTGCCAAAAAATCTGCTGAAGAACGCGGGCTAACGCGGGGCTCCGTTTGCAATAGAGAAAAGAAACTTGGATTAGTGGTAATGCCTAAGAAAACGAAACTGTCCCGTAAGCCCAAGAGAAAAAAGAAACTCCTTTCAGGACCACCCGCTCCTGTCCATCTTTGGCGAGTTTGCCTTTACGGAGAGCACTGGGTCAGTTCCCACCCGTTGCATGTCCCGCCGAGCAAAGAGAACCCTTTTGGATCCGTCACAACCAGGCGTGGACACTGTGCAAAAAATTCCTCGGATAAAGATCAGCTGTATCCAGAGGAAATCGCCGAAATAGCAAACCAACATTTTTCCAGTCTGAAGAATAAGCCCTGCTCCCTTACGCTAGGTTTTGCTAACGGCAGTAGTTACGACTGCCCCATTGCCGGCTGGGTGCAATACTGGAATGAAGTTCTTCAGCCTACTGAATTATTAGAGCCAAATTTCGTTAAGGCGTTAATCGCAACAGAGTCTGGATTTAATCCCGCCATTCTTGCCAACAAGAAAAATAAGAATAGTGCGCGTGGCCTCATGCAAGTCACAAATGACACGAGAAAAATTCTTGGCGATGACGATGGTGAGATTAATGACCATTACGTAAATGCATCGAGAGAAGAATTAAACGATCCCAATGTAAACATCTGCGCCGGAGTTAGATGGCTCTTTCATAAAAGAGAGCTGCTCTCGAAAAAACTCGATCGTCAGGCCACTTGGCTTGAGACTGTTTACAAATACAAAGGAACAGGAAAAGTTGGGAAAAACCGCGCAAAAGTAATAGTAAAAAAATTCGAAACGAAATTTGAGGAACTGCAAAAATGTGGAAAATAACTTTCTTCTTTTTCTTCATATGCATTTCTCCCATGAGTTTTGCGAGCAATGACAATTCCGACGAAAAAGAGTTCTGCTCCCAGGGGATTGAAAGGCGGGTCGATAAAAATCTCGGAAAATACCGTGTCAGAATCTCCTATGCAAATGAACGAATGTGCCAGGTATTGGAAATTCTGAAGGGCACGCAGATTGTTTTTCGTGAATGGGGAATTGACAATCACTACTACCTAGGCGCACGACAATCTGACCATGATCGACGCTTTAAAATGAATCTTACCGGCCAAGGAGAACAATTGGTCGTTTCAAAATGGACAGGAGGAGCGCACTGCTGCACCTCGCTTCTCATTTTTGATTTAAGAAGGAATTTTCGAAAAATTGCGGAGATTTACGGCGGCAATTTCAATCCTGAAATCGTTGATCTCAATCATGACGGTATTCCAGAGATCCGCATTGCGGACGACTTTCTAGCTTACCAGTTTTCAAGTTTCGCAAATTCTGCCGTGGGATCGGTGACTTTAAAGTACGCAAAGAACGAATATGTTCTGGCAGAAGAAATGATGAAGCGCCCTCCCCCTAACCCTAGATCTTGGAAAAAATGGATTCCAGAATGGAGAAGAGCGTTACGAAGAAAATATCCAGACTGGCCTCCGGAATCCTTTATCCAAACCTTGACCAACTATGTATTTACCAGGAATGCCGGAAGAGCCCGTGACTTTGTAAATCATGTGTGGCCCAAAGAAGTCGAAGGAAAAAGCGAGTTCTTAAGGTCTTACAAAGAAGCCCTCGCGGAGTCTCGATATTACGCAAAGGCGGCAAGAGATTTTGATGCTCCGTAGAGCTAAATTGCCACTGCTTCAACAAGAGACCAAAAAACTTGGTTGAGCCGATACGGTTCGACCAGAGCGAAAATTGGTTCAGGCTGCAGGGGTTGAACCTGCGACCCCTACCATGTCAAGGTAGTGCTCTACCACTGAGCTAAGCCTGAACGGGAATCCAGATTTATAGCCAGAAGACCGGCAAATATCAACTATTCCCGGGCATCGTACGTGTCTGATTGGCCAAAAAAAAACGGATAGAGCTTTATCAGCTCTATCCGTTTCCTTTTGTATTGGCAAAAGGACGTTAAGAAGTAACGTGCTTCTTAGCTTTGCTTAGAACGCTACGCCAGCGGTGAGTTCCCAGTAGTTGGTCTTGCTGTTCTGAGCAGCCTTCGTGCCTGCATAGCCGGAGCCAGCAAGCGCTGCAGAAGTGGTCAGGTCCTTTTTCTCTTTTTCCGAGAGGCTCATCCAGCGGAATCCGAGGTGAAAGTTATCAGCGATCGAGTAGCCAGCGATGAACGTGTGGCCTTTGTTGTCAGCCGTGAACTTGTCGTTGGTATAAGCGCCGATTACCGAAGCGAGGCCTTTGGTGCCGTAAGCGTAGCCGACAGTGAAGTCTTGCGCCTTACGAAGTTTGCCGTAGGTGAGGCCGAGGGTCCAAGCCGAGCTGCTGAGTTCTACGTTACCGCCGTTAGCAACGGTTCCCACATAACCAGCGATCGAGTTAGAGTCAGCGGTTGCCTTGCTCGACTTCACGTAGTTACCCGTGAAAGCGAGGTTAAACGGCAAGGTTACGTTGGCCAGAACATCCCAAGTCGAACGGTTGTTCATCTTGAAAGAGGCTGGAGTTACTGCAGCGATGCTTCCCGCAGTGTTACCCGCAGTGCCTCCGCTGGAAAGGTTGGTGCGACCTTCGCTGTTCCACTTGTAGTAAGCGATGGCGAACAAAGCTTCGATCTCGTCGCTGAACTTCCAGGTCATGTGAGGCTGGAATGCGAAGAGGGTCGCGAACTTGGTCTGGGTTGCGCCAGCAGCCTGCGAAGCTTCCGTGTAGGTATAGCTCGATGCGCCCGCTGCGCCAGCCGTGGTGGAACCAAGGATGTACTGAGCGGCGTTGAAGCCGAACATTCCAAACTTGAAATTCCAGCCGAAGCCGTCGAAACGAACGTCATTGTCGAAGTGGGTCTGCCATGCGCTGTCGGTTACGAGAGCGTTTTTCTGGCGGCCAACCGTAGCGGAAAGCTCGAGGGAGCCGAAGTCGCGAACGTAGCGGAACCATGCTTGTTCGATACCAAGGGTGAGGTCTGCGCTGGTGCCTGCGAGGTTTACGTAGTCGGTATTGATCGTTGCGCCAGTCGTGCGAACGCCGAAACCGTACTCTACGTTTTCCCAGCCTCCCATTACGCCGAGGTTAGCGCGCATTTGGTGAGACTTGGTTCTTCTGATGGAGGCATCCTGCTGGGCGCCTGCAACAGTGATCTTGGAATCCAAGCTGTCATTATTGCTGTTTTGGCTGTAACGCCAGCCAGTGCTTCCGGTCCATTTCATTTCAGCTGCAACGGCATTCGTTGCAAACAAAGCTGCAACCGCCAATACGATTAGGTTTTTCATTCTACTAACTCCTATTTATATCGCTCCCACATTCGAGCGATCTGCAAACGTCCTACGTTAAACTTCTTAACACTGTGTCCATCACTCAGCTTGCCGGCTTGATTTAGCTGTGAAGTTTAATTCGCAGTGACATCTCGCCTTAAGAGCCTTCTCTTTGGGAAGCTCACTAAAGAAGCCGGAAATTTTTTTTCCAGCGTTTTTAGCGGGCTCCATCCAAAGTTGTGACTTCACTAACAGATTTAATGACCTGAACAATTGTGTCAACACCAACAGAAAGAATTCTATCAGTTTCTACAACGCGCCGTGTAGCAGCCAAAGTGTTTACACGCTAAATTGCATGCCCGCGTCAATGCATGACGCGTATCTTCTTCCGCACAGCAGAATCGACTGAGGATAGTCGCCAAAAAAATAGTTACTATATAGGGATGGCATCCAGCGCAACGTCCAAAAAATCCTCAGGCTCCTCTCATTTGCTGCAAGATCTCTTGGGACTAGTGTTCCTCTTCTTAGCAATTTTCACCTTTCTCTCTCTGATTTCCTATTCCAGTCAGGATCCGTCCTTCTTCACCTCTGCGAGAAGCCCCGCGAAAAATCTTGCCGGCTTAGCAGGGAGCCATTGGGCATCATTGCTGTGGCAGACGATGGGGGCCGCCGCATTCATGCAGGCTTTTATCTTTCTTCTCGCAGGAGTCGCTCTGTTTCGCCGAATCTCTCGACAAACGTGGCTACTGGCATCCGCAAACTTTTTTCTGCTTCTTGTAAGCACAGCCGCATGCTTTGGACTAGTGCATAAGCCATTGCTTGTTGGCGGCTCAAGCTTCTCTATGGGCGGCCTAATTGGAGAACTGCTCGGCGGCCTCTTTCGTTCCTATCTGAATACGGCGGGCGCCGCTCTGTTTAGCGGCTTCCTTCTGATTTTTGCGATCAGTCTTTCCTCCAAAATCAGCGTGCGAGACCTCTCACTGCATGCGTGGCTGCTGATTTCGAAAGTCGCCGTACGGGTAATTGGAGCTGTGCTTTACGCCGCACTTCAATTATGGAGTACCGCTTCCGCGGCCTATAATGAGGCGCGGCCGGCCATGAGCGAAGGAGTGAAGAGCGGCTGGGACCAAGTGATGGAACTTTACCGGCGCAAGCGTGAGGAAAAGGCGGAAGCCAAAGCGAAGGCGACTGAAGAGTCGGAGAAAGAGCCCGAAATTGCTGATGGGCCGGTGATCAGCGAGCCACTTATCTTGCAACCATCCAATGTGTACCAGCTGCGAAAACCCGTAAACGCACCGCCCCAGGGCGCTGAAGCCGCGTTCGAAGAAAACATTGGTGACTCTTTCGACGACGCCGAAGCCCCGGAGTTGGCGGACGGTCCCGAGATTATCACCGACGGCGCCGCCATAGCCGCCCCGCTTTTTGACTCTCCCGGTGAAATGGAAACGCAAGCTGGCACCAAGAGCACGATGTCGCCACTTATGAATTTCGTGAAAAAGGCCGTCAGTGGAAACGAGAAGGCAGTGAAGGCAGCACTCGGCAAGAAAATCAAATACGAGCTCCCCCCCCTCTCCTTTCTCAACACACCAATCAACGAAGACCGATCTATCGACCGCGACGAGCTGAAGAAGAATTCGAAAATGCTCGAGGAAAAACTAGGTGACTTCAACGTCAAGGGACAGGTGATGGCCGTAAAGCCTGGCCCAGTGGTCACCATGTACGAGTTCAAGCCAGCGGCCGGGATCAAAGTTGCTTCGATTTCCAATCTTGCCGACGACCTCGCGCTCTCGCTCTCCGCAAAAAGTATTCGCATAGTGGCGCCAATTCCCGGCCGCGACGTAGTGGGCATCGAGGTGCCAAATAAGAGCAGAGAAAGCGTACTCCTGAAGGAGATCGTAGGTTCCGATACGTTCGACTCAAAGAATCACTCGATCCCGATCGCCGTGGGCAAAGATATTCTGGGTGCTCCCGTGGTTGCCGACCTGAAAAAAATGCCCCACTTGCTGGTTGCCGGCACCACCGGCTCCGGTAAATCCGTTTTCGTGAACACGCTGATCACGTCATTGCTTTACAAGTTCACGCCGCATGACCTGAACTTGATTCTCGTGGACCCCAAGCAGCTCGAGCTTGCACCATACAATGACATTCCGCACCTGCTTCTCCCCGTGGTTACCGAGCCGAAGAAAGCGGCGCTGGCTTTGAACTGGGCAGTGGCCGAGATGGAGCGGCGATACAAGATCATCGCAGCTTCCGTAACCCGCGACCTCGAAGGTTACAATAAAAAGCTTGAAGAGGTGGGCGTGGAAAAAATGAGCCATCTGCTTAACCGTGGCAAGAACGAGCTCGATGAAAAGGTTGTTGCGGAGCGAATGCCTAAGTTGGTGATTATCATCGACGAGCTCGCCGACCTAATGATGACCGCGAAGGCCGACGTAGAAAACAATATCTGTCGTCTTGCTCAGAAGGCCCGCGCTGCAGGAATTCACCTTGTTCTCGCCACCCAGCGCCCGTCCACCGACGTAATTACCGGCTTGATTAAGGCTAACCTGCCTTCGCGGATGTGTTTCAAGGTGAGCTCAAAAGTTGATAGCCGCGTGATGTTCGATGCGATGGGAGCAGAAAAGCTGATCGGGAATGGCGACATGCTCTTCATGCCTCCCGGAGATTCCAGCCTGGTACGAATGCACGGAGCCTACATTTCCGTTGAAGAAATCGACCAGATCACCAATTTCTGGCGCGCCCAAGGTAAACCTAACTACCGTGAAGACATTCTGGTGGACCCTGAAGCGGAATTCGATGGTGATGATCCTCAGCTTACTGGCGATACTGCCGACCCGCTCTATCAGCAGGCACTCGATATTGCGTATTCTTCGAATGCAATCAGCGCTTCTTACCTGCAGCGCAGGTTGAGGATTGGATACAACAAAGCGGCGCGTTTCGTGGAGATGATGGAAGCCCAGGGAATCGTAGGCCCCTCGGACGGCGCCAAACCCCGGCCAGTCATTGGTCCACGCCCCTGAACTCGGCTCTCAGTGTGAACCGTACTTCTGGCAGCGTCCGGTTACGAACTGCGTCTGGGAGATGCTGTCCTGAAAACAAATTTCGGTATTCAAGCTGAAAGCAGCATCTTCAGGCGAACCGATCTTCACCATATTATTTGCACCGGTCAAATCAGTTTTCTGCTGCAGCATCGACGTACGGTTATCAGCGCTTAGTGGCAAAAAGCCCAAATTCACGTATTCGATATTCACGCTCGACTCTTCGCCCGAAACATTGACCTGAGTTGCTGAAATTTCGTCTGAGCGCTCACTCAGAAGAACTCGTTCCAACTTGACGCCCCTTTCCACAATCACACGCCAGTCGATGGCTTCGAAGGAGGCGAGCACAAGAGCGACCGGGCGATTTCCGCCTTTCGTCACTTTGACCACAACTTGGGGAAGCACGTTCGGGCGTTTAGCGAAACCACTGCGAAAAGCACTGATAAGTTGCACGTCAAGCTCATCGAGCGGGCCTTGGGAAAGCACTAGGCGATCCATTTCTTTGCGCTCCAAGAGCTGGGCGGGCGCACGTTGGGGTGCCGCTGCAGGTTTCTGCGCCTGAGACTGGGCGACTGCCGAAGATTCCTGCGGCTGGGGCACAGAAAGGTCACCCCTGAATTTCATCGCTCCCCATCCGCCGGCCGCGACAAGTAGAAGTGCCATAGCAATATTGGCGAAGCTGAAACTCGAGGGGGGCCTTTCGGCTGCTGGCTGCTGCAAAGGAATCGCCAATGAGATTGTTTTCTCCACTTTGCGCGGCTTAGAACTGAGAGAGCTCGGCAACGGAGGTAGGTTCATGCTCAGGGTGGGCTCGCTGAAGGCTTGCCAGCTAACCTTGGAAATGAGCGACTGATTCTCGACGCTGATCGTGTCGCCGTAAATTTTCGCGAGGTGCTCACGAGCCTGCTTTTCTCCGTAAACTACGCCCTCATTGAAAACGGCACGCTCTATGTCAGCACCAAATTCCTTAGCCAACTGATAGCGCTTTTGTATGTCACGCTCCAAGGCCTTCATCGCGATTGCATCGATAGACTTTGGAACATTCGGATTCACACTCGAAGGAAGCGGGATCTCGAACTCGATCACCTTCCTGATCGCCAAAAGAGGCTGGTTGTCGAAAAAGAGGCGCTTCCCGGTAAGCTGCTCCCAAAAAACGATTCCAAGTGAGAAAATATCGGCGCGATCGTCCACGGATTCGCATCTATGTGATTCTCCAGCGATTTTGTCTCCCTTTAATTCTCCAGCGATAATGTCACCCCCCTAACCCTGTAAGCTTCAGCAATCAAAGAAGGATTGGTGGAGCTTATGGACAGAGCTGAGGGGATTCTCA
>Ga0247843_1006722_pt1 | contig 14765 bp, 11 predicted proteins | sample LaCruzMarch2017__FD_192420 | JGI IMG/M metagenome (GOLD analysis project Ga0247843, IMG submission 192420) | Freshwater microbial communities from meromictic Lake La Cruz, Castile-La Mancha, Spain - LaCruzMarch2017_8m | ecosystem: Environmental > Aquatic > Freshwater > Lake | place: Spain...
CGGTGAATATCGTGCGCGATCAGAAGCTCAAGGTGATCGCCGAAAGCTTTCGCGACTGGGGCCGCGACTGCTGGTGCCCCAGCGGCATCGACAACACCTGCAACAAGCGCTTTGGCTGGCAGCTGGGTGAATTACCTAAGGGTTACGACCATAAATACACCTATAGCCACCTTGGCTACAACCTCAAACCACTTGATCTCCAGGCAGCTATTGGCCGGGTGCAGCTGAAGCGATTGCCTGCTTTCATCGAAGCAAGAAAGCAGAACTGGGAAACATTGCGCCGTGGCCTTGCCGCCCGTGAAAATGTGCTCGAATTTGCATTGCCCACCCATGCCACCGCCTGGGATCCGGAACAGGGTTTCTCCTGGGACCACACAGGCTGCCGAACAGATTGCAGCTGGTTTGGCTTCAAGATTGCGGTGAAGCCAGGAGCTTCCTTCACTCGCACTGATCTAGCAGAAGAATTAGATCGTAATAAAATTGGTAATAGAATGCTGTTTGGCGGTAATCTCCTGCGCCAACCTGCTTTTGTGCAGCTGCGTCATGACAACCCAGCAGCCCTAAGGTTGGTAGGCGAAATGGTGGGGGCTGACGCGATTATGGTTAGCACCTTGTTCCTAGGAACCTATCCAGGACTGACGGAAGCGATGTTGGCCCGGGAGATTGAGGTGATTGATGGCTTCGTCTGTCAGCCGGCCCAATGAGCCCAGCAGTGCTGATTTTCGGCGCCGGAGGGGCCCTGGGTGCGGCAATTGCTAGGCATTTGGCTCACGAGGGTTTTGTTGTTTACACGGCGGGAACAGCCCGTTGGGATGGGGCCACCGCCCATCTGGAGCTTTGTTACCACGATCCCTGTGACGCTTCCAGCTTCATCACCCTCCCAGATCTTGATGCGGTGGTGTGGGCCCAGGGGGTGAACTGCAGCGATACCGTGGAGTGGTTCAATGCTGACGATCTGCAGAGGCTGCTCCAAGGCAATGTGCTGTTCGTTGCCTCTAGCCTCAAGGCTTTGCTTTCGGCCGGAAAGCTCAGCTCCAGCAGCCGGTTGGCCGTTTTGAGTTCGATCTGGCAATTGGAAAGCCGCCCAGGCAAGTTCTCCTACACGGTTTCCAAAGCAGCTCTTCAAGGGCTGGTTAAGTCGGTTGCTCTGGATCTTGGCCCCAGCGGCATCCTGATCAATGCGGTGTTGCCGGGTGTCGTTGATACGCCGATGACGCGCAGCCATCTTTCCACCGAGCAGATCACCGCCATCACCTCCCAATCGGCCCTGGGCCGATTGCCCGAACCTGCCGATATCGCTTCGGCAGTGGCTTTTCTGGTTTCGCCGGCCAACCGCGCCATCACCGGGCAGTTCCTCACCGTGGATGCTGGTTTCATTGGCCTCAAACACGCCTGATCCATCCGATGTCTGCTCCACTTCCCGAGCTCAAGATCCGCAGCGCCCTCGCGGATTACAGCGTGGCCTTTTCGCCGCTCACGGATCTCAGCCAGTGGTGCCCAAGTGCTGATCTGCTGCTGGTGGACGCCTTCTTCTGCGGTCGGCTCCCATTACCGGCGGGCGTTCCTGTTCTTTGGATCGAGGCCAGTGAAGAGGCCAAGGCGCTGGAGCAAACCTTGCCATTGTTTGTGGCACTTAAGCAGGCTGGCATTGGTCGCTCTTCCAAGATTGCCGCCATTGGAGGTGGTGTGGTGCAGGACATTGCCACTTTTGTGGCGTCGTTGTTCATGCGGGGAATTAGCTGGAGCTACGTGCCCACCACCTTCCTGGGCATGGCTGATTCCTGCCTTGGCGGCAAGAGTTCGATCAATGTGGGGCCTTACAAAAATCTGATCGGCAATTTCCATCCCCCCAGCCGGATAGATATTCTGCCCGTATTTGCCCGCACGTTACCGGCCGTTGAGCTGGCCGGTGGTGCAGCCGAGGCTGCCAAGATTGCCTTCTGCCGCGGCGCATCGGCTTTTGCTACCTACGAGCGGCTGGCCAAGCCAGTGCTGAGCGGAGGCTGGCATGAGCAGGAACTTGCTGAACTTCTGTACGCCACGTTGGCTGTGAAGCAATGGTTCATCGAAACCGATGAATTCGATCAGGCTGAGCGGCGCCTGCTGAACTTCGGCCACACATGGGGCCATGCCCTTGAATCGGCCACATCATTCGCTGTACCCCATGGTCTGGCGGTGGCGATTGGCATGTTGGCATCCATCTGCTTTACTGAGCATCAGCTCGCATCTGCGGGGCTTTGGCAGCACTGTCTATCGGTATTGCGGCCGGTGCTGGAGCCAGCCCAACTGCAGGTGTTCGATGTGGAGCGCTTCTTGAAGGCCTTCCAGGCTGATAAGAAACATTCGCCCGGGAAGTATCACCTGATCGTTCCATCTTCCAGCGATCCAGCAGGGCTTGGCGTCCAGGAAATTCAGCTACCTGCTGATCAGTCATGTCTTGATGCGGTGCTTAAAGCTATGCAGCAGGCAATTGCCGCTCTAGAGCTAGAGCTGGCAGCTGTTCAACCCGTTGGGGTGGTTGTGGAATGAAGTATTCCGATGCTCTGATTGGCTGGCTGAAAGCCAGTGGCTACAGCCACTGCTACTTCGTGGCTGGTGGAAATATAATGCACCTGCTTAATTCAGCACGGCAGGCGCTTGTATGTGTGCCGGTGGTGCATGAGGTGGCGGCAGCCATCGCAACGGAATATCACAACACCATTGTTGAAGCTGATGCAGCAGCAGCGGGAATGGGAAAGGCTCTGGCACTGGTCACCGCCGGCCCAGGGCTCACCAACACGCTCACAGGCCTGGCTGGTGCCTGGCTGGAAAGCCGCGAACTGCTGCTCCTCGGCGGGCAGGTGAAGGTAGAGGATCTGGCGCCCGCGGGACTACGTCAGCTTGGCATTCAGGAGATTAACGGTGTGGCGATGGCGGCACCGGTGTGCAAGCGCAGTTTTTGTTTAAAGGTGCCGATGCCCGCTGAGGCGCTGCTGGCTGAGGTGGCCGATGGTTGGCGCGGACGGCCAGGGCCGGTGTTCCTGGAGCTTCCCTTGGATGTACAGGCCAGCCAGGTGCCCGAATCCTGGGCCAATTCTTGCCTCAACAGCGATCTCCGCCCTGAGATAGCGCCACCAATGGCTAGCGAGCAGCTGGTGGCGCATGTTGCCGCGCGTATCGCAGCGGCCGAACGCCCCGTGTTGCTGCTGGGCGGTGGTCTCTCCCATCGCCAGGCCAAGGCCCTGCAATCCCAACTGGCTGCTCTGAGCCTGCCGGTTATGACCACCTGGAATGGTGCTGATCGCTATGCGGCTGATCACGCCAACTACGCAGGCCGGCCCAACACCTGGGGGCAACGTTCCAGCAATCTGCTTCTGCAGCAAGCGGATCTGGTGCTAGCGGTTGGCAGCCGCTTGGGCTTACAGCAAACAGGGTTCAACTGGCAAGCCTTTGTGCCCCTGGGTGAGGTGATCCAAGTGGATATTGATCCCGCTGAACTGGCTAAACCCAATCCGCAAACAGCACTGGCGATTGAAGCGGATGCCGATGTTTTCCTCGCCACCCTGCTGAGTCACACGCTGGGGGATCACAGCGAATGGCTAGCTTTTAGCCAACAGGTGCGAGCACTGCTGCCATTTTCAGAGGCGTGCAACACAACGCCGCAGGGTTATCTCAATCCTTACGACATGGTTGCCGAGCTTTCCCAGCTGTGTGAGCCCGGCGACCATATTGTGCCCTGCAGCAGTGGCGGCGCCTTCACCGTGATGATGCAGGCCTTCCAGCTGAAGAGCGCTCAAACGATGATCACAGATAAGGGGCTTGCGAGCATGGGTTACGGACTCTCCGGCGCCATTGGTTGCGCTATTGCCGACCCAGAACGTCGCACGGTGCTGGTGGAGGGTGATGGTGGTTTTACTCAGAATCTTCAGGAACTTGCAACTGTGGCGGTGAATAAGCTCAACCTAAAGATCTTCCTGTTTTGCAATGAGGGATATGCTTCAATTCGCATGACTCAGAAAAACTATTTCCAAGGTGCATACCTGGGCTGCGATGTAAACTCAGGCCTTGGCTTTCCTGATTGGGAAAAGTTAGCAGCTGCTTACCGCATTCCCAGTTTTGAGCTGTCTGAGAACTGGGTTGATGATCCTGCTTTCTTGAACCTCTGGCAGGGCCAAGGGCCAGCGGTGTTCCTCGTGCCCCTGCACCCCGAGCAAACTTATTTCCCAAAAATCACCAGCCGCATCAGCAGCTCAGGTGCAATGGAGTCTAATCCACTTCACCTAATGACTCCGGAGCTAGCTGATAACATCAAAGCCGTGGTGCTGCGCTATTTAGTGGCAGCCACTCCATAGATCCTGAAAATTTTTTTTCGATAACGTATCCACAGCCTGAACAACAATGAATAGCTATGAAAAGAAAATGGTTGATATCCTCCGCCAAGGCAAGGAGGAATTTGGCGTCGTAGCAACCAAAGCTGAATTTGAAGCCGAGGGAACACGCACCGATGAATTGCTTCGCTTGCTGGAGATTGCAAATAAAGCTGATGTGGGCTTGGCGCTAAAGGTAGGCGGCTGCGAGGCGATTCGAGACATGCTCGAGGCCAGGCAGTTTGGCGTCCGCTACATCATCGCCCCGATGGTGGAAACGCCCTATGCCTTGGCAAAATATATTGCAGCCAAGGACAAGGTCTATTTGGAAGAAGAACAGGAAGACGTTTCTTTTCTCTTTAATCTAGAAACGATTACTGCATTTAATAATCTTGAGGAAATGCTTGAGATTGCTGCCGCAAAGCCAGGCTGTAACGGTGTTGTTTTTGGAAGGGTTGATTTCAGCGGCTCCATCGGTGTGGGCCGAGAGGGAATCGAGTCCGAGGAAGTTACCAAGGCCGTTGAGGTTGCTGCCCAAGCCTGTTGTGATCGATCGCTTGATTTTGTAGTAGGCGGCGCTGTGTCGATTGATGCCCTAGCTAACTTGCAGCGATTCAAAGCGATCCATCTTGACCGTTTTGAAACCAGGAAGGTAGTTTTCAGCGGCTCCGCATTGAACTCACCCAATCTGGCTGAGGCATTGCGCCAAGCCGTGCATTTTGAGCTTCTGTGGCTGCTCAATAAGCGTGAGTACTACGGATTGATGCATCAAGAAGACCAAACCCGCATTCAAATGCTTGAAGACCGCTGGAGGGTGCTTGAGGATTCCTGAGCTGGGCGGCTGAATCGTCATGGAGGATCAACTTCTGCTTACTGGTGGCACAGGCTTCTTTGGTAGGGCACTGCTTCGCCACCACCTTGCCCTCAGGCAGGAGGCTTGTATGGGTGTTGTGCTGCTCAGCCGTGAGCCTGAGAGATTTCAGGCTGCTTATCCAGAGCTAACTGCCTGCCCTGGGCTCACCTTCCACAAAGGGGATATCCAGAATCGATCCTCTCTGCCATGGGGCCACAGCTTCACTCATGTGCTGCACGCGGCCACCGATTCCACCATCGGCCCCAGCCTTACGCCATTACATCGCTACAATCAGATAGTTGATGGCACCCGCAATATCCTCGATCTGGCCGTTGCCACAGGCGCCCGCCGCTTTTTGTTCACCAGCTCCGGCGCCATATACGGCCCCCAGCCGGCCGATCTCGCCGCCATCCCTGAAAACTGGCCAGGCAGCCCACCCCTAACCGAAGCCAGCACCGCGTACGGCCAAGCCAAGCGCGCTGCCGAACACCTTTGCGCATTGTATGGAGCACAATATGGATTGGAAACTGTGGTGGCTCGCTGTTTTGCTTTTGTTGGTAGCTACCTACCACTCGATGTGCATTTTGCTATTGGTAACTTCATTGGTGACGCTCTTCATGCCAAAGCGATCACCGTTGCAGGTGACGGTACTCCAATACGCACCTATCTTGATCAAACCGACCTTGCCCATTGGCTATTCACCTTGCTGGAGCACGGTCGCCCTGGCCAGGCCTACAACGTTGGCTCCAACGAGGTAATCAGCATCGCAAATCTCGCCCATCTAGTGCGCGACCTTTTGGCGCCAGATAAATCGGTGCGTATCCTGGGCAAAGCCGATAGCGCTGCCGCCCGCAACCGCTACGTGCCTGATATCAACAAGGTGCAGCAGCAAATGGGCCTTAGCGTTACTGTCTCCCTGGCTGAAGCGATCCGACGCACAGTTGCGATCGACGGGTGAAATGTTCCACAACCTGCTTTAGTTTCTTAAATACTGTGCCAACATTATCATCAACCATGATCCCAGAACAATGTTCAATTGTATTGCCAACGTTTAATGAGAGTTCTCGGATAACGGCTACCCTTAAATACTATAGTGAATTTTCAAGTATTATCTATATTATTGATAATTTTAGCACAGATAATACCCTCGAACTGGCTAGGCAGTTTGCTGTGAAAATTATTAGTCATCAAAATAATGGCTCAACTGAATCAGGAGTTTGGATTCGATGGTTGCTTCAGGCTGTTCCCGGCAACTATTACCTTTTTTTGTCATGTTCCGAAATAATTACACCTGAAGCGATAGCTTCCGTGTCGTCGCTGATCAATTCAAATTTCGACTTATGCTACTGGCCAAGACTTTCTTTTACTGAGAACTCTGAGAGTTTAATCTATGGGCCAATTTCATGCCTGCTTGGATTACATAAACACTACGATTTTACATGTCGGCTAGCATCTTCTAGGGTCTTGCGCGATAATCTTGATGGAATATTTATTCATGATAATTTCAGATCCTTCCGCAGGAAATCCAAATTTTGTGAAATAAAAACAAAAAATCATTATATAAAACATAACCGACCTGCCACAAATACTCAGATTCTGCATAAGCTTTTAAGCTATGCAATCGTTGACTCAAATCAATACATTCAAAAGAATTCGTCTTCAAAGAACCCAGTTCTATATCTTCTTAGAATTATTCGCGAATTATTTGTACTTTTTGTTCTTTTCTGCTCGTTTCGTTTAACTGCTATACGCGCCAATGAGGTGCTAGCACGAATTATTCTTCATCTTCAAACTTACATATTGATTGCTAATGCAAATCTCCTTAAATAATATGAAAGAGGGTTTTCATGACCAATTGCCAGTAAGGCTATACTTTGTATTATCAAATTCCTTGAGAATTGCCTCAATTAAGGCACTTGTTTACGCACTACTTGCGGCATTTGCTGATTTGATATCAATCACTTTAATTGTCCCATTTATCTTTATTTTAATAGATCCAAGCAAGATTAATAACTTTTCTCAAAAGTTCATAGCGAATGACTACAGTCACTTCCTTTCTGGATCGTTTCTTTCATCACTAAATCTTTATCTACCATTTCTTTTAATATTAATGGTTATGGCCGCATCATTGATTCGGTCATTATATAGTAAATTTATTGCTCACTTTGCATATCAATCTGGCCATTTCTTGGCGTGTGCATTATTTGATCACAAGATCACACAAGGTCTAGACAGTGAGCTTTCCAATCAAGACGATCAATACACCACCCTACTAACTTCGTCGGTCTATGCAGTTTCTAATGGCTACATATTACCTTTGTTTAGAATTGTTGGCGCCGGGACACAAATATTAATCATTTCATTCGCGCTGATTGTCTATTCGCCGATTTCAGTTTGTTATATTTCTTTTGTTGTATTTGTGCTATATAAAATATTTTCAACGTTAAATAAGAGGAGGTTGTTTTTAAACGGTACTCAGATCTTTGAGGTGTCAATCAGTCTTGTTTCGCTTATTAAGCACGCTGCAGGCGCCCGTCGAGATATACTTATTTATAATTTAAGCAATCAGTTTAGCGAGTCATTTAAGCTTATCAATAATAAGCTGTCAAAGCTGGAGGCTGAGAATGCCTTTATCGCTATGTATCCTCGTTATATACTTGAATCCGGCTTTATAGTTGCGATTGTTTCACTTTTTCTGCTGCAGAAATATATCGTGGCTGATTCTTTGCCAACACTTTTTACCGCCGATATTTTATATTTAGGAATTGCATCACAGAAGTTACTTCCAAGTCTTCAGCAGGTCTATGGTGGGATCAGCGAAATGCGGTCAACCGCAGCACCTCTACAAACGATTTTGGAATCTTTGCGTTGTTCTGCTACTTGCATTCAGTTAGCCCAAAATACAACATTCATGCCAAGGCAGTATCCCGATAAATATCCTGGGGACATTCTTTATTCTGTGAGAGGTAATTTCACTCGCCCTAACCAGTTTGAACCAGTATTACTAAATCTCAATCTTAACATAATCAGATATTCAAAAACCATAATTAAAGGAGCAAGCGGTTCCGGTAAGTCTACCTTGCTCGATTTAATGATGGGCCTATTATTAACTGATGATGCCAGTCGGATCGATCTTATGCAAAATCATGCCCTTGCTTGGCGAAAACGAATTGGTCATGTTCCCCAGGAGCCTTTTATTTTCAGCGGTTCCATAATTTTTAATGTAACTCTTAGCAATTCTCCAGATTCTGATAATAAAAATAATGTTTTGATTCAACAAAAAGTTCTCCTATCTCTTCGCCAAGCAGGTCTTAACGAATTTGCTAACAAAGTGACAGACTTATATCACCAGGTGGGAGAGTATGGTTCTGCATTGAGTGGTGGACAAAAACAACGCTTAGCCATTGCCAGGGCTTTATATCATCAACCTGATGTATTATTCCTGGATGAAGCAACTAGTGCTTTAGATGCGCCCACTGAAAAACATATTTTGAATAATATTTATGCATCAATGAGCGATAAAACGGTTGTGGCCATCAGCCATAATTCTGCATACGATCAGTATTGTGATACATTTATTCGGATTGATTCGAAGCAAGTAATTATCTCTACCCTTTAGAATATTATGATCTCTGCTTATTTTGCAAGCGAATCAAAATTAATTAAAAAAGGAGTTATACTCTTGAGCCCACTAATAATTTCCCTATACTGCATCCCTGCATTTTCTAAAGATGTTGAATTTGGCATTTTTTATTGCCTTTCATCTATTTCATTTTTTGCTGCCTTTTATCTATCCACTAAGATAAAGATAGGTGTGGCTACCGAGTTTATTGCTGCTAAAAAGTTTGCCCTTTATGCTGCCCGAGTTTTTGGCTCTTTATATATTATATTCTTGGCTCCCTTCAGCCTATATAAACTAATGTTAGTTGTCTTAGGTAGTGCCACATCTCTTTATACGGTAACAAATAAATTACAAGTAGCAGGGGACACTTCATTTGTTTCCCGCGTTTTCACCGCTAACATGCCATTAGGCCTTTCCATTGGCATCATATTTGCATCGCTATTCCTGGTTTCGCTGCCTTCCATTCATTTAATCTATAAGTTTGATTTTCTTATCTTTTACGGAGCTTTATTCACTGCAATACTGTATTTGATGTCTGCGGGCAACTTGTCTCCTATCGTAGCAATCTTGCAGATGGTTGCTTTTGCATTTATCCCGATAGTTTACAGTGGTGCTAGCCGTGCATTCCGGCAATTAAAATTTCAAAAATTACTCCTGCGCAAGTTTATTGTATTCTCAGCCTCATTTTTAGTACTTTTGTTAGCCTTAAATTATTATTCACAACTCAAGGATCTCGATGGCATAAGCGATGTATTGTTTTCATACATAAAGCAGGTATTTGATTATCAGCGTACCATATATCTTTATGTTAACAATGAGGGTGTGAGCAACAGTGGTGGGCTTGCAAGTCTATTCCCTGTTAACATCCTCGAGTTAGATTCAAACTCTCTGTCTAAATTTAAAGCACATCTTGATCCCGTTTTGTTAAAGGGCTTGTGGTTTGGAATGACTGGTCGCCAGTTGCTGGAGTTTGGACCATTCATCCAACCGTTTATAATGTTTACTTCTTCTTTGTTCTATTTTATGGTTTTATATATTGCAAGTAAATTGTTACTTCCTCCACAGTATTCTACGATTACTTGGTATTTTCTTAGCTTCTGTATGATTACAGCAATCTGGACATCTGACCCCATGACTGGTATACCTATACCCCTTTTTACTATTTTATCAATCGCACTTATTACTCAATTAATCCCGGAGCCTGTTTAATAGACCGTGCTAACTAATTTACTGCGATGAATCAATCAGTTAGGCGAGTTCGCATTACTATTGCGATTCTTTGCAAGGATAATCTTGAGGAGTTTCAGCGAACATTGCATTCTCTGCTTGATTTCCTTTCCCACGGTATCCGTCATCACCTTGAAGTACTTGTGGTTGATGGTTCTCTCAATAGTCACATACTTGCTTATATCAATTTACAGCGTGCCCAACTTGTCCCAGCTCATGTTGAATATAAAAATACAAATCAACTAGGCATTAATGGAATCTACCCATCCATGAATTTTGCATTAGATCATGCCACAGGACAATACATACATTTTTTAAATTCTGGTGATACCCTTATTTCATCTCGCCTCTATGAGGCGCCAATAAAAAGCATTTCATTAGATATGCTTCCAATATGTTATTTTGCCAAGGCTTGTATAAATGGTAAGTATTTTTCATGGGTTCTTCCAAATATCAAATCTGCAGCAATAAGCCGATGGTTGTGTTTATTCGAGCCCAATCATCAAGCCATGCTTGTTGATGTTAACTGGTCAAAAAAATTTAATCGTTTCGCTTTAGATGCGCCAATTGGAGCTGATGCTATTTGGAAAAGAATTAGTATCCAGCACGGATATATTTACATTCCATATCCCGTCGTTAAATTTTACTTGGGCGGCCAGTCTTCAACATATACACTTCAGCGTATGAAGATAAAATATTCTGAATCTTGGCGCAGCCCGATCCAAAAGTATTTAGAGGTTGTTAAGTTTATTGTATTTCGCAATAGTTTAATAGCGGAACTTCTTCAAGCCACAAGAAATATGATTGTGAATTTTATATTTAATCTTACGAGTATATATGAAGGTAAGTAATAATATGCCAAGGTTGTATCTTATCTATGCCATCCTTCCTGAGCAACTTCAATATTCAAATGGTACGGCGCTGCGCCTAACATCATTGCGCAAATGCTTTTCTGTTAGCCATGAGATTATAGAAATCAACCTCCTTTCAGTTCGCCCAACACTAAAGCAAAAAATATTATCTAAGATTCTGATTTTTCTTGGTTTAAATAATTTAAGATATCTTCCCCTTGTCTCTAGAATTCCAAATCTTAGCAGATCAGATAAGGTTTTATTTTCTGGGATTTATTGTAGTTCATTGGCACTTCTTTTTAGACACATCCAATGCTCGGTAGATCTTGTTGATAGTCTTACACGCACTGATTGGCGTGGCATTCAATCTTTTTGGTATCTTAGGCCGATATATCACCTAATTCAGTTCCCAATAAGTTTTTTGCTTGAAAAGCTCGTACTCAATAGCCCATGCATTAAAACAATCTTTCTTACTACAGAGAAAGAAGTAATCTGGCTAGATTATTTTCATGGCCAATCAAAGAAAGTTGCAATTCTACCTAATTTATTGCCATCACCAGCAGCGCTCTCTTATACAAGCACTGATTTTGATGGTAAATTACTATTAGCCTCAAAGCCTGGTTGTGTTGATGTTGCTGTTCTGGCTTCCTTGGATTGGTGGGTTAATCGTAAGATGTTTGTAGAGTGTGTTTCTATCTTGTCACTTTATCAATCAACAAGGCCTAACGCTCCTTGTTTTAAACTCCATCTCTATGGAACACCAGATTCTTGCAAGCACCTTGCTAGGATTAATGTTAATCCACGAATTATCCTATTGAATTTTGGCATTATCGATTCGCTAAATATAATCAGCATAACCTGTAGATTTGCCCTTCTCCCCAATCTAATAGGCAGGGGGTTTCAAAATAAATTGTTTTCTATGCTTGGCACTAGCATCCCTCTCATCGTCGACGAATCGATGATGCCCTATGAGAATAATTCTCAGAGAGCCGTGCCGCCATCATTATTTATATGCTCATCAAAGGATCAATACTTATCGTCTATAGATATGGTTCTATCTTTACCAATTTCAGCAAGATGCTCTTACCATAATGCTACAAATCTCTATTTTAACAATTTAACAAATGAAACACTTGAATCTTTTTGCTTTGCGCGATCCATTATTTAGTTATGAATCTGAATTAAGTTCTTGATCAGTGATTTAGTAATCTGCCCTTACGAATTTCTTTGCTTTTGCGAGGTGGTAATCGGATGAGGGAGTGTGATTCCAGACACAGTTTCAATAATATTAAGCATTTTAGGTAAACATATCGTGTTTAGGTCATAGTTGTCAACAATAGTTTTTCTTGCATTTATGCCGAGCTGCCTTGAGCTTTGATAATCGCTTAGCACGCGTGAAATTGTGTGCGCGATTTCGTTGTAATCAAAGAAGTCAACCAAAAGTCCGTTCTTTTGATGTTCTATCACTTCTTCCACTGGGGCTGTTTTAGAACCGATCACCACTGCCCCGCAGCTCATCGCCTCTAGCATACTCCAGCTGAGCACAAAGGGATAGGTGAGATAAACATGACATGCACAAACTCTAAACAGATCATGCAGAGTGTTGTGCTCAACCCTGCCAACAAAGTGAATTCTGTTCATATCAACTTTATCGCACACTTCATTTGTAAATTTCTCCTTCCAACTCTTGCTGTTCTGGGGCCTTGTGCCATAGCTGATGTCTTCAGCGCCTACTATGATTACATGGGCATTTGGCCTTAGTTTTTGAAGAGCAGGTAAACATCGCATGAACATATGAAACCCCCTAAGGGGTTCTAAGCTTCTGCTTGCAAATGTTACCAGTTCATCACCCGGTACAAACCTAACCCCAGCCCTTTTGAGTGTGATGCAGCTACCCGACCTTGGCGCGATACTTTCAGTGTCTATCCCTTCGTGTATCACCCTAGCCTTATGTTTAAACTCAGCCGGAAGAGTATTTGCTTGAAAATGTGTTGGCATTATTACTGCATCAAGATCTTGAAGTGAAAGCAGTTGTGTAGACCGCTTTAGCCTTACCCGAAAGGCGTCTTCCCAATGATCTGAATTGAATTCACTATCAAATCCCACGTCTAATCCAGTTACGTGATAAAAGTATTCCATAAAATGAATTACTGGTGTATTGGGAAAAATGTCTTTTGTTGATAGCAATTCGCCCCAGCCAGAATGGCCTATAATTAAATCCGGAATCCAGTTTCTTCCTTTAAGGTTTTCTAGTATTTTGCCAACAGCTTGAGCCCGTATTACTTTGCTTTGAAAATCAGCAATCGAGGGATGAATGTTTGTAACCACGTCTTTTTGATTGATATTGTATTTAACTGTTGGAAAAAGAGGATTTGTTTGGGCGCTTGGCCCCCCAATTGCTAGAAACTCAATTTTTTTTCTCACTAGCTCTACCGCTAAGTGGCGCAATTGCCCCGGAAAATTTTGGTGTATCAGTACTATACGCATTGGAAATCAGGCGGCTAGGGGATGTGGGGTGGGAATTTGTTGTGAATTTCGCATATAAGGACCTTCCTTGGAGAAATATTGACAAAAAATCAATATGTGGTATAGTAAATCAGCCTGACCAGTTTGGTTGGCCTTCTTGCCACAGAACTCTCCCTCTTACCAATGACTCAATTTTTCTTCAAAGGGAATGCCATTGCTGGCGGTAATGGTAGCTTTGCAAGCCCCTGGGATCAGGCAGCTTTCGATGCGGCCCTAGCCAGTGCTGCTTTCCTTGTAGGCGGCTCCGACACACTTGAATTGGTTGCAGGAGGATCAAGCTTATTATCAATATCTTCCGCAAACGCAAATCTTACGCCTTTTACGTCGAATACTACGTTTGATATCCAGTTCACCAGCACTGCCTTTGACAGCCCAACCCCATTCGATTTTACACGAATGGGCTCACTCATAGATATCAAAAATAACGCTGCCCTCTCCAACTTTTTTGTTGCCTCAGGTTCTAGCCTTACCCTTAATGCGGCTCAGGCTTCTAGTCTAACAATTAGTGGCCTCGGTTCCGTTAGCGTTAAGTCGTTGCAAAATGATCTCAGCGCTAATCTTAGTAATATCACTACCGAAGTTTTTACTGCGGAAGCTATCCTCACTGCAGCGGCAACTTTTATAGGTAGTCTCGGGCAAGCAGATGTTTCTTTAACTGCTGCTTCTGGAACCCAGGTATTCACTGTTAACACCAGCTCATTGCAAGCTGCAGGCGGATCAATCGAGGTTGGCAACGGAGCAGTGCTTGCAACCACTGCCGGCCAGCTGCAGCAGATTTCCGGAGACAACATATTTACATCTGGTTCTGGTGAAATCAGAATTACTGATTTTGTTTCTACAGCATATGTGAATCTTTTACCATTATCTGGTAATATACCGGCACTTGTTACAGCAAATCAAATAGCCACTAATGCAATAGATCTTGGCACTGTTGCGCCTTCAATTGCATCAGGTGTTCGCCTTACTATTGGTAATGGATATAACTTTTTTGGCGACACCCAGTTTAGTGGCGCTGGAGCCATCACCTGGAATAACACAACAGTTGATACTCCTATAGATCTCAGAGTTTATACAACGGGCCAAAACGTTTATTCAACTAATCAAAACTTTGTTAACAACCTCACCTTCGGAGCTGGGGCTGATTCTATTACTACTGCTGATGGTAGCGATATTATTAGGTCTGGTGCTGGCAACGACACCATTAATGCTGGTGCTGGTAATAATGTTGTTAGTGCTGGAGCTGGAGCTGATAGCATCACCACCGGTAATGGAAATGACATAATTGAAGGCGGCGGTGGTAACGACACCATTAGTACTGGCCATGGTGTGAATTATGTTAC
>Ga0247843_1006724_pt1 | contig 14762 bp, 12 predicted proteins | sample LaCruzMarch2017__FD_192420 | JGI IMG/M metagenome (GOLD analysis project Ga0247843, IMG submission 192420) | Freshwater microbial communities from meromictic Lake La Cruz, Castile-La Mancha, Spain - LaCruzMarch2017_8m | ecosystem: Environmental > Aquatic > Freshwater > Lake | place: Spain...
ACATATCAGTTTATTTCTGTGCAGGATGCAACAGGTTGTAGTGCCATGATCAATGCCGTGTATACATTTTCGTACCAAGCACTGCAAGCTAGCATGAGTATCCCGATGTATAATTGCGACAGCAACAAAACTGAAATAGAGTATAGCCTGCAAGGCAATAGTCCGTTTACATTGCAGTATACACAAGACAGTCAAGCGCAACAAGCACTGTATGCAAGTACGAATCCAACGGCGTATTACGACAATGGCCAATACAATTTTCAAACCATCACTGATGCGACAGGATGTGTCACTACACTAAACCAAAACTATACATGGAACTACGATACCATATCAGCTACACTGACTGCACCGATGTACAATTGCGATAGCAACAAGACTCATCTGCAAATGAACTTGACTGGCAATGGTCCATGGATTGTGGGATATCTTAATACCATTACTGGTTTGCCATATACGGTTAGTTCAATTCAAAATATAAAGGATATTTACTTTTCGAATGGAATATATCAAGTAACAAATGTGACTGATCAGACTCAATGTCAATCAGTGATAAATCAGATTATCACAAATTTATACTCTCCACTTACTTTTCAAAAGTTGAACGAATCTTTTAACTGTGATTCAAATAAAATTAAAATTGATTATCAATTTGGAGGGGATTCACCTTGGACTATTTTAATCAAGGACCTTATAACGGGGATTACAAATTCGTATGTTTATAATCAAAATAATGTTAGTTTGTATTTTGAAACAGGTCATTATAGTGTGGTTTCAGTATCAGATATAAAATGTGGGATGCCAATAAATGACACATTTCTAATTAATTTTCCATCGATTCAAGCAACTTTAAGCCCATTTTATGTCAACTGTGATAGTGGAAAATATGAAACAAACATTCAGATTAATTCAGGCTTAAAGCCATTTAAATTAAAATATAGCAAAGACAATTTAACCACTGAATACAATACAAGTAGTTTTAATTCAACTTTAATTTTGCCAAATTCAATATATTATTTTGATTATATAAGTGATTCTACAGGGTGTAAATTTCCTTTGAACATTTCTTTTCAAGCTGATTATATTCCATTCAAATATAATAGTTTGACTTCTACATACAACTGTGCCAAAGATAGTACAGCTATAGATTTTGATTTAAATGGTAAAGATTCTATTTCGTTAGTATATAATAAAAATGGCTTGCAATTAGATACACTTTTAATTCAGAATTTAACTAATTGGATCACTACAAATGGTGATTATATATTAAATTATATGTATGATAAAGAAGGGTGTGTTGATACTTTGAATATTAACTTAAGTGTAAACAATCAAAAAAACACAATGTTGATTGATCGTATTCTTACAAATTGTGGTTCGAAGATTTATGAACTTGATTTTATAGCAAGTGGTGCTTCTCCTTGGACTCTTTACTATAATAATTTAAACAATCTTGATTCAATATTAATCAATTCGTCAATCTCTACGCAACTATTCTCAAATGGTATATTCAATTTTTTAGAAGCGAAAGACTTAAATGGATGTAAGTATAGATTAGATTCTGTAGTTGTGTTACAGCCATTCTTAAATTTCACGCCATTCTTACAAACGAATTTTATTGAATTATTTGTACAACAATCTAACAATAGGTATAATTGGTTTCAAAATAATAATATCATCGATACAATTTCTATGCATTCAATTAAAGTCAAAGGAGATGGCGAATATTATGTTGCCATCATTGACAGTGCAGGTTGTACATCCGAGTCAAACAAATTGAATATAGAATTTCCGGAACTTATTTCACTCTATCCAAATCCTGCTTTAAAAGCGACTAGTTTATTAGTAGATGCAGATTTTGACGATTTTTGGTCATATTCAATTTTAAATATGACAGGTAAATTAATTGAGAAACAAGTCGTGCATCAAAAACATAAGCTTTTAGATATATCAAATCTTGCTACTGGCTCATACAATATTGTTGTTGAGTTCAACAGGAATAAGAAAAAGGAAAAGCAAATACTACGATTAATAAAAGAGTAAAAAAATTAGATTTCTCGTATAATTTTTGCGGGAACGCCTGCAATCACAACATTAGAAGGAAATGATTTCGATACTACACTATTGGCCCCAACCGTAACATTATCTCCTATTTCAACACCTGGTAGTATTGTTACGTTTCCACCAATCCAGCAATTTTTCCCAATTTTTACTGATTTAGCTACATATTTTGCCCTATCAATAAAGTCGTGATTAGCTGTTTGGATATTAACATTCCATGCCCAAATTGTACCTTCTCCAATTTGTAATGTCGAGCCCTCTGAAATGCCGAAATAGCATCCTCCACTCACGGCAAAACTGTTTAAAATACTAAAATCTTTTTTGTTGAACTCAATATTATGATAGCCAGCAATGCAATTTGTGTAGTGGACTGGATGGGGGATTTCGTTATGGACTTTATATATTTTTTGAAATATCCAATTGGTAAAAAAAATAGGAGGATTAACTTCTAAAAAATAAGTAGAACCAGATAGTTTATAGAGTCGCTTTAGAGCTTTTTGTATGAAGGAAATCATTTTAGTACAGCATATATTTTAGGGCCAAAGTATGGAATTTTATTAAATATATTTTCAAAAGGGGTGATGTCTATAAATTTATTTTTAATGTAAAAAAATATTAATAATGGAATTGTTATTGATCCAGCACCAAGAAATGCAGCTAAGTTAGATAAGTTGAAAAAATTAGTTGATAATTTAGCTAAGCCGATTACAATCACTGAACTAAACATAATAATAATTAATAATTTAAGGTCGATATAATCGGTGTACCGCAATTGTAACTGTTTTATTGTAATATGCATTTGTAAAAATGCAAGAATGTAAACACTGAATATGGTTGCAAAGGCACATCCGAGAATACCAAAAATATTTGAAAGTACTAAATTTAAAAGGATATTTGAGACTACAAAAACTAAAAAACTGATTAATATGTATTTTGATTTCTTCATTAAAATCAATATGTCAGTATAGTTTTGTGTGCGAATAAGCAAGGCTGCTGAGAAAATTAAAAATACTTTATAACTGTCTACATATTTTTCTGACATATACAGAACGATGAATTCTTTGCTATAAAAAATAAAAAAGATAGCTATTGGAAATAATATGACTGCCGTTGATGATATTATTTTCTTTTTGGTTTGTGCAACAAGATGAAACTTTTTTTCTTGAATATTATGCAACATGTCACTCATAAATATTAGTGATATTGTGCCATATATTGTGCCGATGACTGGTAATTCGATACTCCCGTTTCTGTAAATGGCATATTGTTCTTCATTGAGATTAATACTAATAATAAATCCAGCTATGTAAGTGTATGAAGCGCCAAATATTTCTACAAAGTACAGTGGCAGTCCAACTTGAAAAATCTCTTTTGATATAGTTGAATTGTACTTTCCTTTTAAATATCCATTTGATTTTAAAATAAATAATTGTATTGCTGAACTTACAATAGGTTCTAAAGCGTAGACCAATAGCATGATTTCAATTGAATTATATACCTTGATAGCAATAACTGCTAAAACCAATTTAATGAAATTTGACAAAATCGATAATAACATCAAAGATTTTGTTTTCTCAATACGAATCAAAGCTTGATTTAATACTAAGTTTAGTTTGGACCCAATTAAGCTAATCGAAAATATTTTTAAAAGAGGACCAAGTAAATCATTGTCAAATAAATTTGGTGCAACATATGAAAATAGAAAAGAAAATCCCATTGCTAATAAACCTGAAAAAAATGTAAAACGAATAACAGTATTCAAACTGTCGTTGAGTTTATTTACGTTGTTTGAAAAGATCATCATCGCTACTTGAAGTATGGCGAGTGAAAAAAGGATACTAATAAACTCTGTTACAAAAATAACTTGTGAGTAGGATCCATAAACTTGTTTTGGTAATGCTCTGACTAAATAAGGTGTGAATATAAATAGAATGACAACATTGACAGCTTGTGATATGACAAGCAATAAAATATTGACAGCTTTATTGTTCACAATAGAAAAAATTAATGATACATACGCTCTATCATATCTACGACTTTTAATCCTTCGAGTGCATTGGTTGTTATAGTCGCTCTGTTTTTCAAAACGTCTACAACGTTTTCAATGATGTAATGATGATTTGCAGCACTTCCTTTGTATGCACCATAGTCATTACCTGGATTTGTAGGAGCTAATTCAGGCATCGTATAATCTTTGATATGACATACTTCTACTTTGTCCATATATTGACCGCCGATTTTTACACTACCATTTTCACCTATAATGGTCATTGAACTTTCAAGGTTTTTGTCCCAAATCGAAGTTGAAAAATTTAAACAGCCTAAACCACCATTTACAAATTCAAAATTAATCACGCCACTATCTTCTTTAAACTCGGTCAAATGACTATGATTAAAATTAGCAAATCTTGAATTTACATTTTGGATATCGCCAAACAACCAATACATTAAATCAATAAAATGAGAGAATTGGGTAAACAACGTACCGCCATCTAACTCTTTTTTGCCATGCCAACTGTCCGCTTTATAATATCTGTCATCGCGATTCCAATAACAGTTAAGTTGCATCATGAATATTTTACCCAATTTGCCACTTTCAATGATATCTTTAATCCATACACTTGGAGGGCTATATCTGTTTTGCATTACAGCAAAGACTTGTTTGTGTACGTGTAACGCCTTAAAAATAACTTTTTCAGCATCTTGTTTGTTGAGTGCCATCGGTTTTTCAATTACGATATGTTTCTTTGCTTCTAATGCAAGAAGTGAATGCTCTGCATGAAAACCATTGGGAGATGCAATGTTGATAACATCGATTTGATCTGCAATATCAGATGCTAATAAATCTTCTATTGTATTGAAAAAAGGTACATTGTAGGTGTCAATACCAAGTTTACTTTTTTCTTTGATATCAACCAAAGCAACCAATTCTGATTCCTCATTTCTTGAAATCATTTCAGCATGTCTTTTCCCAATATGACCACATCCGATTACTGCAAATTTTATTTTTCCCATGATTATTTTATTCTTTTTACTAAGTTATTTTCTAGTTTGTATTCTTGTTTGCTTTCTTCACAAACTGCTGTGCCTTCTGAATTAAATTGAAGTCTGTGGCCATATTCGCTCATCCAACCCAATTGCTTGGCTGGATTTCCTACTAACAATGCATAAGCAGGTACATTTTTGGTGACAACTGCGCCAGCGCCTATGAATGCAAAATCACCTATATCGTGACCGCAAACAATAGTAGCATTTGCTCCAATAGATGCACCATTGCCAACATGTGTTTTGTCATACTGACCTCTACGATTTACACCACTTCTTGGGTTCGTAACATTTGTAAATACACATGAAGGGCCTAAAAAAACATCATCACCGCAGGTGACTCCAGTATAAATTGATACATTATTTTGAATCTTTACATTTTTACCCAAAACAACTTCAGGTGAAATGACAACATTTTGACCAATATTGCAGTTTTCGCCAATTGTACAATTCGGCATTATGTGGCTGAAATGCCAAATTTTAACACCATTTCCAATTGTACAACCTTCGTCTACCACTGCAGTGGGATGAGCATAATAATTATTCTCCATAGTTAAAGGGCGAAAATAATTAAAAAAATCTTTATATTATAGGGGTAAATTCAATAAATACTCACCATAACCACTTTTTTTCAATTTCGTACCCAGTTCTAACAGTTTTTCTTCATTAATATAGCCCATTCTGTATGCAACTTCTTCTATACAGCCTATTTTAGTTCCTTGTCTTTTTTCTATTACACGTACAAATTCTGATGCGTCATGTAAGCTATCAAAAGTTCCTGTATCTAACCAAGCAGTAGTTCTATCCAAAATAGAGACATGCAATTGTCCTTTTTCAAGGTAAACTCTATTGACATCCGTAATTTCGTATTCGCCGCGCGCAGACGGAGAAATATTTTCTGCAATAGAAACAACTGAATTGTCGTAGAAGTAAAGTCCTGGAACAGCATATTTTGATTTAGGTTTCAAAGGTTTTTCCTCGATGGAAATTGCTTTTTTTGTTTCATCAAACTCTACAACACCGTATCGTTCTGGATCTGAAACAGGATAGGCAAATACATATCCACCTTGTACATTGCGAAGGGCTTGGAGTTGACGCCCAAGACCACTACCATAAAAAATATTGTCGCCAAGTACCAAGGCCACACTATCCGAACCAATAAATTCTTTGCCTATTACAAATGCTTGAGCCAATCCGTTAGGTATTTCTTGAACTGCATACTGTATTTTACATCCAATTTCTTGTCCATCGCCGAGCAATCTGCTGAATTGTGCACTATCTTCAGGTGTTGTGATGATTAATATTTCATTGATTCCGGCCATCATCAATACAGACAATGGGTAGTAAATCATCGGTTTATCGTAAATTGGCATTAATTGTTTTGAAATTGCCTTTGTAATAGGGTATAATCGAGTGCCAGATCCGCCAGCGAGTATAATTCCTTTCATGATTTTAAGGGTTTAGAGTTTATTGGTATTGTTGTTTGTAATAAGTCGCATACGCTCCACTAGTCACATTTTCAAGCCATTCCTTGTTTTCTAGATACCAATCAATTGTTTTAGACAAGCCTTCTTCAAATGTGACAGATGGAACCCAATTTAGTTCGTTTTTAAGTTTTGAAGCATCTATGGCATATCTTAAATCATGTCCGGCACGATCTGTTACAAATGTGATTAATTGTTCAGAAGTACCCGTTGGATTATTGAGTTTTAAATCCATTTGCTCACACAATAATCGAATCAAATCAATATTCGTCCATTCGTTATGACCGCCAATGTTATAGGTTTCGCCTAGTTTGCCTTCATGCACAATTTTATCTATAGCAATAGCATGATCTATTACATATAGCCAATCTCTTACATTTTCTCCTTTGCCATAAATAGGCAAGGGTTTTTGATTTAATATATTATTGATCGAAAGTGGAATTAGTTTTTCAGGAAAGTGATTTGGTCCATAGTTATTGGAACAATTACTAATTATCACAGGCATGTGGTAGGTGTGATGAAATGCCATTACCAAATGGTCGCTTCCAGCTTTACTTGCTGAATATGGGCTTCTGGGATCGTAAGAAGTATCTTCATAGAAAAAGCCTGTCTCGCCCAAACTACCATAAACTTCATCTGTAGAAACATGATAAAAAAGCTTTCCATCATAGTTGCCATGCCAATATTTTTTGGCTACATTCAGTAGGGTAGCAGTACCCATCACATTGGTTCGGACAAAAGCTAATGGATCTGTAATAGAACGATCGACATGCGATTCGGCTGCAAGATGGATAACTGTATCTATATTATGTTGTTCAAAAAGTTGTTCCAATAATTCACTGTCACAAATGTCTCCTTTTACAAATGTGTAATTTGGCAATTGGTCTACATCCTTCAGGTTTTCTAGATTCCCTGCATATGTCAAAAAGTCTAAATTTAGTATGTTGTAATTTGGATATTTGGTTGCAAATCGACGTACGACATGCGAGCCAATAAAGCCTGCGCCGCCAGTAATAAGAATAGTTTTGGTTGTATTCATAAAAAGAAAAAAAATAAGTTCAAAGTTAGTTTTTATTCATAATAATCCATTTGCTCGACATGCTCATTTTTAAAATCTTAGTTAAAAAATTATCTAAATTAGTTTGTATTATAGCGTACAAACGACCTGTTTTTTCACTTGCCTGATTTAAGATTTTTCGATGTATCCAATAAAAAGCTTTACCCCAAATGCAATAGCCTAAATATGTATTAAAGTCATAGCAGTACTGGCTTGTATTGAAGGCAGGTATTATGGTGTGTATGGATAATGACAGATTTTTAGCAATGGTTTGGTAAAATCCAATTGAGCGTATTTTATTGTGAAATTGTTCGTTGAATTCAGGTCCGTCGGTTTGACTTTTAGCATTTCCGAAAACTTTTTTTGTAACAACGGCATCTAAAAATATAATTTTCCCGCCAGGTGAAAGAAGCTGATTTAGTTGCTTAAAAGCATATTCTAATTTTAAATTGTCAGTAATATGTAAAAAAATCATCGCGGCAAAAATGATATCTGCTTTCAGTAAATGATGGTTGCTCATAAGTTCTTTTCCTATATCGGCATGTATAAAATTGTAATTGGGAAATTGCACCGAAAGATTTTCAATAGCTGGTTTGCTGATGTCTATACCAGTATAGGAATCGACTTGATAATGTTGAAATACAGATGTCCAAAAGCCTGCACCTGGACCAATTTCTAGTATTTTTTTGTTTTTTAAATCAATTTTTTCTTGTTGTAAAATGTGTTCGAACGTTTCTAATTGTTGTCTATGTAAGAAGTGATTATAACTCAATGGCCATTCAGGATAACAAACACTTTGTGCGTTCACACCATGTTTGAATATATCGTTCCAATATGTTGATGGATTATAGGTCATGATTTAATTTCGCGAAGATAAGGCCTGTTGTTTGAACTTGTAAAACATATACACATAATACAATACGGTCGCATTGTATGAAAATACCGTTGCCCAAGCGGCCCCTTTGATGCCATAATCGGGTATAAGTAATACATCGAAAATCAAACAAACAATTAATCCTATGATTGATCCATACAAGTTTACTTTTATTTTTTGTATACCTGCAAAAAAAGCACTTATAGCTAAGGCGCTTGCTATAGGTACAATTCCAAATAATAATATAAGTATAATTGAAGAGACTGAAGAAAAATCCATTCCATAAAGTGAAGGAACAATAAAAATGGATAACAAATACCCCGAAATACCTGCAACAATGCCATAAATCAATAATCGAAAAGCAGATTGTTGCGTTTTCGCAAGTTTAAATTGCATGGATTCTGTACTTGAGATAAATGAAAATAATACATTGTGAAAAGCCCCAGGCAATAACCAGATCAATTGTGCCAACGAAACTGATAACACATATATACCTATTAGGCTGTCATTGTGATGGTAATAGTTGATCAGCCATACATCCATTTTGTAGTTTAAAAACTGTACTAAATTGGCCATAAATGCAAGTCCAGAAAATAGTATGGGTTTTAAATTGTTAAAGTCTATCTTGTGAAGTTGGAAATAAATAGGATTCACGGCAAATAATTGTAACTTATAAAACACAATTTGTACTAAAGAGACTGACAGAAGACCAAGGATAATCCAATGGATAGCTTCCATGTCGTGGCCAAGTATATTGTAGTATTTTAATGCATAAACTATCACCAATATTAGACTTCCAACAGCAGAGATGATACCTGATTTTTTAAATTCGTTTTCGGCTTGGAGTATGGATTGAAATAAGGAATTGAATAGCATGAAAAATAAATGAGCGGCTAGAACATACATCCATGTTGAAGATGAAAGTATAAACTCAGGAAGAAAAATAGTTAAATAACCTAATTGGTGTAAAATAAATAAGACAAAACCTACCAAGGCTAAAGGAAAAAGAGTGCTTGCCAAAAGTAAAGTAAAAACGTGTTCTCGTTTGAGCTTTCCTGAAGCAATGTAAAAAACTAATGCCGAAGGAATGCCAAGTCCTAAAAGTAAGGTTAAAAAAGCCATGAAATTAGTGTATAAACCCAGTTGGCCTTGTCCTATGCTTCCAAGCATACGAGCTGCGAGTATGGAACAGGCAAAGTTCGACAAGACCACAACGATTTGTGCGGAATAACTGTAAAGGATATTTTTATTGAATGTCGACAACGCTCCAAAAATAGCTTTTTTGCTGTATTCTTTCTTGAAAAAATAATCTTACTTCTCAATATGAACAAATATATTTGCACCTCAATTCACGAATAATGAGCAAAGGACCTATTTCACAATTTATAGAACACAATTATAGACATTTCAATGCAGCATCTTTGATGGATGCTGCAAAAGGATACGAAACCCATTTATTAGAAGGGGGCAAAATGATGATTACTTTAGCAGGTGCCATGAGTACTGCCGAATTAGGCATTTCATTGGCCGAAATGATTCGTCAGGATAAAGTTCAAATTATTTCTTGTACGGGTGCTAATCTAGAGGAAGATATCATGAATTTAGTTGCACATTCGCATTACAAACGTGTACCTAACTACCGTGATTTAAGCCCACAAGATGAATGGGATTTGCTCGAAAATCATTATAACCGTGTTACTGACACATGCATTCCAGAAGAAGAAGCATTCAGACGCCTACAACAACATATTCATAAGCTTTGGAAAGATGCAGAGGATAAAGGCGAGCGTTATTTTCCACATGAATATATGTATCAAATGTTGTTGAGTGGTGTATTGGAACAATATTATGAAATAGATCCTAAAAACAGTTGGATGTTGGCTGCTGCGCAAAAAAACATTCCAATAGTTTGCCCAGGATGGGAAGATAGTACCATGGGGAATATCTTTGCTTCATACATTATAAAGAATGAAATGAAAGCAACTACGATGAAAAGTGGTATCGAGTACATGGTTTGGTTGGCTGATTGGTATCGCAACAATAGTGAAGGTAAAGGAGTCGGATTTTTCCAAATTGGTGGAGGAATTGCAGGAGATTTCCCTATTTGTGTAGTACCTATGATGTACCAAGATCTTGAGTGGCACGATGTACCATTTTGGAGTTATTTTTGTCAAATATCAGACTCTACTACATCCTATGGTTCATACAGCGGGGCTGTACCAAACGAAAAAATTACGTGGGGCAAATTAGATATCCATACGCCTAAATTTATAGTCGAAAGTGATGCAACAATCGTAGCTCCATTGATATTTGCATGGATTTTAGGACAATAAATTAATAGATCAAAAGCACTGTTTAAAAGGGTTTTAATCAACATTGAAGTGTAGTTTGAAATAAAATTCAAATCTATATTTTGAAAATTAGAAATTGTATTTATATTTGCACTCCCTACGGAGTTCTTTAATACAATTTTTAAACGCGAAAGTAGCTCATTTGGTAGAGCACGACCTTGCCAAGGTCGGGGTGGCCGGTTCGAGCCCGGTCTTTCGCTCATTAAAATTCCAAAGAATTTTTAAAATCCAAATTCCAAGTTTGTAATTTGGATTTTTATTTTTGTGAGTTTTATTCTACCTACCTTGGTGGTGAAATTGGTAGACACGCAGGACTTAAAATCCTGTGGGCAGCAATGTCCGTGCGGGTTCAAGTCCCGCCTGAGGTACATAATCCTGATTCAAAAGAGTCAGGATTTTTTGTTTCATCAATTTGTTTATTGTGTCGGCGCAATACAAGTATAAATCTCTCTAAGTCAATATTTTCTATATTACACATATTACAAAGAAAGGAATAGAGGAACTCATTTTTGATTTAATTTTTAATAATTTATCTTGTTGGTTTTACCTTTACTTCCGATGCAAAAAATTTCATCCAAAATAACTATTCTCGGCGCTGGTCCTGGAGGTGCTACTACAGCATTGTTTTTGGCTAAAGCTGGCGTTCCCTGTCTGTTGCTCGAAAAAGAAACTTTCCCGCGCGATAAAGTTTGCGGTGATGCGCTCAGTGCTAAGTGTGTCGATATTCTGCGCAAACTAGATACCGGAATTTTAACTGATTTTGCCAACAGCGATATTCAAGTAGAAAGTGCTGGCATTAATTTTATTGCTCCAAGTTTGGAAGTTCTTAAATTGTCATTTGGATTAAATACAAGTAAATCGAAAGTAGCTGGCTTTATTTCCAAACGAATCCATTTTGATCATTTTTTAATTCAACAAGTCAAATCAAATTCATTGATTCAATTCATTGAAAATTGTGGTGTTAAGGAAGTCCAAGCTTCGGAAAATGGATGGATTTTAAAATCATCTGAATATGAAATTGAAACTGAATTGTTGATTGATGCAAGTGGTGCTCATAGTCCTTTTGCCCGGCATCATGCAGGTATACTCAAAGAAGATCAACATTATAGTGTTGGATTGAGAGCTTATTATAAAAATGTAAAAGGCATGGATTCCCATAATTATATCGAACTACATTTTTTAAAAGAATTTTTGCCTGGGTATTTCTGGATTTTCCCATTACCAAATGGCGAAGCTAATGTAGGTGTTGGTGTGCGAAGTGATGTAGTGAAGCGAAAGAAAATGAACCTTAAAAATGAAATGCTTGATTTGATAGCCAATCATCCTGCATTTAAAGAGCGTTTTGCTGATGCTGAAATGGTGGGCGGTTTAAAAGGTTTTGGCTTGCCTTTGGGTTCCAAACAACGGCCATTGTCCGGAAATCGATATATGTTGGTGGGCGATGCTGGCAGTTTGATTGATCCTTTTACTGGCGAAGGAATAAGCAATGCTATGATTAGTGGTATGAAAGCCGCAGAAACTGTTATAGCTAATTTGCCTTTAAATAAATTTGATGCAACTTCTTTGTCTATTTATGACAAATCCGTATATCGTCGTTTAGGACCTGAATTGAAATTGAGTACGCGATTCCTTCAAGCGCTCAATTATCCTTGGTTGTTCAATTTTGTAGTTCGAAAGGCCAATAAAAACAGAACTTTACGTGAAACCATGTGTTGTATGTTTGAAAGTGTCGATTTGCGCAAAAAACTTAAAAATCCGATGTTTTACGTTCGTTTTTTATTCAATTCTAATCGATAAATGCATTAAACTTTATTTTAATGTTAATTCGCAACAAATAATAAGCCATTATGATATAGCCGTACTGCAAAATTTAGATTGATTATCGTGAATTTTGCTATATTTGTACACGCTTTATGATAGTATTTTTAAAAGGTCAATATATTGCCAAATCGCCAGCTGTTGTTTGGATGGAAGTCAATGGTATTGGCTACGAAGTCGGCATTAGTTTGCATACCTATTCGAAAATTAGTCAACTTGAAAAAGGTACTTTATTGACGTATTTACAAGTCAAAGAAGATGGCTTTTCATTGTTTGGTTTTTTTGACGAAGAAGAACGTACATTGTTTATGCAATTGATTTCAGTGAGCGGTGTAGGTGCTTCTACTGCACGTATGATGCTTTCGAGTATGAAACCTGACGAAATTACACGAGCAATCATTTCTGAAAATGAACGTGAATTAGAACGTATTAAAGGCATTGGTGCCAAATCGGCAAAACGATTAATCCTTGAATTGAAGGATAAATTGATGAAAAACAAAAATGTTGAAAATTTACAACCAGTTCAAAGCAATAATTTAGAAAATGATGCGTTAAATGCCTTGGTAAGTCTTGGTATTGCACGCAATGCTGGATATGCCGCCATTCAAAAAGCGTTAAAACATGATTCGACATTGACATTAGAAGACCTTATCAAACAAGCCTTGAAAAATATCTAACCCGCATTTTGAATCAATTTCTCAAATATACGCTTCAATTTATAGCCATGTTTTGTATTACATGGCTTGCTTTGGTTTTCAATCAGGAGCGTTCGTTTTCATTTTCTGCCTACGAAATACCCTCAGTTGATTCTCCCGAAGTTCAAAAAGATACACTTAAATACAACATTGAAGATCGTGTAGCAGATAAATTTAATGAGGATTTACCTGCTCAATTTGATTTGAAAGATCCAAAAAACATTAAAACCGAAGTTGAATACGATCCTGAATTGCAACAATATTCAATTTCTGAAAAGGTAGGCGATCAATATTACAGAGCGCCAACGTACATGTCGTTTGAGGAGTTTATGCGATACCAAGCAGGCAAAGATGAGGAAGCATATTTTAAAAAAAGAGCCAATACTATCTCTCAATTATCTAAAAAAGGTGGTGTAGTGCCAAAAGTCAATTTGGGTAATGCATTGTTCGACCGAATATTTGGAGGAAGCACTATCGAGGTAAAACCGCAAGGGAACGTTGATATGTTTTTTGGTGGCAACTGGCAAAACGTCAAAAACCCAACTTTAGTCCAAAGCGCTCAGAAATATGGCATTTTTGATTTTGATATGAATATGAACATCAATTTGCTTGCAAAAGTAGGTGAGAAGATGCGAATGAATTTCAACTACAACACGAAAGCAACTTTTGATTTTGAAAATCAATTGAAACTTGAATACGCAGGGCAGGAAGATAATGTGATTAGGAAAATTGAAGCAGGCTATATTAGTTTCCCGCTCAAAACTTCTTTGATACAAGGTGTTCAATCATTATTTGGTCTTAAAACCCAATTGCAATTTGGTCGTTTGATGGTCAACTCTGTAGTATCACAACAAAAATCTAAACGTGAAAGTTTTTCGCTTAAAGGAGGAACCCAAACTCAAAATTTTCAAATCTCAAGTGATAATTATGAGGATTTTAGACATTTCTTACTAGGTCATCCTTTCCGCAGAAGTTACAATGGTGCTTTGCAAAATTATCCAGTTATCCAATCTTTAAACAATATCAACCGCATAGAAGTTTGGATAACCAACCGTAGTGGAGCAACTGATAATGCGCGCGATGTCGTGGCCTTTATGGATTTGGGCGAACCTCAACCATATCGAAACGATTTTTACAAAGGTGCTATAGACGTGATGGATAACAATTCCAATACGCTTTACAATCAATTGATTCAATCTTCGGGAGCTCGTAACATCGGTACCTCGGTGTCTACATTGTTGGGACTTGGACTCAAAGGCCGTGTAGATTTCGAAAAAACATTTGCTCGAAAATTAAATCCTTCTGAATATTCTTTTAATCCGCAATTGGGTTTTGTATCATTAAATACTCAACTTCAACCTGATGACGTAGTTGGGG
>Ga0247843_1006725_pt1 | contig 14761 bp, 13 predicted proteins | sample LaCruzMarch2017__FD_192420 | JGI IMG/M metagenome (GOLD analysis project Ga0247843, IMG submission 192420) | Freshwater microbial communities from meromictic Lake La Cruz, Castile-La Mancha, Spain - LaCruzMarch2017_8m | ecosystem: Environmental > Aquatic > Freshwater > Lake | place: Spain...
CCGTGACGAAGAGGTTGACTTTGACGTCAACCCCACTGGTGTTTACGTGGCCGTGCACACAAGGCAATGGGAGCTAGCGTGTGAGCGTGTAAAGATGTACCCTTCCGAGGCTGCGACGTGGGTTGTACGATACTGCTCAACGGCAGAGGAAGGCAGGGAAGATCCCGGTGAGATAGTTTTGGATGGATCTGGATCCCCTGAAGTGCCAACTGGGCATAGAGCCCAGAGATGGCGCATGCTCCCCCTCCACACCTCTCTGCTCTTTAACGGCCCTATCCAGGTAGTACAGGCTCTAATCAATGCAAATCTGAAGGCATGCGCCGCTGCTGACGATCAGGGCATGCTCCCCCTCCACGTGGCATTCCGGGCCGGTGCACCCGAGGATATAGTCTTGGCATTGTTGAGTACTCATCCTGAAGCCATAGAGCATGTGGACAACCTCGGCAGACTACCATCCATGCTCGCGCCTAAGGAGTGCGTCACATACCGTGACAATATCATTGACGCATTCGTTCGTGGACCGTCGTACTACTACTGGTCAGTTCGAGTTGCCACAGCTGATCGAGTACAGGGTGAAATAGCCATGCATGCCAGAATCAAGGCAATTGAGGAGAGGGCACGCACTAACGCTGATCGTTACAAAGAATTGCTTGAGCGCACTGGGAAGCACTGCTCCGAGGAGGTAGAATCCCTTTTGATTGAGAATAGCAGGCTGAAGGAACAAATCGCCTTTTTTGAGTCCAAATATGAGTGCACTGAGGAGAAGGAGAGGGTGCTGGTCAAGCACACAAATAGCCTTGCTGAGCGTCTACGGTTGACAAGTCTAAGCGAAGAACACTTAGCTACTGAAGTGGAGAAACTTGAAACAAGGTTGCAGGACAAAGACATGTCAATTCGGAAGATAAGGGAAGTTTCCATGGAAGAAAAGCAGGCATATGAAGACATGGTTGCCCATCTATCAACGAATCTTGTTAAGGCTGAGCGCAAGGTTAGAAGACTTACAGAGGCGCTTGATGTTAAGGTCAAAGAAGCAAACAAGATGCAGGAAGAAGAAGAAAGCAAGATTTTCAAGAATGATTGTCAGTCGAATTTTGAAGGTGAACTTGATACAAGGAGGGAAAGTGAGGTGGAAGTGGTCACCAATTCCATTGAGGATAAGCAAATTCTTTTCAAGGAAGCAGATGAGTTGTGCAGGCAATTGTCTGTTTCTCAATCTGTGATTCAACAATCAAGTTTTGAGGAAAAGCGCAAAGCAGATTGCCAAGAAAATATGAACAGTGAACACAAGGTGCTTGGTAAAGCATTTGAAGATTCCACTGTTGAATGTAATACTCAAGGACACGATGCTTTGTTTGACACATACATTAGCACAAATTCCTTTTCAAGTAGTGTCAACACCAAGTCTGCAGCAAGAATTCCTGGAAAAGAAAATCAAACAAGGGATGATTATGAAACAATCAATACTAACTTCTTGCTTCAGAGCCATATTGATATGACATTAAGTGAATTGACCACAGAACAGACGTCTGTCTTAATAGGCTTAGACCTCAGTGGAAACAGGGAGCAAATTTTGGAAATGTTAAGCAAAATCCCAGGGCTCACAAAAACTCAAGTTAATTTGTTGGTGGATGTGGCCTCTTCTCTTGTGGCATAAGGATTGGGGTAAAATTATTATTAAAGTTTGTCCATCTCCTTTGTCACACAACCATACATATCATGGCACTGCACACCAACTGTGCATCATGCTGGCTTGATCCCATTGTTAGGCATTGTCCGCAGGCGGGAGAAAAAAACTGACTTTCGTACTTCTGCACCCCCATAATTATGTAATTATGTATTTTTTCCTACATACGGGGTACAAATAGTAATGTCTCTTCTCCCTTAGTGTAGAATGATTCACTGTTAAACTTGGGCGTGCGGCGTGCTATGGTGAATCCTTCTTCCCTCGCAGTAACGGCTGTCGTCTCAGCAACACACCACATCCTCTCCCATCACGTCATACTAGACTAGATACACTATTAACTATTAATTGTAGAAGAGATGCCCAGGAGGACTTGATTGCGCTAGATCATCGACGTACCAACCAATTGACTGTTGCAGTGCAATCGGCAACGTTATTACTATCATCGTTTTCGTTATCATTTATATAACATAACAAATGTATAATCTCATGTTTAAGCGCATCCATTGCATCCGTCATGCAACCAAGGCGCATGTGTCACGAGGGCGTTTGTGTCACCATGTAATCCCCATGAGACAGTGGCTCAACCTCCGTCAACAATAATGAACAGCGTCTTAGCCCCGCTGGACAATATCCTATCAGCATGCTCTAGCGCTCGCCTAAAAGAGTTCGAGTACGTTCACACCCCACAGAGTGTAAAGAATCCTCTTTCAGTCTCCCGCATAAACTACATGCTTTGTTCCAAGTTGTTCACGGGTGAATCAACTCATGTGCAAGTCGGGATGGAACTGAATCCCAAGTTGCACATCCCTGTTTGAGCTGAGCCACTATTTCGAACCCCCCTTGATTGGCCAATTTTCATTTTGAACAACGGTTTTTCGTATGAACTACCTAATGGTACGTAGGATGAAACACCGAGAAAAGAGAAAGGAAGAAGAAAGTTTGTTGTGAGGCCGTTGCTATTTATCCCACCAAATTTCAACTCTGTTTTTTGGAGGATCGAAAGTACGAAATATCAAAATCCTGCGTGTGGACATGGTGCAGTACCCTGGAGTATGTAGCACATAATTATATTCAACACAAAGTGCGAAAGTAGGAAAAAGGCTCCCCGCCTGCGGACAATGCCTTAAACCTTATTTCAGTTTCAGGTAGAAAAATAGAATGGCGTTTTTCTCTTTTGTTTTTTTGTTTTGAATGTAGCACACCTGTTCCCATAAAAATATTTACCTTCAATGCACGACGGTTCGTGCGCCTCTTGCTTTCATGGATTTACGAAACTTCATTTTGGTCACTTGTTAATACAGGCCCTATAAACTCAGTTCCTGAATTGCAACTGCAGTTGTGCAATCATTGAATATTTATGAAGAATTGACAAGAATTCCTGCAACTGCAGTCGCAACTCCGGATCATAGTTTAAAGGGTCTATATTTACAAGTGACCAAATGAAGTTTCGTAAATATCCCCGCAAACCGTCGTGAATGACATTCTAATAATGATGATATTATATATGCTATTTTGAAAGTCTCTCAAGTGGTTGGAGGTAGCCGGAGGGAACCTGTCACTGACCATCCTCTATTTCACTCATCACCCAGTAATACACAACAAACACTTGTAAATGCAAGCTCCACTCAATGGGGTTGGTACAAACCTGCCATCTACATTCTTGCAATTCCATCACATTGGATCCATCCTAATATCATCCCCATCAATATGTTGCCTTTGTTGTGTCTGTGTTGATTATTTCATGAAATAATGAAATATCTCTTCATTCTTGCTTGAAGCTGACGGTCCCAACGATATCCTATATAAATGAGGCCTTGAAAGCCATCTCTAAAACACTCCTCCGGTTAATTGATTTGGTATTTCTATCATTCCACCTCACACTGCACTCTAGTACAAGTACTTTTTTGGTGGCAAAGCGACCAATTCTCATTCCCGTAGCTGCCCACAACCACAGCGCCGCCACAGAATGAGTCCGCTGAATCAGCCAATAATGTAGATTGCAACATGTCACGGTGGCCACTCTGAATGGCGGCCGTCCAATAGTAGAATGAGGAGATGTACTACGCAGGTGGCTCTTTCTGCCTTTGTTTTTTTGACCCGAGCCATAAATTTTGGGGTGCGCTACATAAAGAGAAACATTCCTCATATATCATAGTCGAGGAGATTGACCTGACAAAGATTTCATCCAAGCAATTCTCTTAGTCTTTATGGTGTCTAATACTCCTCAGCACAAATTGCAAATGCACCATACAGACCTACATGGTATTCCTCATTGACACATCAGAAAGACAATGATACAGTATGCTTTGTTTGGGGGGAAAAATAGGGCCTCATGGTTTTTAAACACCAACAAACATAGGAAAAGAAAGCTTTCATTGAGGAGAATTATTGAGAGCCCCATTTTTTGGCAGAACCTATTAATCATTAGAGTGGCCTTAGACCCGTTCTGTCACAAACAAATTTGTGCAATAATTCTGTGCGGGAAGGCAAATATTGCGCAAAAATGGCCTTTGTGACAGAAAGCCTATTTGAAGCAATGTAAGGATTTTTGTACGTAAATGAACTATATGAGTGAGCAACGGCCATGGCGGCGGGCCCTCAGGGTGGTAGGCCCCCGGCCGCGTCAAATCAACAAATTCACTTAATCCAGCGTACGCCCAGCCTTCGGAATGAGGTTTACTTGTATGCTGTATCTTGGTTTTATTCAAATCGATAAAATAACAACAAAATTAGTCCTTTTCCAGTGCTCTTGGCGGAACGGCATCCATAGCCGTCGGAGGAGGCCCATATTAACGCATGATACTTACTAATGTACTAATTAAAGATTTGGTTTGAAGAAGTTAATATATTATCTAATTTAAGACGGTTGTTATCTAACACAACCTCCTATCACCAGCGGCGTGTATGCTTGATAGTTGCTGGCATTTTGACATTTGACAGTGATAAACCATGAATTCATGAGATTTGGGCACATCATCCGATCTAGCATGCTCTTGGCTTCAATCCGAGCCACTGATGGCCCCTTCAGCAGGATTATTTGCGTCAATCTCCCTGACAGCATGCCATGCCACATTGATTTGGGTCATGGGCAGGTGGAAGGCGGGAAGGAATAACGCACCAAATATTGCTTGGATTATTGCCGAAACCTGCGGAAAAAACCGTGACATAAAGAGGAGGTTTCGGCAATATTCCAAGCAATATTTCTTCCCGCTCAAATCGGTCCAGAATATTGCACAAATATTGCAAGAAAAAACCTTGTGACAGAGGTCTTATTAGACACTTTGGAACGCTAGTTTTTTGGTTTGAGGTGGACCATGGTCTGGCCTAACTCGGAGATGAGCTGTGCTGGGGGTTAACCCTAATTGAGGCTTGCGTTTTGTCAAATAATGCAAATGGCCACAGACTCAATTCAAATTGGTTTTTTTTGGGGGGGTCCAATACATTCTTGGACCTCGTGTACCAGCTGGGTTGGTAATAGTAGCGTTAGAAGGAATGAGATACATTTGTCAATGATGGCATTGCTCATTTGGTGTGTTGATTATATAAGACTGAGCGGATAGAAGCACAACAGCCGGAATTTGGTGGGACATTATTCCTAAACCGGACAGACGGGTCAATCCCAAAGAGCTCGAATCGAGAAAATGAAGTTTTTGCCTATACTTGGCAATGACTGCGGCTCATTTCTCCGCCGTTACCGGCATCTTGCCCAAAACAAGCAACAAAAATCAATCTATGATGTCTTAGCAATGGTTCGGTGTGATTGATTTGGTAGAAATCGAGTAGGGGAGTGAGGAAGGTTGCCGCCACCACCCGGCGGTTACACTTATTTTTCACGATTCACGGCGGCATCTGCGACATTAGAATATGGCCACCTTGGCTGAGATTTTTCAGTCTAGAACAATGGAAATTGATAAATGATTTTACTCAGAAAGATTTCTGCACCATGTATGATTCCTTCGTAGATCTCACATGCTAGAAATCTCATTTGGAGCGCTGGAAATTTCAATTGATTTTGAATTTGTAGACGGATGCTTTCAATAATTTTTTTCTGTTTAGTGCCACCTTACCATTAACAAACCAATTAATCATCAACATAAAACCCCCACTGAGTTTTTGAATATACCTCTCCACGAAGCAATAAATAATATATATATTGTGTGTGTGTGAGTGTGTGTCTCCATACACAGCAAACCCTCCATTCTCCTTGATTTCCTAGGGATAATGTTAGTGTTTTTGAAGGGCATGAGCACGTCAGCACTGCTTGCTACATAGTGGTGAGACAACAAGTGAAGCCTAAATGACATGAGAAAGTCATCAAACCCATACTGTTAGTGTTCACTAATTTTCACTTTTAGATATTATTGGCGCATCTTTGCTAAGCAAGTTAAGTACTGCGGTAGAATGTTTGACCTGATGATTACAATCGGGAATTCCAACGGGCAAGACAGGTCAAAGAGCTTCATGTCTTAACTGCTAGGGCAATGAGGCCACAGGGACCAGTGTATTTGCAAGGACTAGGATGTCAGGGTTTGAATTTGGGTCTAGTTTGGTTGACTAGCAACCATTGGCAATGAAATTATTAATGACTAGGTATTAAATTTTGGCCTCCCACATCCAGCCTCTCATCTACAATGAATTGATGCCTTTAGTACAAGCTTACCCCCACTTGCATCTTACTCTGGCTGTGCCCATTCAACAATATTTCTGTTGCTGGCTTAGAAGGATGAAGGATGGGCTTGGTAATGTAGATTGCTTGCCTCATAGAGTAGACTTGAAGTCAGTGTGCTACAATTGTCTTGTTGATAGGGGACAAATTTTGTGTGGGTTTGAGTTGTCAAGAATGTTCTTGCACTTGGCTCAAACTAAGGGACTTTGCAGGTAAGTCCCTAAGTTCTTCACAAAGTTCTCTACTTGGTACCCAAAATCATACACCTCAGCACAAAGAAAAGGCAAATACATTGGTTGAGCATTGTAATTCACTTTTAAGGAAAGGTGCAAGAGAATGCAATCAACATTATATCAATGTTATTGTAGTAATATGGAAGATGGAAGGAAATAGCAAGAGAAGTGAAATGAAAATTTAAATGTCAGTGGAAAAATCAAGGGGTATGAGGAAGAGGAGGGTTCGGCAAATGGAATCTCATGGTCAATCTCTTGTTGTCTGGCAAATGTGGTAGTTGTCTTAAGACACCACCCCAGATCCTTGACAACAAAGACGTGGAATGATGATGAAGAATTGTAAGAGACAGTACAAGTATTAATGCGATTTTTGCGCGTGCATCCTTTTGTACTATTCCTACCGTAGGTTCTACGTGGCCCTCATGCAGAAATTATTTTGGTTTTCGTCGTGCCACCATGGCGTTGGAGCGGCGTCGGCCCCTACCATGGCATGTGGCGCAGCAATGCCCCAAGTAAGCATCACCACCACATCCGTGGAGATGATATGTGCGCTTGGTTTGGTTGTCATCACGCCACAGCCTGCAAAATACCATTACTACGGTACAGCGTTTTTTTGTGACATTTTTAGTAGTATGATAATAGACAATTACATGGCTATAACTAATAACAATCAATCAAATAAAACGACGAGGTGGATTAATAGAAAGCATAATATAATATCTTTGCATACATATTCTTTCTCACGTATTCCCCTCCTCGCCACCTTCCCTTACATTGACAACAACATATACATATGCCTCACTCGTTAGTTGTTAGTTATTTGGTACAACGACAACAACAACGACGATGATGATGATTGAATTGTGATGCCGCGACAACATTATACAACAATAAATTCGAGGATGAGACAAGGATATCAAATATCAATGAGGAAGAGTGAAAACAAAGGTATGGACGCCAATCCCCGGTATACAACAATTAACTCTACGAGGACGGATGATATTGAAGGACATGGGCCGCAAGGTTATGATATCGGATGATGCAACATTTGACAAGGAGAGGACGGATATCAACAAGGTCTAAGGTAAATGTCACTGAAGGTGTACGCAACGTTGAAACTCAACTAGGAGAGGAAGAATATCAACAAGGTCGAGGTGGAAGGTGAATGTCCATAAGGTAGACACAACAATCAAAATACAATTATATTATTCATGTAGCGCATTGATCAATACGTATTAAATCTAGTTTAAATATGTTTGCGTTGTATGAATCTACCTCTAGGGATTAGATAAGTCTACTATACTCCTTTATGTTGTATGAATATAAGATTAATCCAACCCCACCACTGTGCTGCATGAGCAAATGAATCCACATTTGATCTAGCGTTCGTTTTACACCTTTTCAGTATCAATTGTAGTTGATTGTTGGATAAGATTGGCCACAGTTGAAAGTCACACCAAACAGCCGTTGTAAGTACAAACTTTCTCAAGCGTAGGGTAAGGCCACTTCTGGTACTTCCTAAGCATCCCAACCGCCTTTTCATGCAAAAATAATGCTTGTGCAACGTTCTATGACATGTTGGCAGCCTTCTTTACTAATGTTGCGCGATATTATGGCGTGATGGAGCGAGATATGGCAGGTGCATGTAAGATTTCATTTTTTACAAGAACATCTACAGTAAAAATGGCGGTGTTAAGTGATGTTACACACCCAATCAAACCCAGGAGTGTTGTATATTGATGTGACAAGAAGCAGCTTGTCTAAACGACTGTGCTTTCTCCTGGGCTGAGCATATGGGCATTTAATGATTTAATGATATATCTCCAGGCTTCTCTGTTTTTCTTGGGGTGCGCAAAAATAGCAGTAATACTCGTACACACAAAACTCTTGACAGATGGAGGCTATGTGAGAATCTCCTCTTGATGTAGACAGTGGATTGGTCAAGAAGCTCTGAAATTAAGTAAAAAATTAGACTAATAAACTAAATTAAGAAATTCTCACAGAATATGAGATTTCCTTGCTCACCATTGGCAAAAAATCAAGACAGTCAATATCGTACCATACCACCGTGGGTCTTTACTGGCCCGGGCCAGTAAAAAAAAATTGAGGTTTTGATGGCTCATTTAATTACGAGATTTATTTCACGGTCTACAAGTTTAGCGCGTATTTTTGCGCGTGACATCCTCTTGTACTATTCCTACATACAATCCTACGAGGCCACCGCGCAGAAATTATTTTGGTTTTCGTCCTGTCACCATGGCGTCGAGCGGCGTCGGCCTCTACCATGGCCTGTGGTGGACGGACGCCCTCACCCGGCACATCGCCGTGACCCTGACACCATGGGCATTGTGGCAATATGCTCGGTCGGACGCTTCCATCCACCACAGCCGGAGAAAATTCATGCTGATGGTACCAAATTTTTTCGTGACTTTTTTAATGCTATGATAACAGACAATTAAACGCAATAACTAATGATTTAACACATTATACCACCCTAAAAGTGGCTCAAATCCTTCCTCGATGGCTTGTGACACTGTCTTGTAGGTGGCGTTGGCTTTGTTTGCGTCCATTGCAACTATTTTATATCGTATGGCACCTCTCTCCTTATGAATAAAATGACCTGCACGCACCAATTGCCTCTTCTTCAGCGCCACCTCGCGTCAAAACATCACGTCCTTGATACCCATCATTCCAATTCATAATTTGATTGTTGTGTAGTATCTTCTTCTGCCCGAGTATATCCTTCATACTGATTGCAAGTACAGTGATGATGGTATATAATCACTCCCCTTGCAATCTAATTGCAGTATACCTCAGAAAAGATGATGGTATGCCCTGCATTACACCTAAAGCAGAATATTTTGATCGTTGTATTGCATCTCATTTGTCTGCGTATGATATTTATCTCTTTGAATGCGATCGCAAGTGCAAAGAATATCTCCTCCCACATCACTCCCCAGCGTTTGAATTTGATTGTTGTGTATCGCACGACAAAGATAATGGTATACCCTCCATCACACCTGCTGGTAGTATTGTTGTTGTCGTGTGTCGTCTGTAAAGTGTTATATCTCCTCCAAAGTTGGTACTCCCTCCTTAATTAGTGTTATGATATTCATTGTTGGTATCACTTATGACTTAAGGCATATACGCATTGCTCCGTTTAGCAACAATAATACTTCCTCAACAACGCCGCATATGCTGTCAGACACAGACAACTTATTTCCTCCCTTTATAGGTTACCAATGATGGAGGTGGCGCTTGCTGTCCTTGTCTCTCATATTGGCGATGGAGAACCATGTATGAAAAAAGCAATGTGTTGGGTACAGCCACTTCCGGTACTTCCTAAGGACCCCAATGGCCTTTCCATGCAATAATAATGCTCGCGCAAACGATATACGCCTTCTCTGTTTTTTGTGACTTTTGGGGTGCGCAAAAATACGCGCTAAACTTGTACATGTAGTACTGAAAAATTCTGTGGGATCGTTCGTATGTCGTACTCTCGTTCTCTCTTTCTCTTAGCTCCATATGTCGGATGTCGGCGTGTCGTTTTTTTGCCCAAACGGCGACATTCTGTGTCGTGTCGGCGACATGTCGCCGACATGTTTCAGTCATGTCGCAGACACAAGAAAATGTCGTGTCGGCTAGAGTGTCTAAACGACACGACATTTGACGACATGTCGGGAAATTCCCGACATGTCGGTAATTTCTTGATTGTTGTTTGAGTTCAAATATAAAAACTCTATGGTAGGGTAGCTAACTCGTATGTTTGGACTGACTTGTACTTGTTGGCTGTAATTGACATAAATTGGGTATGTAGGGGCCTCTTCTGTGTCGCAACGACACGCAATGTCGGCCAAGATTTGGCGACATTTGGCGATGTCGGCGACATGTGGAGCTAAGCTCTTTCTCTTGCCAGGGCCAGTAAACGTTAATAATCCGACAGTCAATAATGATAATACAATGAGGACAAAGCAAGATGCTAGCGCAACGATGATCTAATTTACAATGTAAAGGTAGAACAAAGACTAACAAAAACATGTGTTGAAAGAACACCGCGCACTTCCAATAATTGGAACCCTTAACGAACATTAACCCTAAGTAGGGATTTCAACCTACTGTCCGCGAAGTGATTTAAATATCAATTCGTAAATATGCAAGTATATGCTCCCCGTAAGCTTGACAAGAAGGAAAACCTGATAACAGGACACATCTCTCAAATTTGCATTCTAATGATCCTTGAAAAATATGCAACAATGCTCACTTGATTTGTATGCAATAACTTAGTAAATGTTTCTGTATCTTCCTTGCAATTCTCGTATCTAGTTGCAACAGATTTGCGTACAATATGATAATTGATCAAATTGAGTTCCTTACTCAGGTTGATTCAAGAATACTTATGCTGTTCCCACCAAAAGGAAATGCATCAGGCATCAGCAATATCAGTATTCGTATTTTCTTTGCAATTCTCATCATCTTAGTTGCAACTGATTTGCAAACAATATGATAATTGTTCGAATTGTGCTTCTTATTAAGTGTCAATTTAGGAATGCCTGTATTCTTAATCACGGCAATCACGGCACCATTATCACCATAGTATTAGCTGATCCTTGTATAGGAATTACCGAAAGTAGTCAGTTTAATCATAATCCAGATACCTCTATCTCGTTTAATACCCATTGCCACAAGCTCAGATCCATAAGTGCTTTATTCACAAGTATCTCGTTGTTTACTTTAAGGCAATGTCAGGATTCTATTCAAAGATATCATCACACCTTCGTGTTATCAACGTTTATTTGCCATCTAACTGGATCACACAGGAAACCACTTCGGGATAAAACCTCGTGTTGGCATTGTATAGGAGGAAAACCATTCAGGATAGAAACATCTTTTTAATGATTTTGGTGTTTTGGCGTCGTCATTGTAGTTTGCATTTGCATTACCTCATTGTGTAACTGATTCACGAACAATGTGAAAGTTTTCTAGACTCATGTCGTAGATTCACAGACGCTTGTCACTTAATCATATCATTATATTTCATCATTTATTAATGTTCTTTCATAATGAGCACTCCCCGTACTCTATGCGTAACTCTTATGGTACTTAACTTGTATCATGGAGTTAATACTTCTTGATATTGTCGTGTTTGTCTCATAATTGACTCTTGGTTGGTCATCGACAATGTTAACAAGTATTTATAACATGCTTTGCTATACATTCTTTCGAATCTAGGTGTATACCTGCATCAAATTATATGTATGCAGTATCAATCTTAAGCGTTATAATAATGTTTCAGTTGATCATAGCAGCAATGTTCAGACATTTAACATTCCAATCATTCATTTATGTCTTGCCTATATCACACCTTAAATAACATAACATCTGCCAAGTCTACCGTTCAGGCAAAATGCAAAATCCAATGTCAAATAACTTCTCGTGTTGTAAGGTGTCACATTTATTTGATATCAAAGTTTTAGAGTCATACTCTGATAGATTATATAATACTTTGGTTTGTCTCACGTACTTGTGTTGCGCCAGAGGGTACTTTATTTTTAGCATTAATGTGTAATGTCTCTTCTATCCTATTCTTTTTCGTTAGCCGTGTTATCACTTGTTTAATGACCAAGGATTCCTGTATATGGTATAACATTAATCAGTTTTTTTCAGTATTAAATATATATTCATAATAATCAAGCAATGGTGTTGCATGTGTTATACCCAAAGTCAGAAAGTCATGTTTTCTCAGTATATTGACCATTGTTGCAGCGCTATATTCATTATCAGTTACTTATGTACTGGTCATCTGTGTTCACGATGTATGCATTCAGCATATTCAATTTCTTTTGATTCTCACAGTTTAATATTGTGTAACCATCAGTGTGTAGTAGTATTGTTGTCATTCTCGTTCAATATGATTGAAAGCGTTTTGATCAGTAATCCATACCTGTTCTTATATATATGAGCTCTTTTCGCCCATTGGGCTATTTAATGATCATTTGTATGGCTCGCTATTGTCAAGTTCATACTTTGCCTGTAATAATACTCTCGTTATAAGAATGAGTTATTAATCTTGCTCGGTGCTCAGATAATCAACACTGACGCACATTCTTGACACTGTATATGATTTAATCAACCTCGAAGGTCAGTGCGCTTCTTTGGGTCCTCCATCGACCCTTGATCCATTGTGGAAGGAGGCTGTACCACCTCTGCGAACCCTCACGTATTCAGGGTTCAGGGAAAGGACATCTAAATCTTAACTAACCTCTTTGATGGTTTGCTCGTTGACATCACCATTTTCAAAGCCTCTCTAGTATGGCTCCACAATATCCTCATCGTTATGTGGATTGTCTCTTTCTGCGTTCCGCATATTGTATTGCGTATGGCAATATCTATTTGTTTTAAGTGATTTTACTACTTTGCTACCATAGCAGCTATCTTTTAATCTTGACAGCAATGTCTAAGCAATATCTTTATGACCTTGCAGCTGTATCCTTATCGTTAATTTGGTAACATTCATTGAATTAAGCATGCTGTTGAGATTATCATTCATTTCCAATGGCTTTGTTGTCTCACTCTTAAGGTCTCACTTTGCATTCCATCAGACAAGTGCGCTCATCAGATCAATTCTTAGTCTGTTAATTCTTCTTCGTTTACGCAAGTTTGACAGGTATCTTGTTGAGTGACCCAAGCTAACACTTATCCAATTTGTAACTTATAATTCATTTCTTTCCTCCCAGCACAGCAAGTATCCGTTTGACTGTCATTGCTTTTATATGCTTGGCCTGTTATGTCGCCGACATGTCGCCAACATGTGTCAATGTCGCCAAATCTTGGCTGACATTGCGTGTCGTTGCAACACAGAAGAGGCCCCGACATACCCAATTTATATCAATTACTACCAACAAGTACAAATCATCCCAAACATACGGGTACCTTAGCTATCATAGAGTTTTTGTGTTTGAGCTCAAACAACAATCACAAAATTTCCGACATGTCGGGAATCCCCCGACATGTCTTCAAATTCGTGTTGTTTTGGACACCCTGCCCACACGACATTTTCTTGTGTCTGCGACATGACCAGCGACGTGTCGCGACATGTCGCCGACACGACACAGAATGCCGCCGTTTGGCAACAAAATCGACACGCCGACATCCGACATAACAGGCTAAGTTTATATGCAATAATAGATTCATTATTGAATCGAGTTGCAATTGTGATATGTACATATGTGTACCAAAAATGCAAGAGGGATTGCTTATACTCTCTAATAATTCTATGTCTCTTTGTCATGATTGCAATTGCTAGGCGTCACCAGCGTGTTTGCTGTGGCCGTACGAGTATATTTACAATGAGGATGCGATTTCGCACCAGTAGTGCTGAGTGCTGAGATTGTGACTTTAATAAGGGGCGAAGTTTATTTCACAATAAATACAAACTGGCCACCATTGTGGGCAAACAGGTTCAAAATGACTTATGTCTAATAAGAAACTTTTGATAAAGCTTTTTCGCTTTCGTCTTTTTGCATCACTGCACGAGTTTTGTTTCTACATTTCAAATAGATATTGTTTCCATGTAGTTTCGTAGTTGTTATAAAATGCTGGCAGGTTTTGCAACAAACATTGTTTTCATCAATTGTGCACAACCATATTGCTACTGCTGATTAATGAGTTGCCACTGCATTTCTTAGTCTAAGGTGTTTTCTCTTCTTCATATTCGCTATAACTACAACATTTTGTATGTTGTATATGGTGTTGCCAAAGATTTGACTAATATAGTGGCCCATTGACATATCATAACTTTAAACTCAATGCGATTAACTTAATTATCTGTAATCCTGCCATATTAATGCAACGTTGTGTTGGGAAGTGACCATTCCATGAAGGTCTCTTTCCACTTTCCATGTTCCAGTTGTGGCGGGAGTTTGGTGATGCCAGGCGAATCCCTTGTTTCCTTGTTTTAGCGTTTCTTTGTTATTGAATGGATACTGACCCCATTCAATCATGTGTTTATTGGCGTGATCCATCTCCCCATTGTACCAGAAACAACTAACCAACTGTAGTTTGTCGCATTCGTTTGGTACCACTTCGAGTCTGGAAATATTTATCCTTCATCTTGATTGCCTCCCCTGAGGCCTTGTGGTCAACTATCGTGTTGAGCAATGACGATGAGTATCCGTCGGC
>Ga0247843_1006729_pt1 | contig 14756 bp, 8 predicted proteins | sample LaCruzMarch2017__FD_192420 | JGI IMG/M metagenome (GOLD analysis project Ga0247843, IMG submission 192420) | Freshwater microbial communities from meromictic Lake La Cruz, Castile-La Mancha, Spain - LaCruzMarch2017_8m | ecosystem: Environmental > Aquatic > Freshwater > Lake | place: Spain...
ACAGTGTTTACTGAGTGTGCTGCCGACGAGACGTGTTACGAAGTGAAACCGAACTATTGTGGTACAATGTACACAGAAGTTTAAGGACCGATGGAGTAGAGTGGCCGATGTTGTTTAAATTGATCGGGGTTGTTTAGGCTGTTTAGATTCACCGATGATGCTGTTCTGATTAGATTCACCGATGCTGTTTAGATTCACCGATGTTGTTAAGATTGACCAATTGATTGATAGAATATATAAAATGTCTGAATTCTACATTCCACTCAAGTCCTCCAGCAAAACAATCCCCACCAAACCAGTATTTGAGTTTGGCGGGATGCATTCCTCCCCTTCTCTCCAACTCAACATGGCGACTTCCCAGTCATCTTCTCCAATACGCGTCGCAGTAACCGGCGCCGCAGGCAACATCGGTTATGCAACCATCTTCCGCTTGGCATCAGGCGCCGTCTTTGGCCCTAATCAGCCGATTGCCCTCAACCTCATCGAAGTAGCTGGGCCCGGACTAACTGCACTTACCGGAGTTGTGATGGAACTGAAAGACTGCGCTTTCCCACTGCTCACTGACGTTGTAGCTACCGGCGATATTAACGAAGGCTTCAGAGATACTGATTGGTGTCTACTCATTGGCGCCTTGCCCCGTAAGGAGGGTATGGAGCGGAAGGATCTGCTTGGCATTAATGGTAAGATCTTCATAAGCCAAGGCGACGCCATTGCACGGAATGCCAAGACGAGCGTCAAGGTCCTAGTCGTTGGCAATCCGTGTAATACCAATGCTCTCATTGCTCTTCACTCTACGGCTGGTAGCATTCCTGCGAAGAATTTCTTTGCCATGACTCGCCTTGACGAGAACCGAGCGAAAGCGATGCTGGCAGAGTATTCTGGATTTCATAGCACTACCGTGAAGAATGTAGTCATTTGGGGCAATCACTCGTCGACGCAGTATCCCGATATGAGCAACGCAACTATTGGTGGCATGCCTGCTACCCAGATCATCACAGATCATGCTTGGTGTACTGGAACATTCGTCACATTAATTCAGAAGCGTGGTGCTGCTGTCATCAAGGCCCGTGGTGCATCCTCTGCTGCTTCCGCGGCGAACGCCATTGTTGACACCCTACGTAGTTTGCATTTTCCAACTCCAATTGGAGAGTGGCATTCCGTGGCCGTTATATCTAACGGAGAGTACGGTGTTAGACCTGGGATCGTATTTGGTTATCCACTGCAAACCTTGGCAGATGGTTCCTGGGAGATTGTGAAAGATATCTCACTAGATAACTTCTCCAGAGAGATGATTGCGATCACCGAGAAGGAGCTGCTAGAGGAGCGCATCGCTGCCTCCGAAGCCCTAGGCATACAGCTCTGAACTGGGAAAATGAAATGAAAATTCCCCAGTCAGATAAAATTTCCAGCATTACTTATCACATACCGTGTTGCCAAGCAAAATTGTTCTAATTCTCAACATAAAAAAGATGATTATATACTTAATACCTATCATCATTTGGATGTGGCTCACTACTTTCCAAGCGTTCAACCTTGGCCGCTCTAATATGGTACAATTGACGTACACCAATAAACTTTTTGATAAATTCGCTAACATCCTCACCGCCACCACTCTCTTCTATCCACTGCTCGGCATATTCCTCCGATTCTCGGTATGCATCTCTCTTTGCCATCGTTAGTTTTGCTATCACATCCTGTGTTGACGGAGGTTGTGTCAATGCCAATCGCTGACTGTCCAATTCTCGGTATCGTTGTAATTTCATATTCAAATCTTGCTTCAAAGTTTCAATGTCAGTGGTTAACTTCTCAATCTTTGCCTCATGGGCGAGATTGGCTCTTGCAACGTCAACATTCGAAGCTTCTATGGATTGTTTTAATTCTCTCAAAGTAGATACTTCTGATGTCCCCTCAACAAATAAGTCTAAAAATGCACGATTATCAACAATTCGTTTTACCTCCGATGACGGCATGTCATGTAACTCTCGGAATGATGCAGGGGTGGGAGGTATTAGTCCATTCACATCATCGTCATCCACCTCAAACTCTGCCTTTGGTTTTATTCGATCATTATTCTGCAAGGTTGGTCGTTGATTATTTGATCTTGAATGTCCATTCGAAAATCCATTGTACTCGTTAGATCGTTGCACCCCCGATGATGCCGACGATATATACTGATTAGAATCGACCCCATGATTATTGTTCGTCGATCCTGACAGTCTAGTACTACTAGAACCGGTTGTTAAACTCTCCTGCAGTCTCCTTAAATTGGCATCTGTTATTTCTAATATGGATGGTGGATTGACCTGAAAGTGCTGTATCACAGCATACACTGCATCACCCAATTTAATATTCGACGTCCTCCAACTATTATCGGAAGCAATGTGTGAATAACCAATTACTCTCATTCGTATATCCAACCAGGCATGTGTGGCACGTACTCCGTGTAATGTCATCGTGGGTGCCAAATTGACATCAGTCGAGAGGTAGATTCGTAATATGAGAGCGAAGCCATTGGTCGTTTGGAAGACGGTATCGTACGTCTCGTCTAAATTCCGATTCGTTGACATATTTATTATTAATATCAAATCGAGAAAAGTGAGGAGGTGAACGTTTTATATCATTCGCGTCATTCATGTTCATCTGTTAAATAATCACAAATCAATTGCATGTCATGAAACGACTTACCAGAAAGACGTCTCGTGCTTGGCTTTAGTATGGGATGGTTCAAATATGACGCTAAATGCGTCGCTCGGCTTGTTGACCAACCACCAGTGCCTCGACCACCGGGTACGGCACCGACCGTTGGCTTATTCCAAAACATTTCGCAAATTTAGGAGGAGGAATATCTCGTGTTATGTTGTCTAGTTCGTAGAATAGTATGGTCACGCTTTAGAGTCCGCCGGTCTCAACCGTCTTCCCCCAAATTGCTCCAATAATTCTTGAACCAGCTCAAACCACGAACTCCACTCGTGGACTCCACGAACAACGTCTCACTTCATTCACGCACACCCCCACTTATCATGATCTGAGCTCATAATTTGAATATTCTCAATCGAACAACACCAACCTAATCACCATCATAATCATGAACACACCAGTCTGTCGTCTACTGCTAGCACTCCTTGCTCTGTGTTCCATTCCACCTGCCGTCTTTGGTCATGGCTACCTAAAAACACCCCGATCACGCAACTATGCTGCCTACGAAGATAATCGAGGAGAGTACCAACCATGGTCGGCCAACAGGAAAGCTGTCTCGGAAACTTGTGGCACCACTCCTCCTAACCCTGACATTAAAAATTACGACTTTTTGTTGCATACGGGTGTCCAGGCTACCTACTCAAGCGGGCAAGTAGTTGACTTCGACGTTGACATGACTGCGCATCACAAAGGACACTTTGTTCTCAAGGCCTGTGTCGTCCCGCCTGGCCAGAGGGCTACACAGGCCTGCTTTGATCGAAATCCTTTGAGATTCATCTCAGGTCACGGTGCCAACCCTCACCCGAACTATCCTGATCGGGCCTACCTTCCTCCTGCAAATCCTCCCGCTGCTAGTAATGGAGCACATCCACTGTTTCCAGCACCAACAGGACGCTGGAGCTATCGATACAAGTTCCAGCTTCCCCCAGGATTGAGTGGTGATCTTGTATTGCTGCAATGGCATTATATTGCTTCAAACAGCTGCCTCCCTCCTGGGTACAACACGTACAACTGGCCTGCCGGCTGGAATCCTGGCAATCTCCCGGTTTGTGTGGACATCCCTTTATATGGCTCAGATAGCAATGGATTTGTTCAAGCAGGGCGTCCTGAGCAGTTCTGGAATTGTGCTGAAGTGAGGATTCTTACTGGTGGAGGAGGACCAGCACCTACTCCCACTCCACCACCAGTTGGCGGCAGCGGTTCACTGACTGACTGGACATTCTGCTCCTCAAGCTCGCAGTGTAGGAATGGCTGTTGCAGCAGGCTTTACTCCAATGATGGGAGGCTAAAGTGCACACCTGTTGGAGGCTTTCAAGCTAGCCATTGTGTAACTGGTGGTGTAACTGGTGGTAACAGCGGTTCACTTGGTGACTGGAACTTCTGCACCACAAACTCCCAGTGCAGGAATGGTTGCTGCAGCAATCGTTACTCAAACGATGGAAGGATGAAGTGCACCCCCGGAGGCTGCTGAATGAAATAAATGATATGATTCTTTGGAGGAGATTGGTAGTTGGACTAGACGGTGTAACCCCGTTCATCCAAGGACAAAAGTGACTTGGAGTCCAGCCAGGACTTTAGTATCATGATGTATTCAATTATTGTCCTGTTGTTTGCAAGCTTTAGAAATAATTTTAGTGATTGTTATTGCTTATTTTGATCTGATTTACTCATTTGATCTTAGTTTCTGTTGTGTGTCCTACCTTACTGGCCCCACACGCTGAAATATGGATAGGAGTAGATGTTAGAGGAAGAGGACACACTGTAGGAAAAGTTGAAGAGCTTGATGCCATTTACTTTCACTCTGTAATAAACTGATTCTCTTAACAAGTTGCTTATTATTAACATCAATGCATACTAATATGAAGTCCACAGATGAACACTAAACTTGGGCTTGGTTGCCGCTTGTGAGGATGCTTAGAGACCCTAATCCTGCCAATTGCTATCATAGATGATCTCAACCCTTGAGAAAATTTTGAAACTCGTCATCTCCTGAGCTATCACTGATCTTTGCATCGTCATCAATGATGTTAGCATCATCATCATCATCATCATCATTGATCTTTGCACCGTCATCAATTGCGCAAGCATTGAGCAGGGAGTCATTTGAAGCCGCGCTGGCGCTACTATTACGCTTAGGCATCAGCCTCCCCGACGTCGATGACGCCCTACTCATGCCTTCATCTTTCACCTGCTTGGCATCTCCTGAGGAGCTGTTGCTACCCTTGGGCTTCACTTGACGTCTCCATTGAAGTACATGATTCTGAATATGTTTACTCTTCAATGGAATACGTAGTGAGCCAACCATGATTGTTTGTCCATTCACCGTCGACGGGAAGTCACGAAAGTAATTAAGAATATCCTCAAACGTCTTATCAGTAAGGTCCTTGGATGCATGGTCCAACAGTGACAGCATCACTCGGTACACCACCTTCCACCCTTCGACAAGAAAACTATCCCACACGCGTACGACGAGTTCAAAGGGGAATGTACTTGCGTAGACAGTCATCAACCATGGCGTTACAATCATGGACATGTTAATCATTTCGCCTTGCAACTGCTTTGACAACTTCGGTAAAAACTGCGCAATTAGCTTCTCGGCAATGTAGAGTACTTCGTGTGTCCCTGCCATATCCTCTCCGAACATTTCACGTAGCTTGTATGGTTCCTCATTCATGACCACCACAAGTAACCAAAACGACTCCTCCTCGGTTAGGAATGTAAGGAACATTGCCGCTATGAAGTTCATACCCTGACAGTAACCCACATCTGTGTCGTACATGCTGTACGCACGTAATACGCGACGTAATGAGCTTTGTCCATGTCCCATCCCAAATGCCTCTGGTTGATTTTTCGTAACGGAAGACTCATCAATATCATCAAGTGTCGAATCATGCTTCTTATCATCCTTATTCCCACCACAGAATAGGAAATGTTTGGGATAGGTACGATGGATATCCCTATCAATCGTTTCCATGGCAGCCTTTATAGTTCCCATATCGAAATTACTACTATCGGAAGGCGTATCATTGCTATTGCCATTATCAGTCTGTAAATTTTCATACCGTGCACTAGCACTATTGACTAATTCATCATACTTTCCCGAATGTGCCTTAATGATAAGATCGACGCCCGTTAATGATGTCCATGCCTTCTTACGCATCCCATCCGGTAATCCACGACGGGTATAATACTTCATCTTCGATGGGTTCGTCGAGTACGTGGCATCGACGGAGCCTCGTTGACCATTGCTCTTATTACCATCGCTCGATGATGATACCTTGTCCAAACGACTTTCCCACTTTTGGGCATCCGATCGTAGTTGGACCATGTTGATCTTGCCTGTGACGGTGGAGGACTGTTTAGACTCATCGACGAAAAAGCCATATCGGTCCATCTTGGGCCCGCCCGAGCCGATGGTTGCACTGGTGGACATCTCCTCCTCTTCAAGCTCGACTGGATCATTCTTTGACGATACGGATGACGATGAGGGTCCGTTCTTCTTCTTGCTTGAGCTACTGACGCTCGAGGTGAAGAGCCGCTTCATAAGTGGCTTCTTCGATTCTGTTTCCTCGGCCCCATTGGATGGCATTTTCGCTCGAGTGGGAGTAATGCTCAAGACATCCAGCATGGTTGGTTTACCTTATAACCAGATGGATCGTGTGTTGTGTTCCGCTCGTTTTTGTGAAGAACATCATATGTACGATACATAATTGTACCGGCCTTGCGGTCATTTGGGGCAATTGATTGAGGTCATTGTAGAATTCCCCTTCAGAAAATATGTCATTTCTTCAACGATCAACAGGGCACTCAGCTGCTACATATTATTTCCTTGCATAATGCAATCATCTCCTGTTACAACATAATGCTCTCCTCCTAGTAATTTATAACTTGACAATGCTGTATTAGATGTATCCAATATTTAAAAATGAAAGTTACATTGCTCTGACCAAGGGTTGCTCTGACAAATTATACAAAACTGGAGGTCACACACTATTTCGTGTTACCCTGATTCTGGTTCTCTGTAACTTCTTTTTAAATGATTATGTAATGTATAAGAACACTAGCAGTCATAGTCTTACAACTGCTCTGTTTGAGTTGTCCCGGAAACAACACTATTCTTGGAATCATCAGAATGAGAAGAATACATAATGTCTGTTCGAAGGAGATATTTCTTGCCTTTACTAACCGATTGAGCCTCGTGTAGTATATCATGTTCGAATATCAACATTGATCCCGTTCTTGGTTGGATATCAAGGTGTCGACTCTCATCAGAGCGGAATGTCGTGAGTCCACCCTTGTAATTTTGATTGAGAAAAATGTATACCGACATACAAGACATATCACCCACGCCACCAAGACCAATATTGGATCTGACAAATGATGCGTCAGTATGTGCTCGGTAAAATTGACCATGTTTATACTTGTCAAGGCGTAAATGTTCATTGAGGCCCACCATATGTGGGATCCCTCCCTTGCTCCAATAGGTTGGCGGTGCAAGCTTTAACTTGGGTTCGAATGGCGTACCTTTCAGTGCATGAGTAATTTGTTTGTACAATTCCTCGGCCAAGTCAGGAAAATCTAGTTCGTGTCGTGTGCACATGCGTTGTACAGACTTGGTCTGCACATCAAATTTTTTTGCATCCTTGAAGCCTTTTTCCTCAGCCCGATCGATTAGTTCGGAACATTCCTCAGTAGACAGGACATTGTGTAGCATTACCGCAAATTTGTACAATTTCAAAACAGGTAATAACATCTCAGAAAGATCCTCAATCTCAATTTGCCTCATCAACCTCCCTTCATCCTTATTCAGGAGAACAGACAGCTTCTCAATAGACACTTCTCCTCCAATTCTTTGTCTACGGATGTAGCCCTTGACATTGTCTTTTGACCCATTCGAAAATACTGATGCGATCCCGCTGTTCATGGATTCACCACTAATTATACGTTTGAGCTTGGCCGAGTTGTCAGCAGCGGCCTGTTGACGTCTCCATTGAAGTACATGATTCTGAATATGTTTACTCTTCAACGGGATCTTAAACGAGTTCATCATGATCTTCTTTCCATCAATCTTGGACGGAAAATCTCGAAAGTAATTAAGTATCTGTTCAAATCTAAGTCCCTTGAGGTCCTGGGATGCATGGTCCAACAGTGACAGCATCACTCGGTACACCACCTTCCACCCTTCGACCAGGAAACTGTCCCATACCCTCACGACCAAATCAAAGGGGAATGTACTTGCGTAGACAGTCATCAACCATGACGTTAAGAACATGGACACATGTATCGTTTCAATTTCCAACTGCTTTGATAACTTCGGTAAAAACTGCGCAATTAGCTTCTCGGCAATGTAGAGTACTTCGTGTGTCCCTGCCATATCCTCTCCGAACATTTCACGTAGCTTGTATGGTTCCTCATTCATGACCACCACAAGTAACCAAAACGACTCCTCCTCGGTTAGGAATGTAAGGAACATTGCCGCAATAAAGTTCATACCCTGACAGTAACCCACATCTGTGTCGTACATGCTGTACGCACGTAATACGCGACGTAAAGAGCTTTGTCCCTGTCCCATTCTCAATTCCTCGACTGGTAATGTTGCACGAATATGCACACTATCGTTTTCGCTTGTAGCGCCACTTATTTCACTCTCTCCACTACGTACACTGTCCAACGTAGCCCGACGTTGGGTAGTAGTACCATTGCAATCACCACAGCTTATGTTGGTTATGAGAGCGTCCATCGATTCATCGAACATAATCTTCTCCTTATTTGCATTGTCACGAACATTATCAATATCACCACCAACTTCATCATTATCATCATCTTCGTCAACGCAATGGTCGATAACATGTTCCACCTCTGATCCACTTTCTGTCGCGGTACTTTCTTCATGAGCATCATCATCGTCCTTATTATTACTTTCTTCAAGTCCTCCAGCACTTGAGAAGAGATAATGTTTGGGATAGGTACGATTAATATCCCTATCAATTGTCTCCAACACAATCCCCATAGCATTGACACTGTCATTATCATTATTACTCAATGATGAACAATTATTATCATTCATAGCGCAAGCATCACGATGGAATCTATCATACTCTTCTCGTGCCTTATTTACCAATCCTTCATACATGGACGGGCACGATTTAACGATTAAATCGACGCCCGTTATCGTCGTCCATGCACGTCGACGCATCCCATCCGGCAATCCCCGTCGCGTACGATGCTTCACCTTACTTGGATTGGTAGAATAATTCAGATCGAAACGTATTCCCCCCTCGCCGCCGCCACCACCACCACCATTACCTCCACCATGACTAACACGATGACGACCGTTGTTGTTGTTGTTTGGATGATGTTTATTCGTTTTGGCAGAAGCCTTACCGAGTAAGCTATCCCATTTTTTCGCTTCTGCTTTAAGTTGATGTATATTAATCTTGGTGGTGGTGGTGGTGGTGGTAGCAGTAGTAACGTCGACGCCCGTTTTGGTACTACCCCGTTCCTCCTTCTCATCGAGGAGGAAACCATATTTGTCCATTTTCAAAACACGATCGTCTCCACCATCTCCTCCTCCTTTTCCACCCGTTGCCGTCGATGGAGATCCACTACTTTCTCCATGCTCTTGCATAATCTCGAACGATGATGGTAATGATCCTCCTCCCACGATGGCGGACGACATTCGTTGAAACGTAGTCGTCAATAACGCATCGGTATCCATTTCCTCCGTAACGAATCGATAAAAGTGATATCCGTCGATGAACGGTTTATCATTATTACCACCACCGCCGCGATGATCCGCCGCCGCCACGTGCACAATGGTCCCGAATGTCGTCATGATATCATCCATCGCCCGTACGGCGCGTACGCGCGAGGATGCCAGTTCGGTCCTCACGAGATAATCCACGGCCTCGGATCCGACGAAACATTGACGATGTGTTTTAAGATGATACGTACGATCGCGTATTTCGACATGTCGTTGCAATCGAGCGCATAGTTCGCGTAGGTGGTCATTGCTCGATTGTTGTTGTTGTTGTTTCTCGTTATTCATCGTCGACAATGACGCGTCATCATTGTTGGAATGGCGTGCCGCTTCTTCCGACGACGACGATGAAATAATGGTAACGGTCTTTTTCGTATTCGTGAAGAGGCGATTCAACTTGGATGGCTTCTTCGTTGTCGTCGTAGTCGCCATTTTGTTATTGGCGACGATCTCTCTGCGGCAGAAGACGGCGCAGTGGCGTATATATAGATGCGAGGATCTTATATAGTAAAGCGGCCACTTTTAGTCATGTCCAAAGCACGGACTTCAGTCTGTTTGTCGACAGAAAAAAATCCCCACTGTCGGGGAGTCGTTTAGACTCAGCGTCTCGGCGGGAAGCCAAAAGAGGACAATCCACGAACCGGAAGGGAGAAATGAGTCGCGCTTCTCATCAATAAGCAAAAAATAGTAAAAGAAATCTAAACGTCACTATCGTAAAATATTTTGTCACTATTCGGACCAATCGTGTTTCTATTTAGACAAACAAACTGTGTGGGCCTTCGGACGTTGTGTCCAAAACAACTACGGGCCTTTTTCGCTCGCGCATTATTTCCCAACGAGTCATGCCGGTCTCCACCGATGGCATTGGTGGCATCGATGCCACCATCCGCGGCAGACAGCAGCAACCACGATTGCCTCCGTGGATGACGATCCACCACTTCCCCGAATATGGCATTGGTGGAGGAAGTGATAGAGCGACGAAGAAGGGGATTGGCTCCTCCTCCACCACCACGAAAAATCGTCCGCATCATCAGTCTTTATCATCATCGGCATCATCGAAGAAGGGTGGTGGAGCGTCGTCGAAATCGGTCGTGAAAATGACGACGACGACGAGCAACGGCGACGGTAGTGATGCAATGGCGGCAAATGAACACTTCGCCGCCAATCGGCGTAAGAAGGATATGGCCCTCGATACATTATTCCCACCGACTAGAAATGAAGTCGAGCGTAGTGCTAGATCGATGTCCGTCGATGGTATGAGATTGGTCACGAAGGAGATTGATGATTGTGTCAAATACGCGCTGAAATATTCGTCGTCTCGGTTGCAATGTCACGACAACGACTCCGGGAAAAGAAAACGAAGTAATAGTAGTAGCGATTCGCGTTTGAATAACAACGACGACAATGGTGGTGCTACGATGCATGACATTCGCAGAAGAGCGGAGAGGGCGGTAGAGGAAGTGGATGGAAAAAATCTAATGACACTGGCCGAGGAAATGCACGAGTATTTTTACAAGTACCAACCGGACAATGACGACGACGATGACGATGATGAGGACGAAGAATCGTCACCACCACCAATAAGTAGAAGCCATAATACAGATAAAGTCAATCATCGTCGGGATGCAATTCATGATATGCTCTTTCCCATATCGGCAACAAAGTACGACCCCAGTATTCTACCAATAATATGCGTAAAATGTTATCCCAATGTATTAGATCGATTAGTGATAACGTCGGGACTTGTATCGGACCTATCCTCGAGAAGTACAAAGAAGAGGAGGAGGAAGGAAAGAGGCAATGAAGTAGTAACGATGCGGCAGCATCAGAAACGGCCATGCGTTTGTATCATACGATCGACGTCGGATCTCGTACGACAGGGACATGCAATCGCGGAGCTATTGTCTCAATGCATGACCAATGATACACGGCACGGCGAGGAATTTGCATCTAAATTACAACGACGGCGTGAACGGGTAAAGAATAATAATAATGGTGGTGGCGCAACTAATAATGGGATATTGGTCAAATCATGTTGGTCGTATACACGATCATTAGTCGATTGGGCATCGACTACCGAAATGTTCGATTCGATAATCGTTATATTGGACGATGTCGAAAAATTATCATCCCCCACGATGGATGCATTCTTCGTAACGCTGTCATCGCTACGATCGGATCACGGCGTGCCTATATGTGTTGTTATTATTGATACGACTCCGGGTGGATTAAGTAATCGATTATCGTGTTTGCGCGACCATGCCATCCGGGGTAGCACCGTGCATGAACTGCATGTGCCATTACCACAAGTTCAACTAGGACTATTCATTAATAGATTATTTGCCAGTGAATGCCTTCCAGTCATTCTACGGACCGATCATCGTCTATTGAAGCATATATATGAGGTATTTCGCGATTGTGACAATTCCATCGTATCCGTGGCCACGAGGATCAAGTTGGAACTACGGCGTTACTTTGCCAAACCATGTGCATTCCTATCACTACTGAATTGTAAATCATTTGCAATTAGCAATGAATCTCGAATAAAATACATATTCGGCGATAAATACAGTCGAGAATACTTGGAATCGTTGACAACGACAGCAGCAGCAACAACAACAACAACAACAACAACAACGAATATGAAGAATAACAGACACGTCCTCGATTTGTTTGAAAGTATATACATTTCATATTTATCCCAACAAATTTATCAACGAATACACAATATATTCAATCTGTCTCCACTTACTAATATTATGGTACGAGTGTCTACGACTGCTTCTGTGCATGGTATGCGTGACCTACTCCACCTCCTTGGTAATGCGAGGCGTAAGATCACAACATGGAATTGCATCCCTCCTTCTCATCGTTCACTTACTTTTTGTAACAAAATAAATGAATGGATCATCCTTGTGAGTAAATTGACTTCAGGAGGTGAGGCAGCATCATCGAACATTTCCATGGCTAGGGCATTAGTCGATAATATATTGGCATGGACTAGTGCAAACTTTGAATCACAGATGAAGTTAGATGTTTCGTTGACAGCACAGCCGCGTAGAGATATTGCCAAGGCGATATGTGCACTTATGCCAAAAGCTTTGACATCTTGCTCACTTGGACATGCAACTCGATGTGCCTTTGGGGTATTTCAATCACGACTGTTGTCGCTTACTGAATGGTACGAGCTATATTCGGATATGATGAATGATCAGGATGTACAAAACAAGATGGAAACATTCTTATTTGCTGTATACGAATTAGTCCATTTGGGCTTCGTTCGAAAGCTACTCACTGGTAAACGGGGAGGAGAGGCATATGAAAAGACGGCCATTATCTGGGGGAAAGGATGATACCACACTGTATACATATGCAATTACTTATTGCTGCTATTAAGGACTTCCTAGGCATTACCTCTTCTATCCTCAATTCTTCCGTCCATGGTGAAATCCAGAAGTCGTGATAGCGAATTGTCGTGTGACTGGTCTCAAGCGAACAAATCTTTTCAACTTTTATTTAGCACTCTATGACTGCTGGCATTGCACTTGGCCCGGTCCACCCTCCTCATCGTCGTCCGAATCGTGCTCGTTCTCTCGATTCGCCGCTCCTCCCTTTCCAAAGTTTTTCACGTCTGCCTGCTCCAAGTGAACGACTTCCACCATGTCCTCGTCGTACGTTACCTCCATGGCCTTACGTGGCAATATTTTTCTCAGCTCCTTTATCTGCTTAGGAGTCATCTCGCCATCACTCGGGAAATCCACGCGGAACAGCACGTATAGATTCCCCTTGATAAATGGATTTCCCTGACTAGGCATACCTTCATTTGGGACAATCTTAACATATGGATGACTTGCACTGGCCTCTGGCTTAATGACCTCCCCGGGCTTTGATTTGATTGCAAGTTCCCTCCCATCCAGGTGCTTGACCAACCACTCGAAGCCGCATAGCGCCTCATTCAAACTAAGTGTCTTCGTAATGAGTAAGTCAGCACCCTTGCGCTTGAATACATCGTGCTCTTTCTCTTGAATAATAAAGTTAACATCCCCCGGTTCCATATTTGGCTTCTCATCGGCCATACCCCGGAAGGTAATTTTGGAATTGTTACTCATACCCTTCTCAACAAGTACTTCCAATATCTTACGTTCCTTCTTATGAGAACAATTATATCCGGTTCCTCCACACTCGGCACATCGTCGTTGAACCTGTTGGACCATCCCTAATGCAATTTGTCGTAATTCGACAACTATCCCCTGTCCATCACAGTGAATACACATCTTCGTTTTGCCCACAATAACTTGTCGATTAACAGCAATCTTGGCAGTCTTGCCATTGTACAAATCCTCGAGACTCACTTTTAATGGATGATTGACACTTTCCGACTTGCGTGGCCCACTCTGTCGTCCGCCGCCACGTGCACCTCCCCCGAAGAACATGGAAAATAGATCCTCACCTCCCCGTCCGCCACCTCCACCTTCATCGCTTACACCCTCCAGACCATACTTGTCATACTTGGCACGTTTTTCTTTATCGGAGAGTATCTCATATGCGGCAGATACCTCCTTGAATTTGTGTTCATCGCCACCCTTGTCTGGATGATGCTGTACGGCCAATTTGCGATATGCTTTCTTAATCTCCTTCTCATCGGCATTCTTGGATATCTGTCGTGTCAATGATTGTTTTTTGGTTTATGAATGTGTATATTATGCGGAGCCAGACAAGATAATCAAATGGAGGGCGAGAAAGAATGTTGAATGTCGAGGAATTGAGTATGAAAAATCATCCACCGCCGTTTTCCTCCGCCGACGCGGCTAAAATGATGTACATTCGCTCCTCCATCTAAGATTCGATCATCCATAATAAGTGATTTCTCGTCAATTGTTTTTTTGCTTGATCCGATGAATTAGTTGTTTATGCAATCATTTCAAAAGGCACCCCATATCATCACGGTCTCTTTGTTCCCGAATTATATTACGGACAAGGCCAAAAAGGAAACACATGTAATACACAACATTGATTTTACTCACGCCCAGGGTTTCATAAAGCTTCGTAGTATCAACATCGGCCTGTGGTCCACCACGCACCCCCCCGCCACCCCCGCGACGCGACCCACCACCTCCATGCATACCGGCAAAGTGCTCGAATGGATCACCACCGAAGAACATGGTTGATTGTAGATAGGAGCGGATAGAGATCGAAGGAGTTGGGCGCAATGCCGAAGTGATGAGAGAAGAAGGTGTGGTGGATTTGTTCCCGCCCAAGCAACCGTGAAGCAACATCATTGGTGGAATGCTAGACAACC
>Ga0247843_1006731_pt1 | contig 14746 bp, 16 predicted proteins | sample LaCruzMarch2017__FD_192420 | JGI IMG/M metagenome (GOLD analysis project Ga0247843, IMG submission 192420) | Freshwater microbial communities from meromictic Lake La Cruz, Castile-La Mancha, Spain - LaCruzMarch2017_8m | ecosystem: Environmental > Aquatic > Freshwater > Lake | place: Spain...
GTGTCATGATCATTTTCGCTCCGTTGTTTCACCCAATGGGTGATGTGTTTTTCAGCGAAAACAATTCTATCTTATTGGTTTAATGAAGCAATGGGGCTCCTAAATTTATTTTGGTGAAATATTCAGGATGCATATGACCTTCAATTAATTTAAGCTTGGCATCGGTCCATCATTTGAGAAATGACGTTTTTATAGTACAATAAGCTCATTGGAGAAATGAGTACAAAAGCAGCTGAGTCCATAACCAAACGAGATAAAAATCATGTCACGCTACCTTGATCCGAAAGCAGATGTAGTATTTAAAAAAATATTTGGCGAGCATCCACATATTTTAATTAGTTTTTTAAACGCATTGCTTCCCTTATCAACGAATAGCCCGATTGTATCGTTGACTTACCTTCAAAATGAGCAAGTCCCGGTTATACCTGAATTTAAGCGTACCATTGCCGATGTCAAATGCACTGATGCCCAAGGACGCGTATTTATTGTCGAGATGCAGATGAACTGGACAGACCATTTTAAGCAGCGATTATTATTTGGAACCAGTCAAGCGTTTGTAAAACAACTCATTAAAGGTGATGAGTATAAATTTTTGCAACCCGTTTATGGACTAGGCTTGGTGGCAGAGATTTATGAAAAAACAACACCCCAGTGGTATCACCATTATCAATTGATAAAGCAATATGATGATAAACGTGCCGATATCATTGAGCACTTGCAGTTAATTTTTATCGAACTCCCAAAATTCCCTATTCGCTCAGAGCAGGAGAAAAAACTGCGCTTATTATGGTTGCGATTTTTACGTGAGATTGATGAGAAAACCACAACGGTTTCAAAAGATCTTTTGGCTGTTCCGGAAATCGTACAGGCTTTAGAGCTTGCCGAAGAGGCTGCGTATACGCCAGGAGAACTGAATCTTTATGAGAGTTATTGGGACCAAGTGAGTCGCGAAAAAACACTGATTATGGATAAATACGTCCAAGGAAAAGCTGACGGTAAAATTGAAGGTATCATAGAAGGTAAAACTGAGGGTAAAGTTGAAATAGCAATTAATATGCTGAAGGATAACGAGCCAATCGATAAAATTTCTCGATTTACGGGCTTATCTCATAACGAGATAATTAAATTAAAAACTGAACGCCTTAATTGACAAGCAAACGAGATAAAAATTAGGTCATGCTACCTTTTTATAACTACGGTTAAAGGGACGAATTGATAAGGCCATTTGATATAATAACTCGATTAACGGGTTTGTCTCAGGATGAGATCATTAAATTAAAAAGTGAGCGCCTTTGTTCTTAAGAGTTGACAGATTTATAGATGCAAGATAATTTATTCCCCTTTGGGATTGGAGTTTGATTAAATGCAAGAGATGTTTAAAAATAAAGTGGCCTTGATTACGGGTGGTGCCCGGGGTATTGGTCGAGCTATCGCCTGTCGTTTGGCTGCAGCTGGGGCTGATATTGCAATTGTCTATTACAATAGCTCTGATGAGGCTGCATTGTTAGTTGAAGAGTTGCAACAACAAGGTCGTCGTGCCATTGCGCTACAAGCTAATGTTGCAGATGAATCGTCAGTGATGAATATGGCACAAGCATTTTTAAGTCATTTTGATAAAGTTGATTTTTTAATAAGTAATGCAGCCAGTGGCGTATTGAAACCCCAGATGTCGATGTCAACTAAACATTGGCGTTGGTGTATGGAAACCAATGCTTTAGGTTTGCATCATTTGGTACGTGCATTTCATGATGTTTTACCGAGTGGTGGGCGGGTGTTGGCATTGTCTAGTTTAGGTGCAAGTCGTGCGATTCCCAATTATTCTTTTATTGGCGCTTCCAAGGCTGCATTAGAAGCCTTGGTGCGTTCTTTGAGCTTAGAGTTGGCTGAAAAAAATGTAACGGTAAATACCATTTCTGCAGGGGTTGTCGATACCGATGCTTTAAAACATTTTCCAAACCGTGAACACTTATTAGATCAACATCAAATGAAGTCCTTAGCGAATCGTGGTTTATTGCCACAAGATGTCGCAGATGTGGCTTTTTTATTGTGTCAGCCGGAGTCTCAGATGATTCGTGGACAAACGATCACGGTGGATGCTGGATATAGTATTATTGCTTAACTTTGATATAGAGGTAGTGATGAATAAAGTTCCTATGACCGTTTTTGGTGCAGAAGCATTGCGTCAAGAACTTACTAGACGTAAGAGTGTAGAGAGACCGCGTATTATTGAATCAATTGCCACCGCTCGAGCACATGGTGATTTGAAAGAAAATGCTGAATATCATGCGGCACGTGAAGAGCAAAGTTTTAATGAAGGTCGAATTATTGAGTTAGAGGCAAAGTTGTCAAATGCTCAGATCATTGATGTTTCTAAATTGCTTAATCAGGGTAGGGTTGTTTTTGGCTCCAAGGTCAAGGTATGCAATGTCGATACTGATGAAGAAATGGTCTATCAAATTGTTGGTGAAGATGAAGCCAATATTAAAGAAGGTAAAATTTCGTATTCATCACCTATTGGTAAAGCTTTAATTGGAAAAGAATTGGATGATTCAGTTGAGGTCAAAACACCCGGTGGTTTGCTTACTTATGATATTATTGAAGTGGTGTATTAAATAATAAAGCAGCTTTTAAGCTGCTTTATTATTCGCTGTGAAGTGCGATGGGCTGTAATAAAAAGGATTGGGAACTTTAAATGTTTTTCGTGCGTAGCCACCACTGAGGTCTGTGGGTTGATCGCCTATGTTAGCTATGATGGTATAACCTTTTTTAGTAATTTCTTTTCTAGCAGCAATTTTGAAATTTTCGATAGTACCTTTTTTCCCATATTGATTATTGGATTGTAATAAAAGTCCGTCCCAACCGTTAAAACCAGCGTGATGAAGATTTTTGATTGTCACCTTTCGTTCAAACTCATATCGGCCACTGATAAAAAACACATGAATATGTTGCTTCTTGGCTGTGTTAAACAATCTTAAGGAAGGAAGAATGGGGGTAGCATCGGCTTTTAAAGTATCTCGATGAATGCGTTGGTAATCATTCATGAAATCACGAGCAATTAAATCATCATAATTGGACAGGCAGGTTTCATCAATATCTAAAATCAAAGCTATTTTTCTACTTTTGCTTTGTTTGGCCTGTTGTGTGATATAGCTTTGGGCTTGCTGAAAAATAGTTTTTACATCTTTCATATATTCGCCACTATCATGATACTGTATAAGTTCATTTTTTAGGATAGACAAGTTCAGTGGTTCACTAAAGGATTTCCCATAAATAACGAGCCCAAGAAAGATAAAAAGAGAATGAAATAAGACAGAAGACTTGTTCATTTTTGATCCATTTTTAATAAAATTTACAAATTATATCATTTTAATTATGTTCTGTGTAGATTTATATCTGTTTTTTTACTGTGGCATGGTCTTATTTTGTGCTATAATTAATATGGTATTTAATTGGGACTCTTTTAGTACTAGATTGTTTCTATAAGGAATGATATGCTTCGCGTCAGCAAATTGGCAGATTATGGAACGGTGGTGATGGTGTATTTGGTTCATCATCAAGAAAAACTTTGTAATGCGCGAGATATTGCATTACAAACTCATTTATCTATGCCAACAGTGAGTAAGCTTCTAAAAAAGTTAACCGCTGCAGGGTTGCTTGTTTCAGTGCGAGGAGTAAGTGGTGGCTACCGCTTGCAAAGACATCCTTCTGAGATTTCAGTGGTGGATATCTTATTTGCACTCGATGAGCATCGTGGAATTATTGAATGTGATACACACTCTAATGATTGTTCAATCAGTCATGTTTGTCGTATCCAAACAAATTGGCGTTTAATCAGTAGGGCCATTGAATCAGCTTTAGCTAGTGTCACTTTAGAGTCCTTGGCAAAGCCTATTTTTCCTATTGAACATCTTAAACGTGTGAAACAATTGGCTATGGGAGTAGAGCGTGGCTAGTAACGATCATTTGCAATCCTGGTTAGACAAGGATTATGAACATGGGTTTAGTACTCAAATTGAGACCGATTCATTTGAACCTGGTTTAAATGAAGATATTATTCGACGCCTGTCAGAAATTAAACAGGAACCGGCATTTATGCTCGAGTGGCGTCTGAAGGCATTTGAGTTTTGGAAAACCATGGAACATCCAGAATGGTCGACAGCGACCTTTCCAAAAATTGATTATCAGAAACTTTCGTATTACTCAGCACCCAAAAATCTAAAAGATGGCCCAAAAAGCTTGGATGAAGTGGACCCTGAGCTGCTTAAAACCTATGCAAAACTGGGTATTCCTTTAAGAGAGCAGGAGATGCTAGCGGGCGTTGCCGTTGATGCCGTGTTTGATAGCGTATCGGTGGCCACAACTTTTAAAGCAAAACTCAGAGAATACGGTGTGATTTTTTGCTCGATGTCAGAGGCCTTAAGAGAGCATCCTGAATTGGTGCAAAAATATTTAGGCACTGTCGTCCCTTTTCGAGATAATTTTTATGCCTGTTTAAACTCAGCCGTGTTCAGTGATGGTTCTTTTGTGTATATACCACCTGGTGTGCGTTGTCCTATGGAATTGTCCACCTATTTTCGTATCAATGCTCTGTCAACGGGGCAGTTTGAACGCACTTTAATAATTGCTGACAAGAATAGTTATGTCTCTTATTTAGAGGGATGTACCGCACCGATGCGTGATGAAAATCAGTTGCATGCTGCTGTGGTCGAGTTGGTGGCTCTAGAAGGCGCGCAGATTAAATACTCTACAGTACAGAATTGGTATCCTGGAGATGCCCAAGGCCGAGGTGGTATTTACAACTTTGTCACCAAACGCGGTATTTGTAAGGAAAAAGGCGCTAAGATTTCGTGGACGCAAATTGAAACCGGTTCGGCTATTACTTGGAAATATCCTAGTGTGATTTTATTGGGTGATAATACGGTAGGTGAGTTTTATTCTGTGGCTGTCACCAATCATTATCAACAAGCGGATACGGGAACGAAGATGATTCATTTGGGCAAAAATACCAGCTCAACGATTATTTCTAAAGGGATTAGCGCAGGTCGTTCACGAAATGTTTATCGTGGCTTGGTACGCGTGGCGCCCACTGCAAAAAATGCTAGAAATTTTACACAATGTGATTCATTGTTGATGGGGTCTTCTTGTTCAGCGCTCACCTATCCAACGATTGATGTGCGCCATAGCGCTGCACAAATTGAACATGAAGCCACAACATCTAAAATTAGTGATGAGCAGTTATTTTATTGCTTACAGCGAGGAATTGAACAAGAAGATGCCGTTTCTATGATTGTGAATGGTTTTTGTAAGCAGGTTTTAAAAGAATTGCCGATGGAGTTTGCTGTTGAAGCAACCAAGTTATTAGGTATTAGTTTAGAGGGGGCTGTTGGATAATGTTAAAAGTTAATAAATTACATGCCAAAATTGGTGAACAGGAGATCCTTAAAGGGATTTCATTGAATATTGGTGCTGGAGAAGTTCATGCGATTATGGGGCCGAATGGCTCAGGTAAGAGCACTTTTTCTAAAGTGTTGGCTGGACATACAGACTATGAGGTGACCCAAGGTTCGGTGATGTTTAATGGTGAAGATCTTCTCACATTAACCCCTTCAGAGCGAGCACAAAAAGGCTTGTTTTTATCTTTTCAATACCCGGTTGAAATTCCAGGGGTAACCAATATTAATTTTTTAAAAGCCGCAGTGAATGCAGTCCGAAAAGCACAAGGAAAAATGTCACTCGATGCGATTGATTTTTTAAGCTATATCCGTCAGAAATGTGCTCAAGTGAGCATGGATGAAGGCTTCTTATATCGAAGTATCAATGAAGGGTTTTCAGGAGGAGAGAAAAAACGCAATGAAATGGTACAATTGCTTGCCTTAGAACCCACACTTGCAATCCTAGATGAAACAGACTCTGGTTTAGATATTGATGCATTAAAGACCATTGCTGAAGGCGTCAATCAAATGCGAAGCCCTGAGCGTTCGATGATTGTGGTGACTCACTATCAACGCTTATTGAATTATATCCAGCCCGATTTTGTGCACGTCCTTGCGAATGGGCGCATTATTAAATCAGGTGATAAGTCTTTAGCCCTAGAGTTAGAGAAAAAAGGATATGGATGGTTAGAGTCTTTGGAGAAAGCATGAATACATGGTGGGATGAATTGCAGTCTCACTTTGAGCTGAGATCAAAAGAGAGCACACTTTTAAATTGGAGAAAAAAAGCATTTGCTGATTTTCAAAAAGTCGGGTTACCTAAGCAAAAACATGATTGGTGGCGCTCGACGCCCTTGAAGCAATTTTTTAGTAATGCCATTGGTGATGCTCAGATTCAATCTGAATTTAAAAAATGTAGGGTGCCCAAAAATTCGATAGTGATACATGTTCAGGGTTCTATAACAGACATTGAAACATCTTCGCTACCAGAAGGTGTGACGATACTGCCTATCATGCAAGCCCTTGAACAACATCCTCAATGGATTGAAACATATTTAGGTCAGGCATTAAGCCATGAAGATGGTTTGTCTGCCTTAAATAGTGCACTGTTTGATTCAGGGGTTTTGGTTCATATCGCACCAGGGGTACATCTGGAGCAGACTATTTTTATTCACCATCAACCCGCATGTGGTCAGGTAAGCCATTCCAGAACACTTGTGATTTTGGAAGCGGATGCCTCAGCCCAAGTGCTTGAATATTTTGATGGTGGTGACGCTACTTGTGTACTCAATCAAGTGACTGAAATCATTTTGCAAGAGCGGGCAAATTGTCGACATCTCAAAATTCAAAATCTTTCTGCAAATGCTAAGTTGCAAAGTATGTTGACTGTGCATCAACAAGAATCGTCTCAACTAAACGGGTTTTTAATGCAGCTGGGTGGTAAGATGAGTTCCTGTGATATGAATATTGATCTTAAAGCAATACATGCGCATGTGAATTTGTCGGGCTTATTTTTACCCAAAGATCATCAGTTTCATCAGCAACGCCTGAGCATCAATCATCATGCTGGATATTGTCAGAGTGAGCAAGATTTTCGTGGCATTTTAGACCATCATGCCCAGGGTGTATTTATTGGACGTGTATACGTTGCAGAAGGGGCTCTAAAGACAGAGGCTCATCAGACCAATAAAAATTTAGTACTTGCCAAATCCGCACAAATGGTGACGTGTCCAGAATTGCAAATTTATGCCGATGATGTGATATGCTCCCATGGTGCTACGGTTGGCCAATTGGATAACGATGCTTTATTTTACTTGCAATCAAGAGGGTTCTCAGAGCCACAAGCGAAAGAAATCTTGGTCAAGGCATTTGTTATGGCGCATTTTGATACGATTTCAGATGGGGCATTACGGGATTGGTGTATTGCTAAAATGGAAAATGAATAAGGACAATAGATATGCAAGCTACTACTAAAACTTTTGATGTTGAACGTATTCGGGCAGATTTTCCTATTTTGCATCAAGAGATCAATGGGTATCCTTTGGTGTATTTGGATAACGCTGCGACCACACAAAAGCCTATAGTGGTGATTGATGCTATTGATGATTTTTATCGTCGCTATAATTCGAATGTTCATCGCGGCATTCATCATTTGAGTATGGAAGCGACTCAAGCTTACGAAGATGTACGTGCGAAAGTAGCTCGTTTTATTAATGCACCCAAAATGCAGGAATGCATTTTTGTTCGTGGAGCCACTGAAGCGATAAATTTAGTTGCCAATAGTTATTTTGCGCCCCGATTAGAAAAAGGTGATGAAATTATTCTCACCCATATGGAACATCACTCTAATATTGTGCCTTGGCAGATGATTGCTGATAAAGCCGGTGCTATCTTGAAAATTGTCCCGATTTCAGTCAATGGTGAGTTGCAAATGGATGTCTATCAAAATTTGCTGAGCTCGAAAACCCGTTGTGTCGCCTGTACGTATGCCTCGAATGTTTTAGGTACGATTAATCCTATCGCAAGAATCACAGAGCTTGCGCATGCTGTGGGTGCGAAAGTAGTGATCGATGGTGCACAATCAACAGCCCATTTACCCATTAACGTTCAAGCCTTAGGCGTTGATTTTTATGCCTTCTCTGGGCATAAAATGTATGCACCCACTGGGATTGGTGTGTTATGGGGCAAAGAGCATTTATTAAATGAAATGCAGCCTTATCAAGGCGGTGGGGAAATGATAAGCTCTGTTCAATTTGATTTTACAGAATATGCACCCATTCCGCATAAATTTGAGGCAGGAACGCCAAATATTTCCGGCGTCATGGGCTTAGGTGCGGCCATTGATTATATGTTGTCTTTAGATCATCTTGCCATTATCGAATATGAGGCCAAACTTTTACATTACGCGACGAGTCAACTGGAAATGTTAAAGGGGTTTAACATTATTGGGACCTCTTCAGAAAAGGTACCTGTATTATCCTTTGTTCATGGTAAAATTCATCCACATGACATCGGCACCATATTGGATGCTCAGGGAATCGCCATTCGTAGTGGCCATCATTGTACCATGCCATTAATGGCGTTTTTAGACCTGGCAGCAACAGCACGTATTTCATTATCTTTTTATAATACGTTTGCAGAAATTGATATCTGTATGCAAGCTTTAGAAAAGGCAAAAGAGGTATTTGGTTAATGCAGAATTTAAAAGAGTTATATCAAGAATTAATCATGGACCATAATCGCAATCCAAGGAACTTTGGTACCCTAGAATGCCCAAGTTGCCAGGCAAAAGGCTATAATCCTTTATGTGGTGATGAACTGTCCTTATATTTAAATATTAATAAAGATGTCATTGAACAAGTAAAGTTCAAAGGACGTGGTTGTGCCATTTCCCAAGCCAGTGCGTCACTGATGACAGAAGCCTTAATTGGTTTATCGGTCAGAGAGGCCATGCATTTATTTGAGTTAATCCATGGATTATTGACCAGCGAACAATTTGATATGCAGCAATTGTCTTCGATGAAGTTGCAAGTATTGGCAGGGGTCAGAGCCTATCCTGCACGTGTAAAATGTGCTTCCTTAGCATGGCATACCTTAGTTGCCGCTTTAAAGCATCAATCTGATGCTGTACAAACCGAGTAGAGAATATGTTAGGATTAAAGAAAAAAACAAGTAAAGAATCATTAAAAGAACAAGTGATTGCATCGTTAAAGACTATTTTTGACCCCGAGATTCCTGTCAATATTTTTGATCTGGGTTTGATTTATGATGTTAGCGTTGATAATAATCAGCAGGTTCATATTCAAATGACTTTAACCTCGCCAGGTTGCCCTGTTGCTCAAACTTTTCCTGGGACTGTGGAGCAAACCATCAACCAAATTCCTGATGTGATGGATTGTACCGTGGAGTTAGTCTGGGAGCCTACGTGGACGCAAGAACGGATGAGTGAGGTTGCGCGTCTTGAATTAGGAATGTTTTTTTAACAGAAGCCAAATGTCTTGGAATCCCTCAGGTTCAATTGAACTATTGCAAAAACGAGCACGAATCATCACTGAAATTCGTCATTTCTTTGAAAGAGAGGCCTATTTAGAGGTTGATACCCCTTATATGGCTCAATATGGCGTCACTGACGTACATTTGACCAATATTAAGGCTTGCTTCCGGGGTAAGCCTTATTATTTGCAGACATCACCTGAATATCATATGAAAAGATTACTTGCTGCAGGTAGTGGTCCTATTTATCAGTTGGCAAGAGTATTTCGAGACGATGAATGTGGCAGATGGCATAATCCAGAATTTAGTTTATTGGAATGGTATCAATTGGATGTCGATCATTGGTATTTAATTGATGAAATGGAGCAGTTGTTTCAACATTTATCTGATGTACCATGTTTTAAACGCATGAGTTACCAAGAGGCTTTTGAAAAAGCTTGTCATCTCAATCCACTCGAAGCGGATCTACAGGAGATACAAAAGGTCTGTGAACGCTTCGACTTAGCTAACGTGCTTGCCTCAGATGAATCTAAAGATCAGCATTTACATTTGTTGATGGCCATGGTGGTAGAGCCTTATTTAGGAAAAAAATATTTCGAACCTGTGGTGGTATATGATTTCCCTGCTTCACAGGCTTGTTTGGCTAAAGTACAAGGTCAAGTTGCTCATCGTTTTGAAGTGTATTGGCAAGGCGTAGAATTAGCGAATGGTTTTCATGAGCTGACTGATGCGAGCCTACAACGATTACGATTTGAGGAGGATTTACAATTAAGACGGCAGATGGGGCTTCCTGCGATGGAAATGGATCATCTGTTATTGGCAGCAATGCAGCATGGGTTGCCAGAGTGTAGTGGTGTGGCACTAGGAATTGATAGGTTAATTTCCATCTTATTGAAACAGGACTCGATTGCCAAAGTAATGAGTTTTGCCTTCTCCCATCTTTAATAATGCGTGCATAAAGTTGCAAAAAAGTGTAAAATGTGCGCAGGTCAATTATAATTGTCAAATTTATTGACAATAAATCAAGGAACATCATGAATTTTAATCAATTAGGCTTAAATGAATCTTTATTAAAGGCTTTAGAAAAACTTAGTTATCTACAACCAACCGATATTCAATTGAAATCGATTCCAGTGGTATTACAAGGCCGCGATATTTTAGCCTCTGCCCAAACAGGAACAGGAAAAACGGCCAGCTTTGCATTGCCACTGATGCAGCTGCTTGATCCAAAACCAAGGGCCAATGGCAATCAAGCCAAATCCTTAATTTTGGCACCAACACGAGAATTGGCTTTGCAGATTTTTGAAAACATCCAAGAATATGGACAGTTTTTAAGATTAAGAACCACTGTTGTTTATGGAGGGGTTAAAATTAATCCCCAAATGATGCGCTTACGAAATGGCACGGAGATTTTAATTGCAACGCCTGGTCGCTTATTGGACTTGATGCAGCAACGCGCTATTCGATTTGATCAATTGGAATATTTGGTATTAGATGAAGCGGATAGAATGTTTGATATGGGTTTTATCAACGATATTCGTCGCATTTTATCCGCATTACCACAACGTCGACAGACCTTATTATTTTCAGCAACCTTTCCAAAAGAAGTGAAAGAACTGGCGCAAAAGTTTTTAAAAGACCCTGTCGAAATTAGTGTCTCTCCGGCGAATCAGACAGCCACTACAGTGACGCATATGATGCATCCAGTGGATAAGGCGAAGAAAACAGAATTGTTATCACATTTAATTCGTTCTCAACAATGGCCGCAAGCCTTGATTTTCTCTAAGACCAAGCATGGTGCCAATAAGTTGGTTAAAAAACTGGCTGAAGATGGAATTACATCAATCGCGATTCATGGTGATAAAAGCCAATCGCAACGGGTAAAAGCTTTGCAGGAATTTAAACAAGGTGGTGTTCGGTATTTAATTGCAACCGACATTGCAGCACGCGGCATTGATATTGATGATTTATCCTTAGTAGTGAATTTTGATTTGCCTCAGGTGCCAGAGGACTACGTACATCGTATTGGCCGAACGGGACGTGCTGGTAAAACTGGGCGTGCTATTTCATTTGTGAGCGCAGATGAGTTTCTATGTTTAAAGCAAATTGAAAAAATTACCCAAAAAATGATACCTAGAGAAGATGTTGAGGGTTTTGAGGCTACACAAATTGTGCCTTCAAGCGCAAACCCTAATGCATTAAAGCGTAAAGTCGCTCAAAAATGGGAGCAAAAGCGCAATCAACACTCAAAGCCAAACGGTCAAAGAAGACAGGGCAATGGCTCACGAAAGGTTGAGAGATAGTATTTCATAAACTTAATCCCCTTATCTCGGATTATAATCCGAGATAAGGGGATTCTGACTTAGGCGACCGACCGATAACGCCATCTTGTTAATAATGCAATCCACGTCAACAGCACTTCTGATATCTTTTGTGCAACAATTCATTTGTCTCTGGCTTGTTCAGACCAAGCTAATTAGTAGGAACACGGAAGTGTAATTTAATATGTGTAAAATGATATTTTAGTCTATTCTGTAAGGACATAAACTTTCTTATAAAGGAAACGATTATGACTCGGCAGATCAGAGTAATAGTTGAATCACTAAATGATGCGGGCGACGTAATTGGCAAAGAAATTGTTATGACAAAAAGCGTGATTAAGCCTCACTCTATCATTGATCTTGGTCTTCGTCACTCAGAGCAAATTGAGTTGCTGAGGCATATTCAGCAACTGCTTCTCGATAAACAATCTATTTACCTTAGAGAAGAGCTAACTACGTGCCCAAAGTGTACTGGAAAACTTTATAAAAGTGGTTCGATCAAATCTGATTTTCATTCTGTGTTTACCGATCATAAGGTAGCGGCAAGCAGACAAGTATGTAAACTATGTAAATGGACTAGCACCCCGAGTGTACGCTCATTATTTGGTGATTCATCGCATCCTGATCTTGTTAAAATACAATGCGAGCTTGGTGCAAACCACACTTTTCGCGAAGCACAACACATTATAAATTCACTGTCTAATATGGCTCGAACGACTAACAATCATGACAAAATAAAACGTATGACAGAAACAGTTGGTCAAGATATTGCTGAACACCCTGATGCCCCGCCCAGTGGGGTCAAGTCAGTTGATCATCTTTACGTCCAAGTTGATAGTGGACATGTCACAACGGTTGAACCAGACAAACGAACTTTTGAAGTAATGACCTCTGTTGTATTTGATGCAAAAAATATTAAATACACAGGAGAAAAAGAAGATGGTGGGATAAGCACTATACGTGGCGAATTAACAAGCAAACACTGTGCTGCATCGGCATTATCATGATGCAGAGGACGAGAAATGCAGCCGTCAAGCAAGGTATGACATTAGAAACAAATATGACAGCGCTCTGCGATGGAGCAGCCAACTGTTGGAATATCGTTGACGCATTGGAAGGACACTGTAAGTCGATTGAACGTATTTTAGATTGGCATCATATCGCGATGAAATTTCAAAATACATGCCTTGGCCAAGAGACAGTGAATGAACAGCTCGCCGGTGCTAAATGGTATTTATGGCATGGTTTGCCAGATAAAGCTATTGAAAGATTACAGTCAGTATTTGACGCATTAAAAAATGATAAAAAAAAGCAAGAGAAAGTTCAGCGCCTGATCATCTATATTGAAAATAACGCCAAGTTTATTATCAACTATCAGATCCGACAAGATTTAGGATTAATTTTCACTAGCCAGATAGCCGAGTGTACAGTAGAAAGTTTGATCAATAAACGCTGTAAAGGACAACAGCATATGCGTTGGTCTAGAGAGGGGCTTCATGCATTATTGCAAGTAAGGGCTGCTGTTAATAGTAATGACTGGAATGATATTTGTGAACGACATATTGAAAAAGCAATAAACCATAAAGCAGCATAATTACATAAATTAAATTACACTTCCGTTCAGAAACGATTCGAACTCAATCTGACATTCCTTTATGATTGACTTAAGAATCCAAACATGAAGATTAACCGATTACCATCCTGCTTTCTAAGACAATATTAAAGTACAGAAGAAATGTTACACTAGCAATAAACCCTAACAAGGAGCGGTGGGTATGAAAAGACAGTATTTATTACCATTATTAATTCTATGCTCAAGGAGCCTTATTGCCGGAGAACTTGGCCCTGTACAGATGGATTCAACGACTAATTTTAAAGGACAGTATCTGGGTCTTGGCGTGGGTGGTTTTTTCCCCTTTTATAATACTCAGGTGGATACACTCGTTACTGCAAGATTTCCCTATTTAGCCGAAGTAAATGGAAAAGGTGATTTTAGCTCTAATAATGTATTTGGAGATGTTTTTTTGGGCTATGGTTTCGTTTATAATTCATTTTACGTAGCACCAGAAGTTTATTTTAGTGCCGGTAGTAACCCAAAAGCTAATCTCACGATCGAGGCACTTGGCACTTTACCTAGTGAATTGTTATCAACCTACACGACGACGAAACTTAATTCATGGGAAGGAGGTATTGATGGTCGTTTGGGGTGGCTGGCAACCCCTGATTCTTTGCTCTTTATACGTTTAGGTGCGGCATTTAATAATATTTCGCTGAACTCCAATACGACGACTTATACTGAAGGAACCGCCGTACCTGAGACAAAACTCTTAAATTATACGGCTTCTAAATCATTAGTAGGTTTTCGTGCAGGTGCTGGGTTAGAACAAAAGCTTACTCCTCGTATATCAGTGCGTGCCGATTATGTTTATACGTATTACGGAAAACTTTCAACATATGGTTCGAATTATAGTTCTCCTTTAGGACCAATTATAAACATTACTCAATTAACCGTGCAATCACAAGCGGTGATGGGCAGTATTATTTATGATTTTTCTGTTTAAGAAAAATCATGTTAAAAAGGAATCTCAACTGGAAGTGTAATTTAATTTGTGTAATTATGCTGCTTTATGGTATGTTACTTTTTTAATATGTCGTTCACAAATATCATTCCTGCCCTTACTTGCAATAATGCATGAAGTCCCTCTCTAGATCAACGCATATGCTGTTGTCCTTTACAGCGTTTATTGATCAAACTTTCTACTGTAGACTCTGCCATCTGGGTAGTGAAAATTAATCCTAAATCTTGTCGGGTCTGATAGTTAATAATAAACTTGGCGTTATTTTCAATATAGATGAGCAGGCGCTGAACTTTCTTTTGCTTTTTTTTATCATCTTGAGAATATTGCAACTGTCGTTGGGAAAGATGTGTCGACGATAAGCCGTGAAATTAAAAGAAACACTGGAGATAGAGGCTATCGCTACAAACAAGCTGATGCCAAG
>Ga0247843_1006734_pt1 | contig 14740 bp, 7 predicted proteins | sample LaCruzMarch2017__FD_192420 | JGI IMG/M metagenome (GOLD analysis project Ga0247843, IMG submission 192420) | Freshwater microbial communities from meromictic Lake La Cruz, Castile-La Mancha, Spain - LaCruzMarch2017_8m | ecosystem: Environmental > Aquatic > Freshwater > Lake | place: Spain...
TGATCCTTGTGATCCTTGAGGACCAATTCCTTGAGGACCTTGAGGTCCCTGGAATCCTTGGAATCCTTGATTTCCTTGTCTGCCTTGGAAACCTTGAAAACCTTGGAAACCTAAAATACCATCAACTCCCTGAAATCCTTGAAAACCTTGTATACCTTGAAAACCTTGTCTGCCTTGAAATCCCTGGAATCCTTGAGGTCCTTGAATTCCTTCTACTCCCTGAAATCCTTGATTTCCTTGTCTGCCCTGAAAACCTTGAAAACCTTGAAAACCTGAGCCCTGTCCGCCTCCTCCAGGTCCTTGGAATCCTTGAAAACCTTGAGGCCCTGTAATTCCTTGAGGTCCTTGAGGTCCTTGGAAGCCTGAACTTGTATTAATGTCACTTAAATTATTTCCATCTCCAAATTTTGAATAAATTTCATTAAAATTCGCATTAATTTTAATGGCTCCTTGTACTAGAGTATCTCCAGTATCGTCATTTGGGATAATACCAGGATTAATAGACTGTTTTGCCATTATATATACTGTTTATTTTATTTATCAAATGTCTCCAAAAGGATTCAGCTCAGTAAAATCTAAAATATTATCAGATTCTTGTTGTATAATATCATTGTCGTTATATGAAGCATCTGAATCGTAGGATTCATATTGTAAGATAGTATAAGTTGCATTTGATATAGATCCCTTTACAATATCTCCCACTACAAAATCTGAACCAATTCCTACTAATTCAAGTTTTTTAGTTTCAGACTCCCAATTTCTAACTGATCCTACTGCACCTGAAATTGATCCAATAACTTGTTCTTCAAAAATAAAATTTCCCTCTGCTATACTAGAAGCTGCTCCTATTGTGATGGTAGGAGCCTCTGTATATCCTATTCCAGAATTTTGTATTAGTATAGTAGAAACTCTACCAAAAGAGTCTATAATAGCATTTCCTATAGCAGTTGTTCCTCCAGAAATTGGAGAACTGAATGTTACCTTTGGCGGAAATGCGTAACCTTGTCCTTGGTTTGTAATGACAATAGGACCTATTCCAGAACTTGTAGATATTCCTACTTTTACTTTAGTATTATACCCATTGCCTCCAAAAAATTGAATATTAAAAGGTTGATTTTGATTATATCCTGATCCAGGATTTTGTAAATAAATTTTATCAACAGAATAATTAGAATTTAATCCAAGCGAACTTGTCATAATAGCAACAGCAGTGGCATTAACTCCATCAGGATCTAATGGTGGACTAATTGCAATAGTAGGAGGTTCTGTATATCCATATCCACCATCAAAAACATTTATATATTGAATTGGAGAATCTACTAATGTAGTTCTTACTTGAGCTGTTATTCCAATACCTGATAGTGTTAATTTAGAAGTATATGATAAGTTTTTGAAAGATTTGTCTATATCCCCTATTCCAGTTTCTATCAAATCATCTTCGAGTTCGTACAATTCACATCTTAATTCATATACATAATTTTTTTGAAGTTGGAAAAATGGTTTTCTATTTTCTACATATTTAATCTCCATTAAGCTATTTGATAATGGAATATAAAGCAAATCTCCTTCACTTGGAGATTCTATATTTTTGATATTTGATATAGTTCTAAGCAATTCTCCTATGTAAAGTTCAAATCTTTCCTTTGATACTATAAGAGTCATTTCATCAGTAACTTTAACTCCAAATTTACTCATCAATATACTATTATTATCAAACCCTTCATAATTTACCAAATATGCTTCAATTGGGAATGCATTTTTAAATTTAGAATAAATAACATCTTTTATAATTTTTCCTTCAGAAAAAATTTGCCTTGGCATATAATAAATTTCTATGCCATACATTTTCAATTGTTCATTTATTAAATCTTGAATAAGACCTTGTTCAGTATTATTACCTTGAATGAAAAATGGATTTAACATATCATCCTATCATATCGAATGGAGCAGTTTCATATTCACTCATCATTCTTTGTCTAATATCCTCAAGTTCTCTTACTGCATCATCATAAATTTGTCTTCCATTCAATTCAACTCCACCAGGAAGTTTTACACCTTGGAATTTGATTAAATTCTGCCCCCATTGTTTTTTTACTAATGATGTAAAGTACATTTTTAAAAATGAATCGTTGTATACTTTAGTGAAATCGTTTGGATCCAAAATCCTATAACACTCTATGATCAAGTATTGATTTGGGACCATACTATCCCAACCCATATCCAAGTATAATCTATCTTGCCTTTTATTGAATCTAATTTGTCTTTGAGGATTTACTATCCAATCAATATCTTCCAAGTATCTTTTGGTTATGTAATAATTTAAAAGTTCAGTAGAACTAAACCAATATATGTCATTTAAAAACAATTGATAATTTACATTGAATAGATTTGAAGAAACTGTTCTATTGTCAATTTTAAATACTTTTTCTATTCCTATTACAGCATCTGGGACTTGAATGTAATTACTAGTCTCTTCCCAACCAAAAGTTCCTATACTAGAAGATGCATATGTAGTAACAATTCCTACAGAATTTTGTTGGGTTCTTCCTCTTCCCCTATCAATATCTGCTTGAGTAATTTTGTACTTGAGGTACATTTTTTCAACTCCATCAAAATGCCTTTCGTTGAAATACTGCAAAGCATCGTCTAACCTGTCTTCTAATTGTTCGTCTGCTACATTTATTTCTAATACTGGAGCACCAAGTTGCCTCAAAGTATAATCTTTCAGTTCTTGTCTAGATGCTGGTTTTGCCATTACATTATTGACTTTTTAGTTATTTAGTTTGAAAATGTATTTTCTATTTGTATAAGTGTTTCTTGTTGCTTTAAATAAAGCTTTGCGTAACATTTACAAATATTTTGAAGCATGTCTAAATCAGAACAGGAACTTATATCCCTTGAAATTTTTTCATATTCAAACATCTTATTTACACTTACAAGTTCAATTTTATTAGGATCCATTTGTTATATTAATGAGTAATGATTAATTTCTTTAATTTCGTTGTTTAAATTTTCAATACTTTTTTTCATATTTTCATATTTATCCAATTCTTCTAATCTTCTTTTTTTATTTATATCATAATTAATAGATTCAAAAGAATCTGTATTGATAATTGCATTTGTACTAAGATCTCTAATTAAATTTGAATGTCCATCTACCTTTGCAATTTTTTTCATTTTAATGCAATAACTCTCAAATCCTGAATCAATGGGAAATATGCTTGATTGGTACTAGTTCCTATTATTTTGATTGAAAATGCAGTAAATTGTGGCAAATTGTCTGAAGTATATGTATATTCTAAATATTCATTTTCCAAACTAGATGGTACTAAATTATCAGATCTTCCGTCATTATTTTCTTCCTTTATTATCAATCTATTTGAATCTAAGTTTAAATATCCAGGAAATAGTTCCCAAATTTGATCTTGATCTGGAGTATCGTTTCTATAAATTTTATAAAGAACTCTTATATCTGAATATTGAGATCTATATGCAGATAGAATGACCTTTAATGATGTTGATGATTGTTGTAAATTTATTTTTTTGGATATGTATATAAAGGAATTAGGGTCTTCTGTGTTTGAATTTACTCTATTGTCTGTGGGATAGTTATAATTTGATATAGGATTATTGATCCTATAATTTTGAATTGATATATTTTTATGCTTTAAATTTATAAGTGGAGATATGTTTTGGTTACTTGTATTTAAATTTAATTGTAAAGTAAATGATTTTTTATTTAAAAATTTAGACTCAGTTAAAAATTCTAATTCATTTGTATTTGAGCACACCATTCTTGGATTAGTAAATTTGTTCAAACTACTAATTCCAATGGTTTCAAATCCATTATCAATAAAAGAAATTTCTGATCCATTTATGCTAGTAGATGATACTGTTCTTATGCTTGCTGCAACATTTGTAGATGTGTAATTTGTGATTAGATTTGAGTCTATTTCCAATTCACTAAATTGTTTATTTTTGGACGCATAAATGAAATTTCCTCCTCCAAATTTAGTTTGAGAAAATGTTTTCCCAGATTGTACTTGAATATAATAAGAATCTATAGTAGGATCTATTATAGTATGGGTTTTATTAATATCTAAAAGACTTACGTTATTGAATTCATACTTATATACTAAAGAATTTACTGGATGATTTTGAGAAGATGTTTGTGATTGAGATCTAGTAACATTTAATAATTGATTTGTCCCAGAATCTATGCCTTGATACTTTATAATTTCATTTGAAATCTTAATATATCCAGGATTTAATGAAGTAACAGGAGATCCTTCAAAGTTTGAAAATATTGAAGTATTTGAAACAGAAATTGGACCAGTATCAGTTACCCCATAAGAAACTGTAATTTTTTCAGGAAGAGTGTCTGAAGATGCTCCTAATATATCAACTTTATTATTATTTGAATACATTCCATGATTTGGATGAAATACTAATAAGTATCTTCCATTATTATAGTTTGATGCAGATTGTGAAATTGCATACAAACTATTATTTGGTAATTTGTTTTCTTGAGATTTAGTTTCTACTTTATTGTTGTAAAATGTTATAGATCCTGAGTTTGTGCTAAATTTTGCCTTATTAAGGTTGAATTTAAGATCATCTTCTGGACTTGCTACCCAAGTTACTCCATTTTGTGATTTAAATAAAGATCCTAGAGATGGTTGTTTGTTTACTATTATTTTTTGAAGTTCTGATAAATTTTGTGTAGAAATTTCAACTTCTCCAATTCTAGATATCCATACATTATATTCATTAGAATCTGATAATAATACTACGCAATATTCTTTTCCTCCTTCCAATCTAGATAAATTTTCAAATTTAAATGTAGTTTTTATACTAGAGTCATTACTGGTAAAAATTTCATCAGGATATAAAGTTTTTTCTAAATTTTCTACTACCTTGTCTGGACCTCCTGGATACCCATTGATAGATTCTCTGATTTGAAGAGTTGCTGGAAATATTGTATCCTTTGTTGCAAAGAAAATGTCTACAGAGGTAGGAAAAATTCCTTCATTTTCGTCGACTATAAAAGTTTGTGCTAATGGATCATAGTAATTAATAGTTCTTGTTTCTACTCTACTTCCTGATGATGTAAATATAGATTCTGCAGAACTTGTAGATTCTCCTATTAATGGTAATTGTGATGTTGTGAGTTTTACTGAAGTATTTCCTGTTCTATATTGAATGTTACCATTTTCTGGATTTGGTATGAATATTCCTCCTATCAATGTTCCATTGTCGTCTGATACCAAATCTAAATTAGAAACTGTTGCTGTAGCGTTACTTGTTTTTCCATATAAATTCATACCTAATGTAAAATTCCCATAGTATAAAGAATCACTAATAGACTGCAAAGAAGAAGTATCTACATTTAATATAGAAGATTGTGGTCCATATAATGTAGATATTCCTACATTTGGGGCATATGGATTAATTTTATATGTTGTAGTTGGACTAATAATTGGTCCAGATTTGTGATTGGGGGTACAAATTCTAAATGTAATGGAATTATTACTATTATCAATTCCTTCCACCACTTCTCCTGGAACAAATGTTCCTATCACGTTTGAAATTTGTAAAAGTTTAGGAAATGCATAGTTATTGTCTGTGGAATTGTTTGATAAATTTCTAGAATCAAAAATTAAATCAAATTTAGTAGTAGGTTTGAGTCTGCTACCAACAAACTCAATATTTCTGGATCTAATGTATTCTATATTATTTGATATTTGATTTGATTGTACCTCACCTCTCCTATTAACATCTGCTATAAATTCAGATTGAGACACTTCTATTGTCCAAGTATCAGTATTTGGATTTAAAGCAAGTCTTCCTTGCCAAGTTACAATATTAAAAGGATTTACATTTACAGTTCTAGTTGCAAAAGTTTGCTGTTGTTGAAGTATTTCTGAATAATCTAAAGTGACAGTATCTCCTGTTGTTTTTAGATTTGTTGTAGTTTCTGCTGTTAAATTGATTTGATTTTTATTTTTTTGTGGTCTTAATGTATTATTTTCAAGAGTAGCTCTGAATAAAGGATTACTAGTATCAGAAGTATTGTATGTACTAAAATTATCTACAAAAAACCCAGATTTAAATCTATTAAATCCTTGAGAATCTTCTATTAGCAAGTTTTTTGTAGAAATTTCTAAAGCAGACAGTGAAGTATAATATTCTAAATTTATTATTCTCTTCTCAATATCTCTTAAATTTGACATAGTATATCTTTTATTGTCTGTCAATATAATTTTAATATCCTTCCTAGCATTATCTACATAAGGAGAGCTCACAATAGTAGCAACATCTAAAACTTCATTTGATATTTTTGGTATAGTTGGGGATTCGCTAGGATCTCCCAAAACTAAATTAAATATTCCTAAATTGTCCAATGTCAATTTATCAATTCTTGGTAGATAAAAATTATAATCAAATATAAATGATTCGTTTGATGCTAATATCTGAGCAGAATTATTAGAACCAGTATTAAAACTTCTAGATTGATATTCAAATGGACTAAATGTAGTTGTAGTATAATCTAGCACTCTGGGTCTAATATCTATTGTATCTGTATTAGTAATACCTTCATATGACAGCATTTCATTTTGATATAAATTTGAAGGATAGCTATTTACTGAGATTAAATCCCCAGAATCAGTAGAATCGAACTTAAAATAATCAAAAATAATTTTTAATTTTGCTGATGGTACTTTTGATGAATTTTTTCTGATAATTCTCCCAAAATCATAAAACTGAGATCTTTGACCATTATCTATATCAAACTCTGATATTATATTTGGTTCTCCTTCAGATAATGTTAAGATTGTTGCAGTATTTTTAGATTCTTCAAAAATAATATTTTCAGATGAAATAAATTTATTATTTGATTTGTATACAAAAGAAATGCTGCTATTTGAATTTTTTTGAACATATATGGCAACACATCCAGATGTTTCTCCTACAAAAACTTCACCCAAAGATAAGGAGTCTACTACAACCCCAGAAACTGTGATTGTTGGTAATTGAGGATCTGATGATGTTGATGATTGGTAAATTCCATGTACATTTATTATATCTGCAACATTTAAACTAATTTCATCATCTTCTACTCTTGTTCCATAAACATTTCCATATGTAAGACTTGCATTTCTGGATGGGTTGTATTTTGTTTTAGATATTATAATTGATTGACATCTTTGGTGTTTTTTATATTTTGATGTTATATTTGATTTTATTTGTGTTGTAATCAACTTTGATTGAGATGTAGAAGAAACACTTAATCCTGTAAATTGAGCATCCTTTCCTCCATTGGATAATATAAAATTTGCAAGGGATAATTTAATATTATTCCCAGAATCATCTGTCAAATTATATCTTTCTTCGTCAAAATCTGTATATACAAAATTTGTATTTGCTAAAGTTGGTAGAGTTATACTATTTGAAGAAATACTTAATCCCTCATAATATTTTTTTACATATATGCTAGATTGTAAAAAGCTAATTTCAGATATATTGTTATTGTTTAATTTGGAATATAAAGATGATTCATTGAAATTTAGTATTTCAGGTCTCACTATACTAATATTTTGAAGTGTTGTAGAAACTCCAACAGTTCCATTGCATACATTTTGTACGTTGGCAACTGAAGTTAGGGAAACATTGGATAATGATGAATCTATTGAACCAATTCTAGAAAATATTACAGAAGAAACAGTGCCTATTGAATATTTTACAATGTCATTTACTTTTAATTTACTTGCAAATGCAGATCCATCTGCTCTAGATAGAATTCCTCCAGAAGAAATATTAAATTGACCTTTTATTTCATATTCATTTGATAATACTGTATCTGCATAAAAACTTCCAAAGTTTACTGATTTTATGTCACTTATTGAATTATCTGTAACTGATACTATTGTAGATCCTACAGAAATTCCTGATACTATTAAAGGTTCATTTTTTATAAAATTACCAGAAACTTGATATAAAGTTATAGTAGTTCCATTAATTGAAACTACGTATCCATTTGCGCTACTGTAAGATCCCTTAATATAATTTCCTACAGAAAGACCAGAAATTGCAGTATTTACTACAATATTAGTATAAGTTTGAATGTCAAATAGGTAAATGTTTGATTGGCTTGATGGGCTTTCATATGATGTTATATAAGATTTAAAATCATATATCCTTGCTTTCCCAATAATATTACCAGATGAGGTCATACCTGAAGTTAATCTTTGGTCATAAAGTAAAATTGAATCTGAAGATGTTAATCCAATTTTTGGTAAACCTTTAATATTATTTAATCTAATTAAATTTCCTGCGTAAAAATTGGAAGAAGAAGATGTTACTTGTTTTGTTGTTCTTGGTTTTGGAATATCTACAACTTCTGTTCCTGTAATAACTTCATATCCTTTTATATAAGATTTTGCTGGAGATATTTTTAATACTGCCAATTCATTAGAAGGAACTGATCCACTTGAAGTTTTTTGTGAATTTAAATATAATCCATAATTTCCAAGTCTATTATTTAAAGATTCTAAAGATTCTATACTAAATGGAGAAACATAATAATTTCCAGATTCGTCAAATGTTCTTCTTGCTAATATTTCATTTATCCAAGAGAATTGATCATTCTGTTTTATAGTTTTGACTAGTCCATTTTCAACTCTAAACAACTCTATAAAATCATCATCAGAAAAATCTGTTAATAATTTTTTTGATAGTGATAGCTGAATGTTTAATCTATCTGCACCAGGAGCAGCATAATTACTAAATCCTTGAGCATTATCGTATAAAGAATCATCGTTTTCATTATCTATGATAGATTCTTTTATATTAAGACCAACTCTATAAGATGGGGTATTTGAATATTGATCTAATATTATCAAATCCTTTTCTACATTTACAAAATAACCTCTTACAAAATAAACTCCAGATTCTATTTTTGCAGCAGATCCTACAGAAGATGGGTTTTTTGATGGAATTGAGCTTACTTTAAATAAAATTTTTCCTATCTCGTATAATGTTGTACCTACTATCACTTCAGAAAGAATTGACAATTCTTCTCCAGATTGAAATGAAATTGTATTAAAGTCACTGGATGATGAATTTTGATATTTTATGTAAAGTGTAGTTGCATTTCTGGTAGATTCAGTAGAAGAAATAACATGTTCTATTTTTGCGCTAATTCCTGTTATACTTCCTTTGATAGATGTTCCTATTAAATTTGTAAAATATGTTTCTACTGAAATTCCCTTATATGTAGATTCTACTTCTATACAAGTAAATGATCCATCATATGCAAAATTTCCAGGTATTACCATACCTCCATTAGTATAAAAGCTATTTCCAAATCTTTCAATCTGATTTTGAAGAATTGATTGTAATGTATTTAATTCTCTAGTCTGTACAGTTACTCCTGGCTTAAAGAGAACTTTATAATAATTTTTATCTCCATCAAAATCGTCGTAATATGGATTTGTGTTTAAGTTAATACTCTGTGACATTTTTTAGAACTCTATTACAATTTTAATATCTTCTCTTTGATTTTGTTGCCTTGTTATGGAAGATCTATTTTCCACATATAATATTTCTCCACTCTTTATATTTATATCTGGCTTAGCTATGCCACCAGAAAAAACCTGACCAAAATATGTTTCTCCAAAAGTAGATCCTGAAAAATTAGAATCTATCTGATATATATTAGAACCTATTTTAATAGGAGAAGTGTTAAATTCTGAATATTTATATGATGAAAGAGCTGTAGTAACTCCAGCAAAATCTGGATTTGTATAAAATGGATCAAATGTTTTTGATATATTATTTGAATTAAATGTAAACATATAGTCCTCTCTGGGATGACTATATTTAATCACATCTGAAGATCCATATCCTATTGTATATTTCTGTAAAAGTCTTGCAGATAAATTTGTAGATGACTGCGTAATAACTGATTCTAAATTTTCTGAGACATTTTGGTCTAATATTTTAATAGAATATACTCCACTCCCTGTAGATTGATTAAATAGAGAAGATGATCCATAAGATTTTATATCCTTAATAATCCCTATTCTGGAGAAAGAATTTCCCTCAATAAAATCTGGATTACTTATATTTGAATTATCAATTCTTGAATATACTAATGCTCTAAATGCTCCTAATTCGTTATATAAGTTATATCCATGTCCACCATCAGGAGGGATTATTACATTAAATATTGCGGTACTTTCTATTGGAGACACTACTGAATTCAAATTTAAAGTTGCAAATGTATATCCACTACCACCATTTGTTACTATTACTTTAATTGGATAAGAGTCTGAGTTAAACTCTACTCTTGCATATGCCCCTGATCCATCACCAAGTATCTCTACATTGTTGAAAATTAATTCAGACCCAATATCATAAGCACTAGATTTTTCTATTAAAATAGTTTCAATTTTTCCAGAAATTGCAGAGTCTTTTACTGCACCACTCCAAACATTAGGAACAGGTATATAATTATCAGAATCAAATTTTAAAATGTCTGATGGAGATATACTGTATAGGTATTTCCAAACATATCCATCATTTTCCTCTTGAGATGATGTTGATGTATTTGTAGGTTCATAAAATGAAGGAATTCCATTTGGGTTGTCTACTGAAATTCCATTATATAAGCATATATACACATTATAATCTCTATTAATTACATAATATTTACTGTCATATAATTTAGTTGATGCTGATACTTTAGTAGTGTTATATGAGCTATAATCATGCCTATACATATCATATTTAAAGCCACTCTCCCATTTAATTTTAGGAATTACTCTTATTACATCTGAGGATGTTATTTTTTTGACACCAAGTATTGTATCTTTATAAGAATAATGATAATTTAAATTGTCAATAGGAGAAGGAGTGTTTGTTTCCCAATCAGAATTATATTCTGATGAATTAGACAAACCTATAAATGTATAATAATTTCCTGTAGAAATATTATTAATAAAATTTGTACAATTATTAATTTTTAAATTGTCTGATATGATTGCTGGCATTTTTTTTCAATTGTTTGTTACTATTTATTATATCTTTCTAAAGACAGAAGTTGTAATAATATTTATTCCAGCAGGAGAGGATGAATTTTTTGATAATGTTATAGAACCTATGCCTATAGAAACTACTGTAATTCCAATACCAGTATAGGAAGATTCTATAAAATCTCCAATGTTTATTCCAACATAAGGAGAGGTTCCTATCAATGTATTTATTCCTACTATATTTGTATCAACTCCATTAAATGTTCCATTTGTTGTTCCAATGTTAGTAAAAATTCCTACATTAGTGTCATATAAAGGTCTAGCCTTACTTACATATTCTCCACCAAGAATTATATCAGATTTTTGTGGTATCCAATTTACAGATCTGAGTTGGCTAGAATCTTTAGATAGTCCTTTTCTTTCATATATTTCAGTTTCTAATTTATCTGATGATATTATTCTTTTTACAGTTCTTTCAAATTGAACTACAGGAGTCCTATTATCCAAATCCTTATCTATTGTAATTTTATCTCCTTTTTTAATATCTGGTACTATATTTACTAACTCAGAGTCATTTTGATATCCCCTATAAAAATATACTTTCAAATTACTTCCTTTTGGAGGAGCTTCGCTAAATGTAATTTGAGTTCCTCCATTAAATTCGTATGATATATTTGGAATCTGTAATACATCGTTTAAAAATATTAATAAATTGTATGATAATTCTAAATTTGAACCCACTACAGTCTCTAAGCTTATTAATTTTGAAATTCCGTTTATAGTTTCTTTAATATCAAAAGTTCTTCTACTTCCATTTACATATGGACTCATATCATCAAGTTTTTGCAATCTCCCTACATTCCATCCAGAAAATGTATCCTTAAATACTTCAGTTATTGATAATGTTAACCTATTGTCTGTTATAAAATTGCTAGATGTTACTATACCTATAGGAAATAGTTTTTCTCCTACTTTATATCCATATCCTGGGTTTGTAATTTTGAAATTTGATACTGTACCTAAATTATTTACTTCAAATGATACAGATGCACCTATCCCACTTATAGATCCTGACAATGGAACATTTTCATATGCTAATGTGGGGAAGTAATTTATTCCACTAGACAATCCATAACCAACTATAATTCCTCCTCTAGGAAATCCACCAACATTTATGTCATATGGTTTTATTGATGTAAATCCAATAGTATTATTTGGATATTTATTTCCCGTAAATACTACATTTGTAGAATTGTTATCTTCTTGATATAAGAAAGATTCTTCAAATTCTGGGTATTGAAACACATTATTTATCAACAATATTCCATTGTCAGATTTTATACCAACAGTAGATATTCCAGATTGCTTTATTTGAAATGATGAAGAAATTCCATTAAATTGCATAGAAATATCGTCTAATACCAAATTACCAAAATAGTTAGATCTTAAAAAGCATCTTCCAGTAAATGTACTGCTAGTTTGGTTTTGTGTATATTTAAATTTTAATATTATTGGAGATAATGGAAGAACATCAGTACCAGAATTTATAAATTCTATTTTTTGTGGAGGGATTCTTTTTGTGTTTATATTTGAAGAAGCAAGACTATAATTTCCTGAATAATTTTGTATAATATGATATATATTTCCAGAAACTAAAGGAAATGGTGGGTTTGATGCTGATAAAGTAACAGAAGTTGAATTTTGTAATTTATCTGTAATTATATTGAAGGAGTGTGATGATATTCCAACTGAATCAAATATAAAATCTTCAACAGGAATTATTATACTAGATTGTAGTCCATCAAATGGGGCAGATGTGAAATATATAATGTCTTCTACTATATTATAATTGCCTTCAGTTACATATCCAGTAGATATTCCCACTATACTTCCAGAAATTGTTCCCAAAACTCCTCTAGTCAAGAATATCTTGTTAGTAGTATAGTCTATTGCTGAGCATTTAACATATTCTTGATTTATTTTTAAAATAGAATTTATTTTTATATCTTGAAGGGAATTTACAAAAATTTCTCCTGGGTTTAATGGATTTGTTGAAGTTATATTAAAAGATACTCCAATAGATATTGGAGATTGTATAATATTATCTATAGTAATTAAACATTTGGAGTTTTGTTTTTCTGTAGTAAATGAATGAATAGTTCCTATTCCAACAGAAGTAATATTCACATAAGAATTTTGTCTAGATAATGATTCGCTTAATGATATTCTAATCTGATTATCGTCTATTACTACAGGATAAACTATAGAAGGAAGTGATGTTATTCCTAATGCTCCTGGGCTTGTAGAACTTATTCCTATTCTCTTTCCTCCATTTGGAATATTATATCTTAATGGCTCTCCTGTTTTAAAAAAGTGGTTTGGTATTTTTATTATATCATTAGAAATATCTACTATAATGGGATTTGTTCCATCAAATTCTTTGTAGAAAATTGGAACTCCATTATGTCTCAATGGAAATGATGTAATACCAAATATATTAGGAGAATATACTACGTCTATGGCTGCCATATTTTTATGTAATTAATTTTGATATATTTTTTTCAAAAAATTTAATAGTATAATTTGAATTTTCGTCTGGAATATATGTTAGAATATATTCATCATTTGTAATATTATATGATGTTTGAAAATTTAAATTGTCAAAGTCTCCAATGATAGAATAATTTACATGAGATAAGTACAATTCATTATTGTAATGAACAATGTCTATTTGAGCAAATCCTCTTTCTACAGTAACTCCATTATCTTTTGTAACTTCTAATGAATATTTTGATCCACCATATGAAGATGATACATTAGAAATTATAAAAGGAGAATTTCCTGTATAGTTTACTATATTACTATTTAATCTAGTGAAGTTGTCAACAACTTCATTGGGAGATATCAATGTATTTGTTAATACATTGATATTTGAGTACACAGTTACTCCTATACCTGATATTCCTGTATATGATATTACTAAATTGTTGCCTAAGATTTGTGCTGCAACTTCTCCTATGTTTTTTGGACTATTTTCTGTATATACATTTACATAAAGATTTTGATTATCTATTAAAAATGCAGATTCTTTATGACTTTCTATTGAATATAATGAAGATGAAATTCCAACAAAAAATGACCCTGATCCAACATCAGAAACTGGAATTGAGTATAATATTTTTGTAGTTGGAGATATTTCTGCTGGATAATATTCAGTGATTTGCATATTTTTCAGGAACCCATATGATGTTGTTATAATACCAACTGTATTCGAAAATGTTTCTCTAACAGCTCTTATTAAATATGACCTAAGAGGTTCTTTTGGAGAGAAATTTAATTCAATAACTGTATTATCATTGCTACTTATTTCTGCAAAAATAGTACCAAAAGTATCATAAGGGTTATGCGCATATGAGGTTAGTTCAATTATATCATTGTTTCTTGTCAAATATAGTTCAAATAATGAAGGATATACATAGTCTCCAAAAAATGAATCAGAAGATTGTATCAAAAAAATATATTTAACTGCAATACCATCTTCTGAGGATATTTTGTCTATGGGTATAGTTACATCTATAGGAAATTTTGTGTCAAACAATCCGCTAATATCATCTATTGACAATACTCTATTTTCTTTAGATAATATGTAACTAGAAAGTTTTTTTGTTTTAAATTTGACTATATTTGAAAATGTAGGGTGATCA
>Ga0247843_1006736_pt1 | contig 14738 bp, 13 predicted proteins | sample LaCruzMarch2017__FD_192420 | JGI IMG/M metagenome (GOLD analysis project Ga0247843, IMG submission 192420) | Freshwater microbial communities from meromictic Lake La Cruz, Castile-La Mancha, Spain - LaCruzMarch2017_8m | ecosystem: Environmental > Aquatic > Freshwater > Lake | place: Spain...
TAAACTGAACTATATCAATTTGTGGATCTAAATGACAAGCCAATAGCAAACCCACACCATTAACAGAAACAATCAAATCATGCACCAAAAGTTCTTTAAACCATTTTTCTTTTTGGGGGATGTTTAACTCTGCTGAATGATTAAACAAATATTCATTTGAGGCAAATCCAGCGGCGGAACAAATGGGGTGACCACCAAAAGTGGTTATATGTCCAAGAATTGGATTATTGGAGAAAGCAGACATTAATTCTTTATTGGCAACTATAGCCCCCATTGGCATGCTTCCACCCAAAGCTTTACCGAGAACTAAAATATCAGGTAGAATATTATAAAGCATAAAGGCAAAAGGCACACCAGTTCTGTAAAAACCGGTTTGAATTTCGTCGGCAATAAACAATATTCCGTTTTTTTTGCAAAGTGCAAAAAGTTGTTGGATGTAATTCATATCACTAACCATACATCCCCTCTCTGCTTGAATAAATTCGCAAACTACTGCTGCAATATTGACACTTTCAAAAATCGCAAAGTCTATTTGTTCATTTTGTTTTATGTAATAAATATTATTAAGTAAAGGTCTATATTTCTGCGTGAAATATGAATTATTCATTAAAGAAAGTGGACCCTGTCCGCTACCATGATAGGCATCGTTTTGGGCAACAAAACCTGATTTCCCAGTGAATTTTTTAGCCAACTTCATAGAAGCGTCAATGGCTTCAGATCCACTATTCACAAAATAAACTGAGTTTAAGGAAGGAGGAAGTTGCCGCGTTAGCCACTGACTAAACTTAAGAGGCGTACTTTGAATTACCTCACCATAAACCATAACATGAGAATGACGTTTAATTTGTTCAATCATGGCTTGTTCTACAACTGGATGATTGTGTCCTAAACTGCAAACAGAGATACCGGAGATTAAATCGAGATAGGCATTCTCATTTAAATCATAGAGATACATACCCTTGGCTGATACAATTTCTAGGGCAATGGGCTCTGGATTTGTTTGGGCCATAATTTGAAGGAATAAATTCCTATGGGATTGCAACATATTGGCAAAAATAGGCAAAAAAAAAGCCCCGATTAAATTCGAGGCTTTAAAAGAAATTGTAGAATCTTATTTTACATTTTCACTTAGTTCAGCACCTGGTTTGAAGCGAACAACTTTCTTTTCAGGGATGTTGATTTCTGCTCCAGTTTGTGGATTACGGCCTTTACGAGCACTGCGTGTGCTAGAAGAGAAAGTTCCAAATCCTACTAGAATAACTTTGTCATTGTTTTTTAACGCAGACGTAGTGGCATCAATGAAACTATTCAATGCTGCTTGAGCCTGTGTTTTGGTTATGCCAGCATCTGCAGACATTTTACCGATTAAATCTGATTTGTTCATTTTTTTTCGAATATTTGTTATGGTTAATTTAGTCAAAATTAAAAAAGTCAATGATTAAGACAAGCATACTTCAAAAAAAAATGAATTAAAATTATTCACTTTTAATTCACAAATTGCCATTTGATTGTTTTTTACTTTACAAAAAACTGATTTACAGCAACATAAAGTAAATCACTTGGAATGGGTTTATTCCAAACTATTTTTGACAAACTGTAAAAATCATTTCGATTTTCAGCCATTTCTTTCAATTTTTCTAAAATTTTGCGTTTACCAAGACCTTTAAAGTGGGGTCTATTTTGTTTATTGGCAAAAATTCGTGATGAAATTTCATCTAATTGAGGATTAAGAAAAATGGTAATTCCATTAGAGAGCATCCAATCCATGTTATTGCCAAAAGTTACAGTTCCTCCCCCACAAGCAATCACAATTAGATCCAATGGTTTGGTTTCTTTTAAAATTTCAGATTCTCTTTTACGGAATTCATCTTCTCCAAATTGAGCAAAAAATTTGGAAATTGATATTTGGTATTTTCGTTCAAATTCATCATCCAAATCTAAAAAATCCCAACCAAGTTTACTTGCCAACCATTTACCAGTAGTGGTTTTACCTGATGCAGGAAGGCCAATTAGGAATACTTTATTCATTTTTCAGTCTAGGATCGATCCAAACATACAACAACTCTGTGGCACTATGTATAAGGAAAAACACACAGGCAGTGAATAAAACAGCACCCATTACTAAAGGCAAGTCGCTTTGTTGCATGGCGTCAATTGTTACTTTTCCTAATCCCTTCCATTGAAAAATATACTCCGTAAAGAAGGAACCTGCCAACAAACTGCTAAACCAACCCCCTATTGCAGTTATAATGGGATTCAATGAATTAGGCAATGCGTGTCTCCAAATTACTACACTTTCAGAAAGTCCTTTTGATTTTGCCGTTCTAATGAAATCCATGTTTAAAACATCGATGATCGTATTTCGGGTTAATTGTACAAAAACAGCCAAAGGTCTGATACCTAAAGCCAAAGCTGGTAGAATTAAATTGGACAATTTAAGCGATCGGCTTTCTCCCAATTCGTTGATTTCAAAAAGACTACCAGTCATGGATAATCCAGTATATTCTTGATAAACATATCCAAATAACCAAGAAAAAATCATAGCTGAAAAGAAAGAAGGCACAGAAATACCGATTGCGGAGACCCAGACAATGCTTTTGTCTAACCAAGTTCCCCTGTTCAATGCGGCCACTATTCCCAAAGGAACCCCTAAAATCATGGATATTAACATTGCAGCTATTGCAAGTATGAGTGTCCCATAAAAAGCTTCAATAAGCATCGATGTAACGGTTCTTTTGGTATTAAAGGAAGTTCTTAGATAAGGCCATTTAATCCATAAATCCATTTTTGTTCCAAGAGAGCATTTGATGCCATTTAAATAGGCTGGAGTTCCATCGATTGAATAAAATGAAACAGGAGAAACATCATTTAAATATAAAAGGGCCTGGATATATAGTGGTTTATCTAATCCTAAATCGTTTACAATCGCTTTTGTTGTGGCTGCATCAGATCTTTGAGCACTGAGAATTTGTTCCGGTCCTGGAAGTGCCTGAAATAGGAAAAAAATAAATAGAATCAATCCAACTAAGACAGATAAAAGGAATCCTATTTTCTTTAGAATAAAGAACTTCATTTTTTCATGTAAAATTCTAAATCTTTCCATTGCGGATTTGACACTCCACTCCATTTGTCCATTACTTTCGCTCCATTAAACAAATAAATGGTTGGATTGTAGCGCGCCATAGTCATGAGCATTTTCTGATCTGCTGCATAAAATGTAAAGGGCAAATCATGTTGTTTTACAAAAAGCATGGCTGCATCATTAGACGCAGACGTCAGCGCGTAAAATGGAATATTCAGTTTTTTAGTGAATTTGTAAATTTCAATAATATTCTTGTAGTCCGTAACAGTACATTTCTCCAAATAGGGAACAATAAAGAATACTTGAAAACCAGAATGGTTTAACATTTCATCTTTAAGATTTTCGTTTGAAGTAGGATCAAAAATGGCAAAATCATGAATGGGTGATTTGAATCCTTCTACAATTACTTGACGGTCTTGTCTCGCAAACACCCATCCTTTTTTGGCGTATTCGGCGTATTGTTGAGTTGTTACTTTAGTGGAATCACTATTTTTTGCCATTACAAATTTAATTGAAACACTATCCGTGCTTCTTTGTCCAGTAGGAACAAAATTCATAATTTCTTTTATGTCGTTTCCTTTTTTATAGGGCAAAAAATCCCACAATGGTAAATACCAATAGCATAATAAACCAAACAAAAATGTCAAAATTGAAGTCCCTAACATAATTTTATTTCCCAATCTCAAACCAAAAATTGATTTATTGAATTTAAATCCAAGAATCAATAAACCAACCATACCTAACAAAATCAAGTCTTTTTTGAATGATACCCATGGTTTTAGTTTAATAAAATCTCCGAAACAGCCACAATCGGTGACTTTGTTAAAGTATGCAGAATATCCAGTCAAAAATGTAAAAAACACAATTAACACTGCGGTAATTGCAATTGTAATTTTCATTTGCCACGAAAAAAGCATAGCAAATCCCAAAATTACTTCCAGAGCACAGAAAAAAACACTCAATGCCAATGCGTAACTTTTGGCTTCTTTAAAGAAATCATATAACCACCCTTGTGGTTTCACCAATTTGGAAACATCAAAAATGTATCCATGCGCAAGTGACTTAGAAGCACTATCTATTAAAGAATCAACATATTGTATTTTTTTGTTATTTACAAATGCCGTCAATGTAAAATCAGGAGGGATTTCTTTTACGGTGTTTTCTGATAATGTAGTGGTATTGCCCCAGTTAATTGAGGTGGTAAATCCAGCCGAGCTATCACCGTTAAAAGAAACGAGAGCAACTTTTTGTGTATCGAATGCATATAAAGGAAATTTTTGAGACACAGTTTGGTTTTTGATTTTAAGTACAAAACTTATTGAATCTTGTTTTTGTGATAAATCGTCCGCAAACACGTCAAAGTATTCGTTTAGCTTAATGGCAAAACCAGCGGGATCATTTAGTTTGACCAATCCAGAAAACACAAACAACGCACCTGTTAAAATGCGGGCAATTTGAAATATCCATTTCATAATTTATTTTTCATTTAATCGGATTAACGCAAAAATAGCGTAATTAAGAATGTCTTGATAATTGGCATCGGCGCCTTCACTCACCGATGTATTTCCTTCATTGTCTTCAATTTGTTTAATTCTGGCCAGTTTAACTAAAATCATGTCGGTAAAACTGCTTATTCGCATGTCTCTCCAAACTTCACTGTAATCACTATTTTTCAGAACCATAAGTTGATAGGTCTCTTCAACACATTTGTCGTATTCTGCCAAAAGGGCATCCAAGGATTGTCCAAATTTTTCATTGGAATAGTGCTTCAATTGAACCAATGCCATGACAGCATAATTCACAATTCCTCGAAATTCGCTAATAATATCGTCTCCAACATTATTATTTCCAGATAATTCAATATTTCGAATGCGTTGAGCCTTAATGAAAAGTTGATCGGTTAGACTACTTGGTCGAAACAAACGCCATGAAGTTCCATAATCGCTATTTTTACGGACAAATATTTCTTTGCAAATATTAATTTCTTGTTGATATTGCTCTTGTGTTGAAGCCATTTGGGCAAAGATATTCTACACGTTTGTTTTTTTGAGAAAAAATTAATATATTTGGATTAAACCATGGAGCAATTCGAGAATATACTGAACCAGTTAAATAGTGCCCAAAAAAGAGCAGTTGAAAGCATAGAAGGACCAGTTATGGTTATTGCTGGACCTGGCACAGGAAAGACACAAATCCTAGCCGCACGTATTTTAAGTATACTACAAAACACCGATACGCGACCAGAGAATATACTTTGTTTAACATACACTGAGGCTGGAGCTTTGGCCATGCAAAAACGTTTAAGTCAATTTTTAGGTAGCAATGCCTATAGAGTTAACATTCACACTTTCCATGGATTATGTAATAAAATAATCAATGAATATCCAGAAGAATTTTCAAAACGCGAATTGCGCGTAATGGATGATTTAGAGAGAATTGAAATTATTCAACAGATAATTGAAGAATTGCCTGCAGAGTCTGTGTTAAAAGATTATACTGAGAATTCTTCCGCCAAACGAGCACAGTTCATACACCTCTGGAATATTTTGAGGGAACAAAATTTAACCCCGAGTAAAATTTACGAATGGGTAGATGAACTTTCTACAGAAGAAGGATTTTTGGATGCATTTCCAGATATGGTTTATAAACGGAACCACGGAACTGCAGTTAAAGGAGATTTAAAACGAACAGAATTTGAAGCGCATGTTACCAATTGGAAAAAACTAAAAGAAGCAGTTCGTTTATACGGTAGATATTCTGAATTAAAAGCAGAAATTGGAGTTTATGAATTTCAAGATATGTTAACTTGGGTTGAAGAAAAGTTAAAAAACGATTTTTCGTTCAAACTAATGATTCAAGAAAAGTATCAATATGTGTTGGTCGATGAATACCAAGATACGAGTGAACTACAGAATGCCATATTATACCATTTAATCGATTTTTGGGAAGAAAATCCAAATTGTTTTGTCGTTGGAGATGACGACCAAAGTATTTATGCGTTTCAAGGTGCACAATTAAAAAACATGTTGACTTTTCATCATCGTTATGAAAGATATATTCAAACGATTGTGTTAACGGATAATTATCGAAGTTCCCAAGAAATATTAGATTATTCTGCCCTACTTATCAATCAGAATCACGCCAGATTGGTCAATGAAATATCTGGGTTGTCAAAGAACTTAAAAAGTGCCGGTGAAAATGCGAATTTTGCTTCCTCAAATTTTAATATCAAACAATTCAACAATGAATTTCATGAAGTTTTGGGTGTTACAGAATCCATTGAAGAACTCATTACCCAAAAACATAACCTTGAAGAAATTGCCATAATTTACAGTAAACACAAACACGCCGAATCCTTTATTTCCTTATTTAAAGAAAAAAACATCCCTTTTGTATTAAATAAACAAGTTAATATATTAAATGAACCAATGATTCAACTTTTGTTGGAATGGTTGGAATATATAGACAAGGAAACAACGGCAGCAAACAGTGGAGAGCATCTACTGTATTCTTTATTAATGAGTGATTTACACGACATTAAGCCAATGATGTTAAATCGAATTTCAGTAGATATTTTAGAAATTAAACGGATACATTATACTGAAAATCTTCCAAATTATACTTGGCGAGAACATTTTAGCAATCTGATAAATTCGCCAGAAAAATACCGAGATAGATATGGAAATAACAATTTGGAAGTAATTAAAAAGTTGTGGAACTCGATAGAAAATTGGCTCAAAATAACACAATCGGAAAATATCATTCAAATAATTTCGAAAATGTATAATGAGGGGGGATTTATATCACAAGCTTTAACAAAGCCCAATTCTAGTTGGAATTTAGAAGTTTTGCATAGTTTTATGTCGTTTGTAACCGATCAAACCAATCGCACACCATATATAACACTTTCGGAATTAGTATCGAAAATCAACAAAATGATATCCAATGACTTGACTATTAATTTAGAGAAGAAATTGGGGAACGCAAGTGGGATTCAATTTTTGACCGCTCATGGTTCAAAAGGATTAGAATTTGAATATGTTTTTATCATTCAAGCCAATGCCGATGAATGGGAAAAAGGCAACAATACAACAGGAAACTACAAGTTATTGAAGCTATTAGAAGGCAAAGGTGAGCTAATAAAGAATGATCAATCTTCAGAACAATCTTTGGAAGAGAAACGCAGATTGTTTTACGTTGGAATGACTAGGGCAAAGAGATCTTTAAATATAAGTTTCAATCTTAAGAAGATATCAAACTCTAAAAATGAAAATCTTCCTGCACGCTTTTTATCCGAAATAAACCCTGAAATGTTTGCGGGTAAAATAGATATTCAACAATTAGAGGCTACAAAATTAGAATGGGCATTGTTGAAAACACTGCAAATCAATTCAAAACCAAAATTGATAGGGGAAGAAACCGATTGGCTTAAAAAACGCGTCGAAGAATTTGTATTTTCACCTTCATCGATTAAAACGATTATGGAGTGTGGTTTGGCATTTTATTACGGCAATGTAATTAAAGTCCCCCAAGCTACAAATGAAAACCTTTCATTTGGGAATGCCATTCATGGATTTATGAGGGAATTTGTTATGCGCATTGTAAAAAAAGCCCAATCCGTTACCGAGACTGATGTTCAATATATGTTTGGGCATCATCTTGGTCGGGAAAGGGGTGGATTTTCTAAAAAACAATATGAACTCCGCTATGCTCAGGGCTTGTCCTTGATACCACTTATTTTGAATCAAAAACTAGAAGATTACCAAAAATATAAGGATGTAAAGACAGAATACAGCATTTCCTCAAGAATCCATAATATTCAAATTAAAGGGAAGATAGATAAGGTAATTCTAGATGGAGACAAAGCAATCATTTCTGATTATAAAACGGGAAAGCTCAAAAACATTGAATTAAAAAGTAAAGCTCCTAATAACAAAAAACAAGAAATATTTCCTCCACCATATTGGTTTCAGACTGCTGTATATGCGCTTATGATAAATAACAATCAAGAAACCACTTGGAAATGCAATGAGGGACTAATTGAAGCATTAGAACCAGATGAAAATAGACAATTAAAAAATATAAATTTATATTTCTCTAAAGATGATTTTGAATTGGTTGAACGTTGGATAATATTGGCAAACGAAAAATTACAATCTCTTTCTTTTTTGGAGGGATGTGGGAGCCAAGACTGCCACTGGTGCAATTTTAGCAAAAAACATGAGTTGGTGGTTTTTGAAGAGCAATAATTACAAGGCGTGATTTATTTCTAAGCGACGGCATGCTTTTTCGCAACAAAGTTCTTCCGCTTTTTTCCTACTTTTATTAATCTCAGCGTACCAAAACTCATTGTCAATCCAGAGTGAAACTTCGTGTTTTTCTTTTTTTTCATCACCTAGATTAACATATTTCCATTCTAGAACTTTTTGGTTTTTTTGAACCCATTTAATAAAAACGGCTTTGTGACTTACCGCTGTTAACATCAGTTTGTCGATGTCTAAATACAGACCAATTAGTCTATGCCTCACAAACCAAGATGCTTTTTTGTAACCTCTATCTAAATAAATTGCTCCGATCAGAGCTTCCAATGCATTTCCACCGATACCTTTTAGAGCAGAATGGTTTTTTAAGAGTTCCGATTTCATATCCATCACATCGGTTAAACCCATTTTAAAAGCGAGATCACCCATTTGCTCTCTATTCACAATGCGTGTTCTCATTTCAGTAAGGAAGCCTTCGTCTCTGAATGGAAATCTATTAAACAATACTTCTGCAACAACAGCATCTAATATAGCATCCCCTAAAAATTCGAGGCGCTCATTGTTAATGGTTTTCGTTGTTGAATTGGGTTTTTGGTTATAGTTTATGGCAGAACTATGGGTAAAAGCTTCTTTATAAATAAGAATTCTGCGCGGCCTAATGCCTGTCAATAAAAAAATGCGTCTTTTTAATTCGCGTTCTTTCGAAAAACTGATGCTAGAAAGAATAAACAAGGAAAAAAGAACAGATTAATCGATGTATTTCTTAAATATAACGGAGGCGTTGTGTCCACCAAATCCGAATGTATTATTTAATGCGGCATTAACCACTCTCTTTTGCGCTGTATTTAAAGTTAGATTCAATCTTGCATCGATGGCAGGATCATGAGTAGTGTGATTAATTGTTGGAGGAATAATATCATGTTTAACGGCCATAACACAGGCCACAGATTCAATTGCTCCAGCACCACCTAACAAATGTCCTGTTTGACTTTTAGTGGAACTAATATTCAAATTATAACTATGTTGATCAAAGACGCTGGTAATAGCCTTAATCTCTGCAATATCTCCAAGAGGTGTACTTGTACCGTGAACGTTGATATAATCAATGTCTTCTGGTTTAAGATTTGCCTCTTCCATTACCATTCTCATCACATTTCTAGCTCCCAAACCTTCTGGGTGTGGAGCGGTTAAATGGTAAGCGTCGGCAGTCATACCGCCACCTACAATTTCTGCATAAATTTTAGCACCACGGGCTTTGGCGTGATCCAGATCTTCTAGGATCAGAGATGCTCCACCCTCTCCCATCACAAATCCATCTCTTGTGAGATCGAATGGTCTAGAAGCGGTTAAGATATCATCATTTCTTTCGCTGAGGGCTTTCATGTTACTAAAACCGCCTACTGATGGTTCGTTTACACATGCTTCAGAACCACCGGCTACTATAGCATCTGCTTTCCCCAAACGAATGATGTTAAACGCATCAATTAATGCGTGGGTAGAGGATGCACAGGCAGAGACCGTGCCGTAATTAGGACCTCTAAGATTATGCTTTATAGAAATATAGCCAGCAGCTATATCAATAATCATTTTAGGAATAAAAAAGGGCGAAAAACGCGGCACGCCATCGCCCTTAGCATATTCAACAATTTCATTGAAAAAGGTAGATAATCCACCAATTCCAGCACCCCAAACAACCCCAATTCTATCGAGATTAGGCGATTGTAATAACAGGCCACTATCATTTAGTGCTTCGTCTGCAGACTTCATGGCATAATGGGTAAAAGGATCCATTTTACGGGCTTCCTTTCGGTCTAAAAAATCCAACGGGTCAAAATTTTTGACCTCACAAGCGAATTTTACTTTATATCCATTGGTATCGAAATGCGTTATTAAGCCAGCACCACTGGTGCCAGCAACTAAAGCATTCCAATACTCTTCTACTGTGTTTCCGATGGGCGTAATTGCACCCATACCTGTGACAACAACCCTCTTGAGTTGCATAATTACTTTATATTTTCTTCGATGTAAGTGATGGCTTCGCCAACAGTTGTAATGTGTTCAGCCTTTTCGTCTGGAATATTGATATTGAATTCTTTTTCGAATTCCATAATCAATTCTACTTGATCTAATGAGTCTGCACCTAAATCATTTGTAAAACTGGCAGTGTTTGTGATTTCCGCTTTATCTACACCTAACTTATCGACAATGATCTCAATTACTTTTTCTTGAATTTCTGACATGATATTTTTTAATATTTTGTGCTACAAAGAAACATTTTTTTCTTGAGATGCAAATGAAAATTTTATTTTTGTAAAGAAAATTGTCTGTAAAACGCTACAAATCGACTGTATCCCTTAATACCAATGACTTTATAGTGGTTGGTATCCATACTGATGCGCCGCCATTTCTAGCCTCATGGTGTCTTTGTGACACTTTTTCTATTCAATTTGTATTTGAATACGCAGATTTTACAATAAATTTGCTCGAAGAAGAAGAAAACAAGCACAACGCGTATTATTTCAAAGGTTCCGCTATGTATCCGAAAATGTGGTTAGTTCAAAATCAGGGAAGTTTCAAAAAATTAGTTACGACTAAGCCCACCCCTGATTATTTATTAATCATCGATGACAATGACAACTTATTGGATTTTGAATCTTGTATGGGTCAATTAAAACGAATAAAACATTTTCAAATGATTTTTGGTTTTCCTAATGATAATAAAGCGAAATTTGTTTGGCTTCAAGAACTCAATCATTTATGATTTGAAAAAGTAAAATGTACAAGGATAATTTTAACAAAACCAAAATCGTAGCTACCATAGGACCAGCTACCAGTTCAACTGAGAATCTAGAGAAAATTATTCGGGCAGGGGTTGATGTTTGCCGGTTAAATTTTTCTCATGGTGAACATTCCGTGCACTTAGAAGTAGCTGAACGAATTAGAGAAATAAACCAACGTTTAGGGTCGCACATCGCTATTTTACAAGATTTACAAGGACCAAAACTCAGAATTGGAAAGGTTGATGGTGAAATGATGCTTAAAGATGGAGATCCGATTCACATTACCACAGTAGAATGTATATCGACCGCAGAAAAGCTTTTTGTTAGTTATGAACGTCTTGCCCAAGATGCTAAACCTGGCGAGAAAATATTACTCAACGATGGAAAGGTTGAATTAATTATCGAGAAAATCCTCGATGATAAGAACTTATTGGGTCGAGTTGTTGCTGGTGGTCCCCTTACCTCAAATAAAGGATTTAATTTACCTCAAACAAAGATTACCGTTCCATGTTTAACAGAAAAAGACCTGAAAGATTTGGACTTTGGTTTGGAGATGGATGTAGACTGGATAGCATTAAGTTTTGTAAGAACAGCAGAAGATGTAATTGAATTAAAAAACATCATAAATTCTAGAGGTAAAAGAGCCAAAGTAATTGCAAAAATCGAAAAGCCTGAAGCCGTTGAAAATATTGATCAGATTATTCTTGTAGCAGATGCAATCATGGTTGCCCGTGGTGATTTGGGTGTAGAAGTTCCTTTACAAAGAGTGCCTTTAATTCAAAAAACCATTGTTGAAAAATGTATTGCGCAAGCAAAACCTGTAATAATTGCAACGCAAATGATGGAAAGCATGATAGTTGATAGCATGCCTACGCGTGCTGAAATTACGGATGTTGCGAATGCTGTTCTAGACGGAGCCGATGCAGTCATGTTATCGGCAGAAACATCTGTAGGAAAGTATCCTGTTAGAGTTGTAGAGATAATGAATAGCATTATAACTGATATAGAATCAGATAGAAGAGCTTACTATAAAGGGGTAAGACCAACCATTGATTCCCCCTCTTTTTCCAGTGATGAAGTTTGTTTTACTGCCGTAAGAATGAGTGATCATTTACACGCCAAAGCCATTGTTGCCATGACCAAGAGTGGATATACCGGCTTTAAAGTTGCCAGTTACAGACCCGAATGTGGCGTATATATTTTCACCGACAATAAGTTGTTGTTGAACACGTTAAATTTGGTTTGGGGTGTTCGGGGTTTTCATTACGATAAATTTGTAAGTACAGACGAAACCTTTGACGATGTAACACGATTGCTAAAGGAGCAAAATTTAGTAACCATAGGAGATTACATTATAAACTGTGCGAGTATGCCTTTACACAAAAAACAAAGAACCAATACAATTAAAATATCTTTGGTAGATTAATGTGATGCGATTTTAGATTTATAAACAGGTACTGTGGAACACGGTTCGCCATACATCACACTTTGAACTAAAGGAACTAATTTATGGGTTAGTTGAAGATACGCTGCTGGAGAAATGAATAAATCTCCGCAACCTTTAATGACAACCTTTTTTCCTAAATATTCACTTACATCTAAATTGAGGATGGATTCTTCCCACAAAACAGTTTCTAAAGTTTCAATTGAACCAAAAATGACTTTCTGTGCAATGCCAGTTAATTTAGAGGAAATGAGCATATAAGCCCAAGTTGGAATGATGGCATCGACAGAACAAAAAACGGCAACATTTTTATCTTGATATTGTTGCCAATCGAAGGATGAAATCCACAGCCGAAAATCTTTTTCTTTCAAAACCATGCCCATAAATAGGGTGTCTTTTATATCTAAAGCTACCCTTTCTCCTTTTGGATAAATATGTTCTAGGTTTATTGTCAATAATCCGCTGTTTGCAACTTTATTCACAATTTCGTCTGTCATATTACAAAAATACGACAGTTCATCAACAGTTTAGTGGAATTTATTAAATAAGATAAGCTATATTTGAAACTCATTAATGGTCGTGTCAAAAAACTCACTTTTTAAATACTTATTTGCTTTTGGTTCTTTAATTATTTCTACAAATAGGGTAATTGGCCAAACGGTATTTGACAATTTTTACCAGCTCAACGAAGTACGGAAATTTTACAACAATTACGCAACACTTTATGCCAGAGATCTCTTTTCTAGTGTTTATCCTGCTCAAAGTTTAATAACCTTTAATGGCTCACAAATTATGGCTCCAAGTGCATTTAGCATTGATTTAAGAGCTGGTTACTTGCTGCGTTTTCCATCATCTGTTGCGGAATCTGTCTATTCTTCTTTAGAAAAATATCCCAATATAAAAGTCTCTGGACGTGGCGATGGGAAGCTCCGCTTTAAACAACCCAATGTATTGGGTGAAGGCGTGGAAAGATTATCTTTTCAAATGTTAGATGCGAATCAAAAACCACTTAATTCTACTAAAAATGGCGGAGATAGTGTTTTATGGGCAATTCCATCATTGAGTCAATTGGGCTTAACAGAAAAAGTTGCCCCGAAATATGTTGTAAATCTGCGTTGGGCGCCGGGGTTTGCTTTTGAATTGGGAGGAACCTATATGCCCTATAATACTTCAGCCAAAACGACCTCTGGTAATGTAATAAACAACAGTAACAAAATGTACAACATCTATTTTGCCCACGATATCCTGTATTGGTTGCAGAGGTATCATTACGATGGTTGGCATGTTACAGGATCTGCGGAATTGACAAACATCAATCAAAGTATAAATCTCTCAGAACAAGTGAAATTGTTTCAAGATTATTCAGTTAAAGGCATGAATGTTTCGTTTGATCAGCAAATGAAAAGCATTGATTTATACAGTAGAACGGTAAGATATGGGCTCAATGTAGGTAAATCGTGGCCAGTTATTGAAGCTTGGGTAGGTCTTAGTAGATTAAGGACAAAAGGAGGCATTAGTGACAATGGATATGTTTCGGTTTACATAGATGAAGATCCTAACAATCCAAATGATGGTGTCAGAATAAGACGAATGAGAGAGTTTTTCTTTTCAGGTGTAAGTGAAACCAAATTATGGAATATGCAAATTGGATGGAGTGCCGGACAAAAAAGTATTCGTTTTGGTGCCCAATATAACATAATGAGCAATGGGATGCATCAAGGTTCTGCAATGATTAAATATGTAATCAAAGACAATTTGAAACATCCATGGCAAATGCCCGATTATGTTAGGGCAATAAAACCGGGTATTGTTCGTAAAACAATTGTTATTGACAGAAGTGAAGAGTAATTCAGAGAATTAAATTTTTTCTAAGTGAATTATCTTTTTACCAGGTTTTTTATATGGTACTATTTTTAACAGATTTATAGATTTGTAAGTAAACGTCCATGTCTTTTTGAAGAATTCAAATTCAGGCATCCCTTCAATGTAAAAATTTACTAAATAATAATCCGCATCTGTATCCCAAGTTCCTACATATTTCGTTCCATTTACTAAAATTTCTAATGGTCCCTTATAATAGGTTTCCTTTCGTAGGTAAATTTCCATTTCGGAATAACTGGGTGTTAAGTTCGTTCCACTAGAGTCTACGGCCAAGGTAATTTTTACGGGCT
>Ga0247843_1006737_pt1 | contig 14736 bp, 11 predicted proteins | sample LaCruzMarch2017__FD_192420 | JGI IMG/M metagenome (GOLD analysis project Ga0247843, IMG submission 192420) | Freshwater microbial communities from meromictic Lake La Cruz, Castile-La Mancha, Spain - LaCruzMarch2017_8m | ecosystem: Environmental > Aquatic > Freshwater > Lake | place: Spain...
CAGAAGCAGTAAGATCCTCTGTAAAATGCCGAACGCGGGCAGGCCAAAGTACACCCTGAGCTGCCTTGCTTGTTGGCACTGCAAGGATGATGCCGTTCTCGATTCCATCAACAGTGAAGTTTGCAGTCGCAGCAAAACGTGTACTTGTGCTGCCACCAGGCTCGACAACATCGTTCTTAGTTCGTTTCCTTCCTACATGCATTTGTCTTGCTTCCCACGTTCTTATGCCTTTATTTAACTCGGATTGCTCGAGATCAAACGTCTCAAGATCTTCCACATACACTCCCTTATAGAGACCGATGTATGTTTCATCGGGTGTGAACGCCACAATTATGGCTTCATGCCGTTGCCACATGATTCTACGGCCAATATGGTAAGCTTCGCCTTCATCGGGTGTATTTGCCTTTTTGATTGTCCATCCATCTTGGTGGAGGACAGCAGGGTCATACAATGCTCGTTTGATCGCAGTAATGATATGTCCAAAGCGCTCGTCAGCAGATTCAGCAGGTCTTCGTAGAGCATAGGCTAAAATTTTCTTTGCTGCGACAGGTATGTCCTTCATATTATAGATGAAACGGAACAAAAGCTCCAATCCTCGTAGGCCATTGGCATCCACAGCATTCGATACGACCCAGTCACAGAACTTGACCTCGACGGAATTTGCTTCATTGGCAATGACTTCCTTGTCATAGAGCAACAAATTACCTCCCCAGTCTTCCTTCCATCCATTATCGTCGTCGACGCTATGTGTGTCGCCGATCTGCAACACAGATTCGAGCTCTGTGTATAATTTTTTTTAGTCATTGACAATTAAGATTTGATAAACAGGGAGGATTGATCTTGAACAAGGCTCTGGTCTTACCTGCAATGTCTCTAAATGATAGGCACTCCAAAGGCTCAACTTCAGGAATGAATTCTAGATTGATGATGTCAGCAATGGACTGGTGAATGATACTACTGCAATCGACATTACAGTCATCAGGATCTGGAGTGCTAATGGCTGATTCACTAGCATATGATGTGTTAGGGTCTTGTGGTGCTGAAACAGCACTACAAATTATGCTTGAAGATGGTGCATCTGGAGACATATCCTTCTGCGAGTCATCCTGCTTCTGCCTCTTGACTGGGCGCGGATCATCTTCTATCGATTCATCAGTCAATTTGGACTCTTGCTGTGTGCTGCCATTGGATTGAATGATTTCAGCAGTGGGCACCCCAATTGTTGGTTCAGATTTACCAGACACTGGAAATAGATCATCTTGTTTTTCATCAGGAGAGATGTTTCCTCCTGTCGAGTGTTGACTCTCATCTACTTGGTCTGACATGGCATCCTCACCTACTTCAGGAGGAAACAACCCCATCACCTATGAATGAAGCAAAAAAGTTAGAGAATTGCCATAAGATGAAGTGACAAAAGTTGCCGTCGGAAGAGGATCTGAAGAGGAGAAGGAGCTGTGGTTTTTCTAAAATCTGTCCTGATGTCTGTCCGTCATCCGCCAACAAATAATTTCCTCGTGAAAAAAAGACGTGCCACCCAAGCACGCCCACAGCAATAAAAAAGCAAGAGACCGGAACAATGGCAAGGAAAACTTACGATTATTATTCACCGTCCATGATGCGGTTAAGGTGGCGTGCTTTGAGGGAGGGGCGTGGGGTGTTGTATTGCAGGTGACCAAGGCTGTGAGGAGGTCGCGTGGTTGGGTCTCCTCAAAAAATAATGAGAATCTTTGATTGTATCTATCTACGTACGGACAGAAACCGGTACGTAGGTGTAGCTCCACAAGAAGTTTCTGTCCACAATATCGGTATCTACCGACATGTGATGGCAAATACCGAGGGGTTGTCCGATGAAGCGGTGTCCTCCCTCCTCACGTTGCCACCATCATCGCAGCCAGCCGGAAGAATGACTTCCAGTTCTCGACTTGCTCGTAGGGAAAAGATGATGGAGCTGAGTGAGGGGGAGACGCCTGCTGCCACGGTGATACGAGCATCGAAGGCACCGACAGTTGTTCGGTCAGGCTCCACGAAAAAGAGCCCTGGAAGAAGTAGAGTTGCTAAAATAGATACTATGGATCAATGTTTAAGTAACGATGAAGTACCGATGGTTGAAGATAGACACAATGAGATCGATGATGAAAACCACAAGCCTGTTATTATGTCCGCATATATACATGAGCGTTCTGTATGTGCTACCGAACTAAATGGAAATGTGGAATCAACTAAGCCACGAGTGTCTCGTTTCAAACAACGCAATAATGAATTGCGAGCTCCGACAGCTGGAGGGTTTCCGTCACTTGATAACGCCCCAGTTGGCACATTTACACGCAAGGGCATGACAGGCAGGACATCATCTCGTGTTGAGCCGTTGCCGAGAACGATTGATGCTGTACAGAAATCAACACAGCATCATCATCCTAATGCGTTCAATAATTTGGGTCAGGCATCTGATTCATTATTAGCTAGCATGTCAACTGAAGAAATACGTGAAGGGGTGGAAGAGATAACAACTATCCTTTCATCTAAATCTATTGATTTTTTAAAGAGGAGGGGGAAGCAAAAACTTGCAACGTCGAATGAGTCGTCATTTAGAAGGGCTATGCAGGACAACAATTCTACAAACAATGATATAGTAATGACAAGAGTTGATTCAATTCAGCTTGAAGAGAGGATGGTACGTGAGGGAAAAGAAAAGACATCAGAGCTTTTGTCATCCGTTCGTACGCCAGACGATATGGATCGAGTTTACAATGAGGCGTTGGAATTAGGACTTGCAGCAGAATTGCCATCCAGCTCACTCGAAACAATTCCAGATTTAACCTATGGTGGTAGTTTTGTGAGTGACAGGATAAAAAATTTACATATTGCCACCTCTCTGCTACGCTCAACTGTCCCAAAACAAAGATTACTTGGTGCTAAGCGTGTGTGTGAAATTTTGGAAGAGGATGTAACTGAATTAGTAGTACGAAGACGTGAACATTCATATTCGGACTCGTATGACAAGAGAGAGTCTTTGCGAGAAACTTATCCACAATTCTTACCCGTGGCAGTTCGATGTCTACTTGATGAATCTCTTGCCACATTTCAGACCACAGGCGGGCGTATCCTCCTCTCTACAATAATTCGATGTATTCACTCTCTTATGATACTATTTGTCCATCCCTACCATGTGATAACAATAAGTCCGGAGACTCATGGCTGTGATGATCCATTCATACTTTACCAAACTTGTTTCATGAGTGATGTGTCTCATTGTCCACCGGGCACTGAATTATATCCCCCGACACAAATCAGACCTCTCGATGAGGTAGGTGATGATAACGCTGCGTGTTATCGGACGGACTCGTCTGCGGCTACTGCAGCATCTGATTCTAAGGCTTTCTACAATGATCCTGCGTGGACGCTTTTATCGCGGATGCGTGTACTGCCATGCCTATCGGACGTACTCCGCTGTGTGTCTACTGAATCGGTAATTTCGGAGGCAACAATTCGAAGCATATGTGGGATTTTGGCTATGCTATCAGTGCGATCTCCAGGAGCGGCCGGTGCAATCGCTTGTCACAAAGGCATCCTTCCATTTCTTATTTCATATTGCCTGTCACCACAAATTTCATTTCATGGTGAAGGGCTATTCAAGACGGCAAATGTGCAACCAGCGTTAATTCTTCTCTGTACCCTTGCTCGTCAATCGAGGGATATAGCTGAACTTGAAATCCCGTTTCAGATGATAATCCCCGAGTTACAAGCTATTTTGTGCGTAGAGGCAGAGTCGGAAATTCAATGTTGGAGCGTCATCTTACTGCGTATTTTGATGCGGTATAGCGCAGGGATTGAGCATGTTGAAACTCTCATCAGTATGTCTGCTCCTTGTATTGAAATGATGCGACGAGATAGCAACCTTATTACGCAATATTTGTCTCTATTTGCTGCCATATGCTATGTATCGAAGACAGATGATCGTCTCGCCATGTCGGGATCATGGCTATCATTTTCTGTGACGAAATGTATAACTTCATTTCAAGATGTGGTAAAAGGCGGTAGCAAAAATGATGCAAGGCTTGCTTCGGCACAGTTGCAGTTCATTGCATCATATATTTCAACAGCTGCTCCGACAAAGAGATCTCACTATATTCCTATTGTGTCAAATGAGTCTTGTTCTGACGTTATTAAGGCTGCACTTGAATCTGAAATGCTTAACAATGCCCTCGCCATAGTACTAAGGGTGTCATTCAATGCGACCTGGGATGCGTGTGATGATGTACCAACCCTATCATTAGAGGACGAGGCCATAGGATGTGCATTCGTCTCATCACTCATGACGTTTGTCGAAGTTTTGGGAAACCTAGACTTGAGTGAAGAGATTAGAATGAAATTAGTTATCAAGATGTCAGCTGTACTGGAGTATTTCGCCAGGATGAATAACTCAACAATTGCATCTACAGGAAGTACCTTCCACCCTGCTCGTCAATCATGGTTAGTTGAGTCTGAATTCTCAGTCTTGAACATCTTGTGTAAAGAAAGTAGTAGAGTGGCAAGCATTTGGCCACTGTTGTCGACGTTCGCGTTTTCTCTTCTTGGGAGGCTGAACATGGGTCACGAAAAGATGGCCGACTTTATATGTCGGCAGCAAATCCTGTTTCAAGTTGGACACGAGATTGAGCAAACAGATTTCAGCTTGCAAACACTTTTCCTGACAGAGCTCAGTATCGAGGACCGCAGGAAGCAATTGGATCATAGCGCAAATATATACTTTATGTCTGACTTGAATGGTCGCAACAAGGGACCTCTGATTTCTTTACGTTGCTTTGCGGATGTATCTGATAGTCCCAGAAATGATGTTGGAGTTGGTCGTTTCTTCCTTCCGCTGGGCGGTATATGGATGTGGAATGTTCTATCGAGTACAGTAACTTCTCAGGAGCCCACTGTCGATCAAAATGATGTCTCGGTAGATGTTGTGTCCCACACCCTTCGTCTCCTTCTTCAACTTGAAATGATGAAAAATGCATCGCATTACGCGGCATCAATTTCCAACGGAACAAAGCTTTATCACACCACAAATGTATGTTTATTCCCTGAAATTGTGTTGAGCGACGATACTATAAAGTCATCCCTGGACTTGCTCTTCCAGCGACTGACTGGATTTAAGTGCAGTACTATCACTGATAAGACTTTGGTGAATGCTTTCATTAAGGCATGCTTCGGGCATTCACGCATATCCAAGGAGTCCAAAAAGTCTATAACCATGGGCGATGTAACAGGCCAAACTGCTCAGAAACTTCATGACATGCTTAATGATAAGCAGTCTATCATGTCTGATGAATATTCAAAAGATGAATTGAAGGCTCTTGATGATTTCGTTGAAGACTTGTGCAACGCATTCATAGAATATGGAGGTCAACATTCGACTTTCACGAATTTTATTCGTCTCTTTCTGAGGCACGATTTCCCCTCCAAAGTAATCTCAACAGTGCTCACCAAGTTGTACCCCGTCCTAAATCTACTGACAATCGAAGAAGAAGATCGAGATGCACAACTATACTATTTGACTCAATCCATTAGAGGTGGCTTACCAAGTCAGGATTCTTCACGTCGAGACACAAGTATTGTGCTTGATTCGTTTTCATATTCATTGAGGAAGAGGGACAAAGTCCTTTCTCGTCATGATTATGCATACTTATTGGCAGTCGCATACCTCAGCCGAAACTTGGCATCTAGTTCACAGCGCTGCGAATGTGGTCTTGAGGCTACGAAAAATCGACTTGCTGGATTAAACGACGAAATTGTTTACGACATTACTCAGGTTGGGGTGAAAATTCTTGCCGATGGTAGTACTGCAGATGCTATCATAAATTGTGTGCTTGATGTATGCTTGGACAGTACGAAAGGTCTTTTAGCCCAAGATGAAAACACACAGAAGAATTGGCGATCAATGATAAAGGTGCCGTTTGGGATATAAAATAATAAGCCAAGCCATACAGAAAAATGCTTGATTTTATCAGGAGATAGATACTCTCCTAAGTACATACAAATTCGTATAAATTGAACCCCTCCTGCATATTGTGCGATTATTTATTCATATTCCTCCAGCGATCCTTGATATTAACTGAACTTCTGTTCCTAAGGACCATGGCGTACTGTGACTTGATTTGTGCCCAATTCCCAGCTCCAAACTCCTCCACCCCCTGCCTTATTGCATCATCTTCTGCGTCCGTGAACTTACTTCTCTTTGGTGGTGATGCTTTTCGAGAAACATGAATAGCGGACGGTTGATACTTCGGAATTGCATACTTAGTCGGGACGTCACTTAATGCCACGCCGCCATCCCCTTCCTCGTCGGAGTTGTCCGATTCTCCCGGACTGTCAAATTTTAGTTGATATGCCTTCATCTTCTTCAGTCGAAGGGGAGGCAACTGTGTATCCTCCTCATCACTGCTTGAATCATACTCGGCCTTTACATCCTCCTCCTCACTGCTTGAATCATCATCGGCCTCTGTCACTTTCATGTGGCCAGCAGCTCTCGCAGATTGAGCAGCCGCTACACAATCATTGAGTGGGTCCTTCACATTCTTCATTAACTCTTTTACCTTGCGATTGAGATTTGTTCGAACATTAGTTTGCTGTTGCTCGGGTATATCGTCATTCTCCAATGATGATGATTCGATCTCATCCCCGCCACCTGTATTAGCATCGAAGAAAGCCTCACTACTTGCGACTGGGGAGGGAGGCTCTATCTCACGAACCTTTTGACGCTTCTTCGACTGCTGCTGCCGCCTGTCAATTGTGGATGGTGATGATGCGATGGAAGTCTTCTTTGTTGCCCTACTATTCACATTCTCCTTTTCATTCACTGCTGCAGTTACTGGCTTACTTCGTACTCCATTGTCACCAATATTTGTGGTGGTACCATAATTCAGCTTTGACAACGCAGGCAGGGGCAGAACCGTTTTGGTCCAACTACGGATCAAATCAAGGAAATTCGTTTGAAATAATTCAAGGTCGAACAAACGTGCATTCGATGAGTGTATCTTTTCGATATCACTGAATGACTTCAAACTCATGCCTTGGTTACGAGTTGTCCGAGTTTGACCCTTCTTTTCTCCCAAAAGATCGTTGAGGATGCGCCTATACTTTCCACCCCCAGCATTACCAAACTGTTCATCGATGGCCGAGCTTAAATAATTTATGGTTGGGTGGGGGAGAGGGTGGATAAGTAAGTTAGAAACGAGGAAGTGAAATCTAGCGCGTTAAAAAATAATTATTCATGTCAAGTCAACCACGTCAACTTACACGAAAGCAATAATATTATCATGTGGAATCACAACTGATTCAGCACCATTGATGGAGCTCCTCTGAATGGCATTGTGCAGTTGAGGTTGGAGATGACTCATACAGAGATGGAATTTCATACGATCCATCATGTTATCGTAATTCGTGTTGAAATCGACAATACACTCAAGATGTTCATTGATATTGTCATCTTCGTCGGGTGGTAGTTGCTCGTTCACTGGTTTGTTATTGGCGTCATATTCGCAGGGCAGTACAAGAAGAGTAGCATCATTCCTGAGCAAACTTTCTCGCAAATCTAGGAATTGTTTAATAACCTTCAACCATTTGTCAGGGTGGAAATCCACAAGACAATCAGTGAGCAGATTATCATACATCGAGGGCTCATCTGGAATTTCATAGGGATGACGAGCGCAAACACGCGCGACGATGTTGGCAATGCATGTAAAATTATATAGGCGGCCGTAAGGAGATTGGTCTCGTATCAGCCGATCTATCAAGTACTGATAAGTCGCGGAGGGTGAAAATGAATGAGAGGGGTGAAATAAAATTGAGAACTCTTCCCATTTATGCTTGTTCATAGAGACTATGTATAACTAGACAGGTCACTTACCCTCATTTTGACAATCAAGTACGCCCTCCTCCCGATGTCGTCCGAATTGAGCATCTCCTGACAATAATTCTCGAATATGTCCAGCGATACTTTTCGTGGATCAAGTGGATCATCCAATTTTTGGTGGATGTCACCGGGACCGGCGCCTATTGCGTATTGCTTCTTCTTTGCCATTGTTGTTGTTGGGGAAGAGATTAATACTCCTACCTTATTCGGCCATCTTCATATCGTAATTCACTCTTCCATCCCCGCGGCGTGCAACGTTGTGATGCGCCATCCTACCTACAGTACGTTTGGGGTCAAGATGTAGATCGGTTTATAAAACTCGGGAATTTCGCTTCGACTACTTAACAAACATGATAGACGGGATCGAGAAAATGAGTTTTGTATGCTGGCATTTTCTTGAAAGTCGAATATTGGCAGAGATATCGAGTGTTAAAAATCTAATAAATTTTGGGCCCAACCAATAATTATTAGAATTAAATAGGAATTACTTATTGCGCGCGTGACGCAAAACGACAGTAGAATCTAATACTAATTGAGCAAAATTTTGAGGGAGAAAAATGAGGCCCCTTGCGACGATGCGGCATCGGATTTCGAGTGCGGAAGGAGTCGTTCGATCACTAAAGGGTTCCTTCCAACCATAAAATTAGTGAATTTATCGACTGGGGGTCACGAACAATTTGCCCTCAAATTGCGCATCGCATATTGACCCCAAACGTACTGTAGGTACACTCTGGGAGTCGTTTTAGACACACCGTCCGAAGGCCCGGACAGATTGTTTGTCCAAATAGTGACAGTGTTTGTCCAAATAGTGACAAAATATACTCAACGGTAGTGACGTTTAGATTTCTTTTACTATTTTTTGCTTATTGATGAGAAGCGCGACTCATTTCTCCCTTCCGGTTCGTGGATTGTCCTCTTTTGGCTTCCCGCCGAGACGCTGAGTCTAAAACGACTCCTGGTACAAAAAATGTGTAGTTACGTACATACATCGTAACTTAACTTTCCACATTCCCGAAGGGTATGTTTGGTCAGTAAAAAATTACTTATTGTGGTATCAGCTCAACCGTATAACCTGAGGCGAAAAACAGAGGACTTCCGAAATTATCTCTCCAGCCTCCAGTCAGTGGCTGTTCGCGACATCAAGGCGAGATAGACTAGATAGAGTTTAGTCTCACGATAATGGATGACTCAACTACTGAGCTCCCCCCGCCCCAATCCATGTCAGATGATGAAAAGCCGCCATCGATGATGAATGTTTCGTATGGCGGGGACACGGAAGAGGTAAAAAATAACAAGAGCTTGAAGCCATCCCTAGAGAAGGAGGCTTGTGATGCAACTTCAGGGTTAGAATGTAAGTGCGACTGGCAAGGAGTTTCAGGCTCATTACGGACGGATCTATATAACCTCATCAGTGAGGTGAATTTCCGCGAAAGATATTCAAGATGTGCTCCTATCGTTTTGTTCAATATTTTGCCTGAGAAACATGAATCCACTCAACAACCTTTTCTCTTGTACACTATATCCAGGGCACGGACATGACAAGACAACCATGTCTATTCCTCCTCTCGAGCAGAATAACCATGAAGCAACGATAGTCGGAACTGAGGCGAACTCAACTTTGCGTGATCTGACGACCGAGTTGGACCCTTCGTCTTTGTCCACAACATTCGATGATCCCCCAGTACCCCCAGCAGAACAAGGTATCATTGAATCGATGTCCCCTCCTCTCAACATGGCATCGACCGACCACTCCGAAGAGAAACGAATTATAAAAAGGAAGCTCCCCTTTGAGGCTACCTTGCTACGTCAAAAGAAGCAACGTGTCAACGACCCTGAAACTGTTATGCCTTCTACGATAGGGATCGTCGTGGCTAGTAAAACGGAGGTATCTACAGCTGACCTTCCCCCGGCACCCCCAGTCGTGGCCAACGAAGACGAGCTGAAAATGAGTGAGGCAGAGGAGGCGGAAGAGAAGCGTGTCAAGAGGAAGATCTCTCACGAGGCTTCAGTCAACTTGGGCTTAGGTAAGAGTATTATTCATTAGAACATTATACTGAAGGGGGTCGGGCACAACGAGTTGAACATTGCTATGAAAGACAACTTGAATCATAATTTCCAATGGAATGTGTTCCCTACTTTGTGGTTAGTCTCTCGTTCTCATTTCGTCTTGTCCCACGTCCACAATAATTTGCTTACAGGGTACGGACAGAAAAAGAAGCTGTACTTATCAGCATTCTACGGTGCGGCGTGGCCAGTTCTACAGGGTGCAGGATGGACTATGGTAAGTAATTTTGGTCGTCGAGGGAATGAAACACCAGTCACAAATTCAACGTCTGATCAACAATTCTGCTATCCTGTCATCCAATCGTATCTCGTTATACTACCTCAGGTGAAGGGAGGGGGTAAGGATGAAGGTATGACACACTTTTTGCCACCTGGGGTGACGATAGGCAATAAAGCATCATGCGAAATCCAACAGGACACGTCACAGGAATTGCCACAGTCGCTGTTGAACGAGAAGAACTCAGCACCTCAACCTTCTGAACAAGAGTTATGGGAATGCACCAACTGTGGGCTTTCCAACGACGCTGAGAAGCAACGATGCATTGGCTTGGTGAGTGATGACAAGCGTTGTATGGCATGGCGAGGGGGCAAACGCCTAAATAAGCTGTACTTGACTAAAGTACGTGATGTGATTGAGAGAATACTTGAGAGGAAGACTGTGGAGGAAGCCGCAGCTGCCGATGCTTTCACATTACTGGTGCCAGATGTTTCCGATCTATTTATCGAGCAAAGAAAAGACAAGATGAAACTCGCAGAAGCACCAGTCTCACCTTCTAGTCATACTCGACAGAGAGTAGATTTGTGCACGTGGAAGGATGATAGAGTTCATTATAGTATAGCATCTAGCCGCATTGGGTCTGAATTTCAAGTTGATACACTTCCAACGGCAGGATCGTGTAGCCCTACCGAAGCCGAGAATGGGGATGCTCTGTGAGTTTATGATATCTTGCCTTCTTTTATACAGCTACTACATGTATGCCTGTAGACTAACTTGTGTACGCCTTATCCCATTCCTCAACTATCCAATGCTACCAAATCAAGATATGAAAGAGTTTGGGACCCAGCTATCGCAGAAAAGATGGGGAAACTCGATTTTGTTCATACCAGGGTAAATTCTAGTAAGAAAGAAGCTGCGTACGATTTGTTCCATTTACGTGGATATCATCTTCCAGGATTTTATCAAGAAGTCAACGCTCTCAAACCAAATGATTGTTCCGATTGGACTAAGGAAGATACTGACAGGTTCCGATCGGCGGTGTTCGAGTACCATGAAGATATGAAAGAGATATCAAAGATGATTGAGAAGCCTATTAACCAGTGTATAATGTACTATCTTGTGAAATTCAAGCGTGGCAAGAGCTGGAAATCGCTGAAGAGGAGCATGAGACGTAAGGCGAATATGAGCGATGGAGTTGTTGCAAACGGTGGTACTTTGGTGTGCACCGAATGCAAAATGGGAGGTATGCTAATCGCCTGTGATACCTGTGAGGCGCATTATCATTTAGACTGCGCTGTACCACCGCTGCTCGAGGGCATTCCGGACGGGGCTTGGCTATGCGCCAGTTGTCGTCGGGAGACGCGTTCCATGCTGTCCTCTCAAGACGGAATGAGCCCTTTGGCAGAGGACGATTTTGGTCACGAAGATGCACCAGAGATTCATACAACGTTTCGTTATCGAGAACGCCCTAGAAAGGACTCTGTGGACTTTATCATTGGTGCAACTGTTTACGTAACCCAAGGCAAATTTAAGGGACGATCGGGTACACTAATTGAGCGTGGAGAGAGAGGTTGGTGCCCGGTATCAGGCATTCCCAAGAGAATCAAAATAAACTCATTAGCACTCGTAGATGATGGCAAGATTGATCTGGTTAAATTGAGAGCAGGGCCGCGTTTTATGCCGGCCGTTATGACGCCTGCTCAGGTGGAAAAGGCTAGGGCAAGGATCGGTCTTGATGATGACGAGGAAGACGATGACGATGATGGTGCACGTGGAATCAATGCCACAAATACAATGGAAGAGAGTTCTCAAGAGTCTGTCGATGGTTTGAATAATGGAGAGGGTGATTCAGCAGAATACGAATCGAAAGACGACGAGGATAAAGCAGCAGCAGAAGCAGTAGCATCTCGAAATGGCAAAGTTGGCGAAGGAGTTGTTGCGAAAGCTAGTGGCTTCTTAGCCAATGGTATCAGCCATGTGCTGTTCAAGCGAATCAAGTCAACCACAGACTGAGAAAAATTGGACGAGCAAGATCAAAGTAGCTTTCAGCTGCACCTGTGTTGTGTCTCTGTGTGAATAAGTAATCAAATTAGAATACTCGTCTCTATTGGTACTCAACTATTTGTGGTCTCATTCTCTTCCAGCATTTCGAATGATCTGTTCTCTCGTAAGGTTTTGTCCTATGGAACAAAATACTGTGATTCACACAATATTATTATGTTTTGATCAAGGTCCATCAGTCATCGCCCAGTATTTGCTGTATTTTGAGTCCTGACTGCTCTCCTGCTTTCTTGTAATTGTCAATATCACTTGATGTGGAGTGAGCATGAAGGAGCTTGCACCACTGTTTGTGGTTGGGCCAGTGAACTCATTGACGTTCTTTACTGCAATATTGTGCATGTATGCATTGATCGCACATCATCATCGTCCTGCGTTCATAATATCCTTTGCAACCATGATAGAACCCCAACTCTTAGCTTTCATTTGGGAGTATTTTTCTTTCAAACAGTTGCAGCCATTTTGAGTGAAAGAATGATGATGTTTACATTGCCGCTGTCGTCCGTCGTCCTTCGCTCTAATGGAGGTGGAGGAACCGGGTCGTTCCACGCTATCATACCGCGACTTACCTACCTACTCTACCAGTATACTGGCCAGGAATCTACAACATCATCAGGTATCCATAGATTGGACTGCAGAGATAACGCATGGGTCCAGACTCAGTAAGACGAAGACGACATCATGATGAATGATGATGACAGATACTCTCTTTTGTGTGTGGAATTATGTACTGGTAGATACTTAAGGGTTGAACCCCTGTACCGCCATCGCCATGCCCGATGTCATGTCGTCTCTTCATGATGACGCTGGTGCAATAATCAACAACGATGATGGGAACAATAACAAGCGACAGGGTACCATTTCGTCCGCTAGGTACAATCTCCTCTCATCAATGGTCGGTGGTGGGTGTCTTTCTCTACCTCTAGCCTTTCATCAAACGGGGAATTTATTCATCGCTCCACTATTGCTCGTTGTGACAAGCTTACTTGCACAGCAATCAATAATCTGCTTGATCAAGGCGGGTGTGTATTCATCGGCCAGTAGCACGAGTGGTGATGATACTCTTATATCGATTGAGTCGTCACGTCGAAGTAATGGTGACGATATTAACACTGTTAATCGTAAGGGCACTGCCACCTACGAGAATGTGGCATATCAAGCATTTGGTAATAAGGCACGGAAATTGGCAATCTTTTTAGTATGTGCCTGCTGCTTCGCTGCCACGGTGGGATATGCTGTTCTATTACGTGATATGCTCGAACCAATCGTTGATGCAATATACAAACCTGCAGAGGGGGTAGGTGATGGCCCAACAATGGCAAGGAATTTCGCCATGCTTTTAGTGGTATTGTGTGTTACTCCTCTCACTGCATGGAAGAATCTAACAGCATTAAAAGATGTTGGTGCAGCATCAATGATGGCGGTGTTCATTGTTGGGGTGTGTGTGGCATATCGTTCACTTGAATGTCAAATGGGTAAACTCGAGAAGAATGAGGCTGGCCCTGTTGCATCAAGTAGTGACAACATGAGAGCGTTTCCATTATCAATGAAGGAATTATTAGATGCGATCCCTCTCTTTATTTCATCGTACATATGTCATTTCAACGTGCTACCCATACACAATGAATTGATGTGTCCAACAACTGATCGTGTGAAGTCATGGATCAGAACATCAATATGGCCAGCAACACTATTTTACTATGTTATTGGGTTTACTGGCAGTTTGTTTGTAAAATGCACAGCTTCTGGATCTCTACAGGGAAATATCTTGTTAGATTTTAACGAGGATGATCCACTCTTGTTGCTAGGCCGACTTTGTCTTGCTGTGACGATTACATTGGCATTTCCTGTATTGATAATACCTCCAAGGGATATACTGGTCCGATTATTAGTAAAGAGTTGGTTGGGGAGACGATGGGTTCAACGCAAAACATCAAATCTTGGTGACTCAGCTGATGTTCCAAGGGATGTTTCAGATTCGGATCATTCCCTGACAACAATTGAGTTTCAGCCTATAGATTCAGATTTTACTCATCAAGCAAATATGGAAGAACCCTTACTAGAGTTGGAAGATCGGTTAACAACTGGAATCATACATGATGATAATCTATCTGTTTCGTACGAATACTTTGATGGTATGTCTGTTGGATCAAGAAGACAGGTTATGGTGATGAGCGAGGACGAAGAAGACAACATATTCGTGAGAAAAACTGTTGCATTTACTATCTTTTGGTCTGCTGCAACTCTTGCTTGTTCAGTCAAAAGTATTGATGTTGTTTGGGATCTTGTTGGTAGTAGCTTTAGTATTATGTTAGCGTTCCTCATCCCGTGTGGCGCATATCTAAAGCTTTCTAGTAGAGTCAGTGATGATGGAGTGGGATTTAGACAGCCAAGAGCTGTTGCGCGGATTATGATATTGGTCTTTGTACCTCTGATGCTGCTTTCAACTGTGAATGCCGTGTATAACAGCTTTTCTCAGTAAGATGGACTGGTATGT
>Ga0247843_1006740_pt1 | contig 14732 bp, 18 predicted proteins | sample LaCruzMarch2017__FD_192420 | JGI IMG/M metagenome (GOLD analysis project Ga0247843, IMG submission 192420) | Freshwater microbial communities from meromictic Lake La Cruz, Castile-La Mancha, Spain - LaCruzMarch2017_8m | ecosystem: Environmental > Aquatic > Freshwater > Lake | place: Spain...
CACTCTAGCTCGGCCCAAAAGGCCAGCAACTTCCCGACCCGTCCCCTCCCGCCGCCGGCGAGATTGCGACTCGTCGGCGGCAACCCATATTGGCGGTGAACGACGTAATCGTCATAAGACAAGCATCATCGCGCCAAACTCGATCGCTGTGGCGATCGAATGGTCGGATGAGCAGGCTCAACACGTGTGATTCCAGTGCAACTCCACCCGATCTCGGAATTGCGGCTGCAGTTGCAAAAGAGCCGCAATTCGGATGTTGCTTGCGCACAGCGTACGCCGCAACGACCCCGCCTGTTGAACGTTCTTCGCGCGTCCGAAGGAGGCGCGCATGACAAGCGACATCAATACGGTCTGGAACATGCTGGAGGGCGCGAAGACGGGGTTCCTGACGACGTGGCATGACGATGCGCTGCAGTCGCGACCGATGGCGCTCACACGCGGCGCGATGAGGGCGTGATCTACTTTCTCGCCGACGCGTCTTCGCACAAGGACGACGCCATCCGACACTATCTGAGCGTGAACGTCGCGCTGCAGGATGGCTCGTCGTACATTTCGGTTTCCGGTCAGGCGTCGGTTTCGCACAACGCGCCGAAGATCAGGGAACTCTGGACGCCCGTCGCGCAAGCATGGCGGGACCGGCCGTAGGATCCCGCCATCCGCCTTCTCACGCTCTCGCCGCACGAAGCCCACTTCTGGAAAACCCCGGGCAAGATCGTGTCCGCCATCGCCATGCTCGCCGCCGCCGCGACCGGCTCCAACAAGGTCGATCTCGGCAAGGAAGAGCGCGTGCCGATGTAGGCTATCTGCCGAAGTTGAGCGTGCCCACTTCGCCGGCGCGTTCGACTTCTATGGCCCACCGCGTCTGACCGGCGACAAGGCGTTGCAGTTCAGCGCTGGTGCGCACGCGCTGCCCGTTCACCGAGCGCACGATGTCGCCGGGCCGGAAGCCCGCGCGGGCGGCCGTACCGCGGGCGTCCATCGCCTCGACGAGCGCCCCCGTCGAGAACGGACTGACGCCCGCCTCCTCGGCCTTCGCCGGCGAGAGGGAGATCACGCGCACGCCGCTCAATGGATGTTCGCCGCTCAGTACGCGTGGATCGGGTGCAGGGGAGGCAGGCGGCGCCTCGACGCGGGCGTTGATGGTGCGCTGCGCCGAACCACGTATGATACCTATCGCAATGGTAGCCCCCGGCCGCTGCGTGGCGGCCTGGTAGCGCACCGCCTGCTCATCGAACACGTCCACGCCGCCGACATTCAAGATCACGTCCCCGCGTTGCAAGCCCGCGCGATCCGCCGGGCCGCCATTCCATATCTGCGTCACCAGCACGCCGCGCGGGCGATCGAGGCCGAGGCTGCGCGCGAGATCCTGCGTCACCGGCTGAGCTGAAACGCCGAGCCACGGTCGCACGACCGAGCCGCTCGACAGCGCCGATTCCACCACGCGCCTGACCATCTCCGCCGGGATCGCGAAGCCGATGCCGTTGGAGCCGCCGCTTTCGGAGAAGATCGCGGTGTTGATGCCCACCAGCGCGCCGTTCATATCGACGAGCGCGCCGCCGGAATTGCCGCGATTGATCGCGGCGTCGGTCTGGATGAAGAACGAGAAATCGTTGATGCCCACTTCCGTGCGCGCGAGCGCCGAGATGATGCCGCTTGTCACCGTCTGCTGCAGGCCGAAGGGATTGCCGATGGCGATGACGAGATCGCCGACCTGCGCCTGACGCGTATCGGCGAAGGCAAGCGCCGGCAGGCGTTCGGCACCCGGCAGGATGCGCAGCACGGCGAGATCGGTCTTGGGATCGGCGACGACGACCTTCGCCTCAAACTCACGGCGATCGCTCAGCACCACCTTCAACGCGTCTGCGCCGTCGACGACGTGATTGTTGGTCACGATGACGCCGTCGGCGCGCACAATGACCCCCGAGCCCAGCGACTGCTGGATGCGCTCGCGGCTCATGCCGCCGAGCGCGCCCGGCGGTACGCCGCGCATCATGTCTTCGAGGATCGAGCGGCGCTGCCGCACAACACGTTGCGCATAGACGTTCACGACCGCCGGCGAGACGTCGCGCACGACGGGCGCGAGTGAGAGTTGCGCTTCGACGCGCGACGCCGGGACGCGCCGTTCGATGGGCTGGGCCTGCGCGAGCTGGAATTCACCGGACTCCGCGTTCTGGGCGTCACTGTTGGGGGCCTGCGAGCAGGCGATCAGCGCGAGCGCGGAGATGGCGAGGAAGCGGATGGGGCGCATCGGTTCGTAAGCCTCGTTGCGGAGTTCGTGCCGGAATTTGGATGCGGGTTCTGGAAACGTCCAGTGGCGGCAATGTGGCGTCAGGCGAAAGCGATCACCGTAAGCCCGCCCATATAGGGAACCAGCGCTTCGGGAACGGTGATCGAGCCGTCGGCGTTCTGATAATTCTCCAGCACCGCCACCAGCGTGCGCCCGACCGCAAGGCCCGACCCGTTCAGCGTGTGGACGAACTCGGTGCCCTTCTGGCTTTCCCGGCGGAAACGCGCATCCATGCGGCGGGCCTGGAAGTCGCCGCAGTTCGAGCACGAGCTGATCTCGCGGTACTTGCCCTGGCTCGGCAGCCAGACTTCGAGATCGTAGGTCTTTCTCGCGCTGAACCCCATGTCGCCGGTGCACAGCAGCATGGTGCGGAACGGCAGGCCGAGGCGCTTGAGCACTTCTTCAGCGCATTGCGTCATGCGCTCGTGTTCGGCGTCGCAGTCTTCAGGCTTGGCGATGGAGACAAGTTCGACCTTGCGGAACTGGTGCATGCGGATCATGCCGCGCGTGTCACGACCGGCGCTGCCCGCTTCGGACCGGAAGCACGGCGTATCGGCCGTCATGCGGATGGGCGTCGCGAGATCGGACTCGTTGAGGATTTGCTCGCGATAGAGATTGGTCAGCGAGACTTCGGCGGTGGGGATGAGCCAGTGCGAACGTTGAGAAATAGTTCGAGCATTTTCCGACAGAACTTCGCCGCCGAAATATTGAACTGCCGCACCGAGACCCTGCAGTCCCCCGCCGTATCTCTGCATGACGGCCACAATTGACTCTTGCAGCTCTCGATTAGATGAAGAGGCCGCGAACAAATCCTCCTCAAACTTCGGCAACTGTCCGGTCCCAAACGCGGCGTTGTCCTTCACCAACAACGGCGGGCTCACTTCCTGATAGCCGTGCGCCTCGGTCTGCAGATCGATCATGAACGCCGCGAGCGCGCGTTCGAGTCGAGCGAGTTTGCCCTTCAGCGCCACGAAGCGCGCGCCGCTCATGCGGGCGGCGGCTTCAAAGTCCATCATGCCGAGCGCTTCGCCGAGCGCGACGTGATCCTGCGGCGCGTTGAGCTGTTGGCCCGGCGTCTTCGACGGCGGGTCCCAGCGGCGAACTTCCTTGTTGGACTCTTCGTCCTTGCCGTCCGGCGCATCGGGCGCGGGCGCGTTCGGCAGGCTTTCGAGAATGGCGCGCAATGCGCCGGCGACTTTCTCTTCTTCGACCGAAGATGTCTCGATCACGCCCTTCAACCGCGCGACCTCCTCCATCAGCCGCGCTGCTTCGGCGTCGTCCTTCTTGGCCTTCGCCGCGCCGATCGCTTTCGATGCCATGTTGCGACCGGCTTCGGCGTCCTGGCGCTGCGTCTGCAGGCCACGCGCCTGCACGTCGAGATCGAGGATCGAGGCGATCTGCGCGCGCTGTTCATCGCTCAGCGAGCGGCGTTCCATCGCCGCTTTCCAGCCGGTGAAGTCGTCGCGGATGGCGCGGATGTCGTGCATTGCAGTCAGCCTGTGGAAGCTCTGCTCCGGCGAAGTCCGGGGCCCAGTGGTAGCGCTCTAAGAAAATGGGCCACGATTGTCATCGGGGCCGAGCGGTTATGATGCGATTGAGGGGGACCGACAACCGCTCATCAGGGCGCCGGCGCGCTCGATGGTGCAGCTTGCGCCTTCGCCCGGCTCTTCTCGATCACCAGCACCAGCCAGATCGAGATTTCATAGAGGAGGTAAACCGGCAGCGCCATCATCGACATCGAGATCACATCCGGCGGCGTCACCAGCGCCGAGAACGCCGCGATCCCCACGATCGCGTAGCGACGGCCCTTGCGCAGCATCGACGCCGTGACCGCGCCAGTGCTCGCCAGCAGCGACAGCACAACCGGAATCTGGAACACAAAACCGAACGCCAGCACCAGCGTGGTCACGAGGCCAAGATACTCGTCCACCTTCGGCAGATAACTGATCTGCACGCCCCCGGTGTTGACCTCCTGCTGCAGCGCAAAGCGCAGCGCGAACGGCATGGCGATGAAGAATACGAAGGCCGCGCCGACCAGAAACATCACCGGCGCCGCCACGAGGAACGGCGCGGCGGCCCGGCGTTCGTTCTTGTAAAGGCCCGGCGCCACGAACGCGTACGCCTGATACGCGATCACAGGAAAGGCCAGCATGATCGCGGCGAAGAGCGCCACCTTCATGTTCACGAAAAACTGCCCGAAGGCGTGGGTAAAGACCATCTTCACCCCATCTTTCACCGCATCGGCGCCGTGCGCCTGGATCAGGGCCTGCTTGAACGGCTCCACCAGGAACAGAAAGATTGCCTGCGCGAACGGAAAGCACACAAGGAACGCCACGACGAGCGCCAGGACCGCCAGACCGAGCCGGTTGCGCAGCTCCGTCAGGTGATCGAGCAAGGGGGCCCTGCTCGCCTCAATCTCGTCGGGCGGGTCGCTGGTTGTCATGATACGAGTTTGGCCGTCGCAGGCTCAGGTCCGGTCGGCGCCGGCGGCGAGATCGGGGGAATTTCCGGCGGCGCCTGCGGAGGCGCTTCCTGCGGCGGGCTCGTAGGATGCTCCGGCGACGCCGGCGGGGTCGCAGGCGGCGATTCCGGCGGCAAGGCGGGATCCCCGGCCTCGACGGGCGGGGTCAGGACGGGTTGGCTCTCGCCTCTTGGCGGCAAGAGTTCGGGCGGCAAGGGTCCGGGCGTCAAGGGTTCGGGCGGCAAGGGTTTGGGCGGCAAGGGTTCAAGTGTGCGCATGGCTTCCATCTCGATGTCCGTGAAGACCTGGCCGCGGCGGAGCGCCTCGACCTCCTGCTTCAGTTCATCAAGTTCCGCCTGGCGTGCGAGTTCATCGAAACCACTGCGAAATTCAGCGGCAAGACCGCGCAGGCGCGCCATCTGACGCCCAAGCTTCCTCAGCATGAGCGGCAAATCCTTCGGGCCGACCACGAGCAACGCGATCACGCCGAGGACGAGAACTTCGGAAAAACCGAGACCGGGCAGCATGTCCGATCAACTATCCGTCAGACGCCGGTGCGCTCATCGTCCTTGCGGGCGGTCTGATCGCGGATCTGGGCCGGCGGCGGGTCAGCGGCGGGCGGCGTATCGCCATCGCCGAGCCCCTTCTTGAAGCCTTTGATGCCCTTGCCGAGGTCTTCCATCAGGTTCGAGATGCGTCCCGGACGCCCGAACAGCAGGAACGCGAGCGCTAACACGATGAGAAGCGGGATCAGGCCGGGCGCGTGCATGGCGCATTGCTCCTATAAACTCAAAGGACCGGACGCGATTAGTCTTCTTCGCCGCCGGCGTAATCCACATAGAACGCCGCATCGCCCTCGACCGGTCCCTCCAGAGGGTCCTCGTCATGGCCTTGCGCGCCGTCCGGCCGGGGCACGTCGAAGGCGGCTTCCACCCGCGGATCGATGAGACCGGCCGCCTTCAGATCGTCCTTGCCCGGCAATGCGTCAAGCGACACGAGACCAAAGTGACTGAGGAATCCCTCGGTCGTAGCGAAGGTGAGCGGCTTTCCGGGGCTGCGGCGGCGTCCTCGCGGGCGCACCCAGCCGATCTCCAGCAACAGATCCAGCGATCCTCGCGACAGCGAAACGCCGCGGATTTCCTCGATCTCGGCGCGAGTCACAGGCTGGTGATAGGCGATGACTGCAAGCGTTTCCATCGCCGCTTTCGGCAGGCGTTTGGGTTCGGCGCGGGTTTCGGAGAACAGGCGCGCGAGATCAGGCGACGACTGGAAGCGCCAGGCACCGCCTGCCTCGATGAGTTGCACGCCGCGCCCAGAGTAAGCCCGCTTCAAGCCCATGAGCACCGCCGCTACGTCGGCGCCCGGCGGCATCCGCTCGGCAAGTTCCGCCGCCGTCATCGCCTGCCCGCCGGCGAACAGGAGCGCTTCGGCGATGCGCGCGGCCTCGTGGAGCGGGCCGATCTCGGCGGGCGTTGAGTCGTTGGCGCCGGCGCGCGGCGTGAACGCATCTTCCACGCGCATGAATGGATCGGCGACGGGCTGCCCTGAAGGTTTGTGGGGCTGGCTCATGGCGCGGCCTTCTCGCGGCGCTTGAGATAGAGCGGCGCATTCTGGTCGGCTTGTCGGACTTCGAGTTTCTGGTCGCGCACGAGTTCGAGCGCTGCGCCGAAGAGGCTCGCCACGTAGGACTGCGGCTCAGGCGCATCCGGCCCTCGGTCCCGCCGCGGCTGCAGCGCGCCGATGGGGCGCCAATCATCAAGGTTTTCCAGCATTTCTTCGAGGCGGTGGCGCGCCGCCTCCAGCGTGTAGACGCGACGCGGCACGATGCGGTGATCGACGCGGATGCGGCGCGAGCGACCGGACGTGTAGGCCGACAGCATGTCGTGAAGGCTCGCGGTCCACTGCAGTTCGCGCGTGATCGCGACGGCCTGCGGCGCGCCGTTGAGAAAAACATCGCGATCAAGCTGCGCAAGCGCGCCGAGCTTCGATGCCGCCGCCTTCGCTTCGGCAAGGCGTTGCAGCTTTAGAGCCAGATGCGCCGCGATCGCCTCGGGATCGGGTTCGTCGACGGGACGTTCGGGCTTCGGCAGCAGGAGGCGCGATTTCAGCAGCGTCAGCCACGCCGCCATGACAAGGTACTCCGCCGCGAGATCGATCCGCGTGCGCACGTCCTCGATGAAGGTGAGATATTGGTCCACCAGCGGCGCCAGTGCGATCTTCGCGAGATCGACCTTCTGCTGGCGCGCCAACTCGAGCAAGACGTGCAGCGGCCCCTCGTACCCGGCAAGGTCGAGCACGAGCGTTTCGCCCGCTTCCGCCTCGTCGGCGGCTTCGAAGGTGACTATTTCGTCCGACACTCGTCTCTTCCGGCGACCCTTCCGGGCCTACATGCCGACGACGAGGCACTCCTGGCCCAGCGCTTTCACCTGGCCGCAGAACTGCGCCGCGTCCGCCCGACGGGCGAAATACCCGGCTCGGACCCGGAAGTACACGCCCCGTTCCCCAAGGTCAGCCTGCTGGATGTCCTTGCGGGCGTTCTGGAAAAGCGCCGGCGAACGCCGCGCGAAGCGGGTCCAGGCCGCGTCGGCGGCGTCAGCGGACTTCAGCGAGGCGATCTGAGCGACGAACGGCCCTGAAGCGGCAAAGACGGGCGCACTTGTTGCCGCGGGCGCGGGCGGCGAAGGCCGAGCAGCGATGGGTTCCTCAGCGATGGGGCGGCCCTTGGCGGGGGCGCGCGCGACGAGGGCGCGCCCGACCAGCGCCTGGTCAATCTCGGCGGTGACGGGCTCGTCCTCGACGCCGCCCTCATAGGCGGATTTGAAATCGGTGGTTTGGGCCGGGATCACCGGGGCGTCGGTGTGCTCGAAGGCGCCCCCGGTATAGGTCCAGACGACGTAGGAAACCGTCGCCAGCACGATGAGCGCGATCAGGAAGGTGGGGTATTTGGTGCGGCCCATGTCGACCTCTTTGCGGGCAGGCGCCGGGCGGCGCGTGCGCTCGCGCACGAACGGCGGGGGCGCATCGTCGTCGCGATAGCCGCTTTCGTAGCCGTCCACGGGCGCGTAAACCCGCCTCTGCGCATGCGCCATCACCGCCTCCGATCCAGACCGAATCAGATGCGCCGCAGATGGTTAGGATTGAGTTTACGTCCTCAACGCAGCTTGGCGATTTCGAGCCCGTCGAGCTTCGCGCGGTCCTTGATGGATTCCTCGCTGCGGGTCATCGCCTTGGAAATAGCCTTCAAAGACATGCCCTTCTTGGCCAGCGTGTGAAGCTTGTTCACTTCATCGGCCGTCCACGCCTGACGGTGGCGTTCAAATCGTTCGGCCATGTTGACCCTCACGCCCAGCGTTCGAGATTAAAAAGGCGCCGGTGCTCCTCGACGGCATAGGCGTCCGTCATGCCGGCGATGTAGTCGCAGACCACCCGCGCCGTCTCCGGCGCGCCTGATTTCCCGGCGCGATCGCGCCATTTGTCGGGCAGCGTTTCGGGCTCTTCGAGGAAGAGCGTAAACAGCTCTTTCAGGATGCGCCTGGCCTGGCTGCGCATGCGCGCGACCTTGTAATGTCGATACATCTTGGCCATCAGGAAGCGCTTCAGCGTCGCCTCGTGTTCGGCCATTTCCGGCGAGAACGCGATGATCGGCTCGCCGAGGGCGCGCACATCCTCGGCGCTTTGCGGCTTGAGCTTTTCTGCGCGGCGCTTCGTTTCGGCGACGAGATCGACAATACGCGCGCCGATCAGACGACGGATCGCTTCCCCCGCCCAGCGCGTGTTTTCGATGTCGGGAAATTCACTGCGTACTTTCTGGAACACAGCTCCGACGAACGGCAGATCATAGAGCTCCTCGATCTCAAACAGGCCCGCGCGCAGGCCATCGTCGATGTCGTGGTTGTTGTAGGCGATGTCATCGGCGAGCGCCGCGACTTGTCCCTCGGGGCCCGACCAGCCGTCGAGCTCGAGATCATGGCTCGCGGCGTATTCGCGGATCGCGAGCGGCAGGTCCGCGAGCTTGCGCTTGGCGGTGAGCAGCGGGCCGTTGTGTTTGACCACGCCTTCCAGCGTTTCCCACGTCAGGTTCAGCCCGTCCCAGCGCGGATAGCGCGCTTCGAGTTTCGTCAGCACGCGCAGCGTCTGGGCGTTGTGATCGAAGCCTTCGAACGGCTTCATGCACGCGTTGAGTTCGTCTTCACCGGAATGACCGAACGGAGGGTGGCCGAGATCGTGGGCGAGCGCGATGGTTTCGGCCAAATCTTCGTCCAACCCCAGCGTGCGCGCCACGGACCGCGCGATCTGCGCCACCTCGAGGGAGTGCGTGAGGCGGGTGCGGAAGTGATCGCCTTCATGGGCGATGAAGACCTGGGTCTTCTGTTTCAAACGGCGGAAGGCCGAGGCGTGGATGATCCGGTCGCGGTCCCGCTGGAACGGGCTGCGCGACGGGCTCTCCGCTTCGGGGAAGAGGCGGCCACGCGAACGGGTCGGGTCCGTCGCCCAGACGGCCGGCGGCGTCGCCCACCAGGCGTGTCCTTCGTCGTGGGACCCCGCCTTATCGGACCCCGCCTTATCGGACCCTTTAACGCTCACCCGCTTCTCCTTGCGCTCGGGACGCTCCATATAGGGGGTCCAATGACAAACCTCACGCCGGATCTCACCCTCACCTCCAACGCCGCCGCCCGGATCAACGCCATTGCAGATGGCGGCGGCCTGCGCGTGGCCGTCGAAGGGGGCGGCTGTTCGGGGTTTTCCTACGAGATTGACATCGCGCCCGCCCCCGAGGCCGACGATATCATCGTCGAACGCGACGGCGCGCGCCTCTTTGTGGACCCCGTTTCGATCGCCTTCCTGAAGGGTTCGGAAGTGGACTGGGTCGAGGAAATCGTCGGCTCGTCCTTCAAGGTGCGCAACCCGAACGCGAAATCGAGCTGCGGTTGCGGCGTGAGTTTTTCTGTCTGACTTGACGGTCCCCTCCGATGGCGCGCTACCACAAACGCAAACCGGAGCCCTGCCGATGAACGTCGACACCGCCATCAGATCGCGCATCTCCACGCGCGTGTTCAAGCCCGATCCGCTGCCGGAAGCTCTGGTGCGCGAGATACTCGATGTGGCGCGCTGGGCGCCGTCAGGCGGCAACGTGCAGCCCTGGAAGGTGGTCGCCGTGAGCGGCGCTGAACGCCAGGCCGTGATCGATCTCGCGCAGATGACGCTTGCCGCCAATCCGCGCGGCGAAGAGGGCGACCGCCCGATCTATCCCGCCGATCTCTGGGAACCCCACCGTTCCTGGCGCTTCAAGGTCGGCGAGGACATGTACGCCCTCCTCGGCATATCGCGCGACGACAAAGCCGCGCGCTTTGGCCATCTCGCGCGCAATTTCCGCTTCTTCGACGCGCCCGTGGGGCTCTTCTTCGCCATCGACAAGCGCATGGGACACGGCCAGTGGGCGCATCTGGGCATGTTCATGCAGACTATCGCGCTCGCCGCCCAAGCGCGCGGCGTGGCGAGCTGCATGCAGGAAGCGTGGGGCCGCGTGCGCGAGACGCTGGCGAGCCACTTTGCCTTGGCGGAAACGGAGATGATCTATTGCGGCATGGCGCTAGGCTATGGCGATGAAAGCGCCGCAGTGAACACGTTGCGCTCCGATCGCGCCTCCGTGGACGAATTCGCGACGTTCAAAGGGTTCTAAGGCTTGGATTTTGGACCGCGCCCGAAGTCCATCACGCCGTCTTCGCTCACATCGACGACGGCGAAAAACACGCCCATCAGCAGCAGCCAGCCGAGTGGCGCCACGATCATCGGGCCGGCCCAGTGCTGCAACCCCCGCTCGTGCTCGATCCACGCGATCGCGGTGGCGCCGAGGCAAGCGATCGGCAGCGTCCACGCCGCAAAGCACGCAATCGCGTAAAGGCGCTTCGACCGCCACCAGTCGCGTCCTTCAGGCGTCATGAGCTTTGCAGCGCGCCTCAGCGCGGCGTAGGCTAGAAAGACGTTGAAGGCGGTGAAAGCCGCAAGAAAGAGCGTCATGTCGTCGACCCTAGAGTATCGTCCGACCAAACGCGATCGCTGTGGCGATCGAATGGTCGGATACGAATGCTCTACACATATGATTCTAGAGCAACTTTATCCGATCTCGGAATTGCGGCTGCACTTCCGAAAGATCGGTTGTTGCTCTAGCACGCTCGGCGCCGCGCGGCATCAGATGCCGTCGCCGTAGGAACTGACAACCACGGACTCATCGAGAAGCTGGTCCATCAGCTTCGAAGGCGACTCTTCGCAACAGACCCCGCCCACAGGCCGCGCCGGGACGCCGGCCACCGTGCACCGCGGGGGCACGTTGGTCAGCACCACCGAGCCCGAGGCGATGCGCGCCTCTTCGCCCACTTCGATGTTGCCGAGCACTTTGGCCCCGGCCCCGATCAGCACGCCGCGACGGATCTTCGGGTGACGGTCGCCGCGCTCCTTGCCGGTGCCGCCAAGCGTGACGGAATGAAGCATAGAGACATCGTCTTCCACCACCGCCGTCTCGCCGATGACGATGCCGTGCGCGTGGTCGATGAAGACCCCGGCGCCGATCTTGGCGGCCGGGTGGATGTCCACCGAGAAGAGCTCGCTGATGCGGCTCTGCAGGTAGAACGCAAGCTCCTCGCGCTCATGACGCCAGAGCCAGTTCGAAATCCGGTACGCCTGTAGCCCCGCGAACCCTTTGTAATAGAGGAACGGCTGCAGATAGGTGCGGCACGCAGGATCGCGCTCGCGCACGACGCGCATGTCGCGCTCCGCATGGCGGGCGATTTCAGGCTCAGCCGCATAAGCTTCCTGGGCGACTTCGCGCAGGTGCAGCGGATTCATGTCGCCGCCGCCGAGCTTGGAGGCGAGGTGATAGGACAGCGCATCCTCTATGCGGTCATGGTGCAGGATGGTGGCGTGCAGCAGGCTTGCGAGCAGCGGCTCTTCGGCAGCGGCCTGCATCGCCTCCACGCGCAGCTGGGACCAGACTCCGCCGGAGTTCTCGAAGGGGCGGGTCGCCGCGCGCCTGTTTTGATCGGCCATTTTTCCGCTCACTCTAAGTCCAGCATGGTTTTCGCCAGCGCCGGTTCGATCTCGCCCGTCACCGCCATGTGGTGCGCGCGCAGGACCGCGGCAACAGTCATGGCGTCCGTGATGCGTCCGGCCGTCACGTCCGCAAGGACTTCGCCGAACCGAGCCACCCGGTTTCGCAGCACTTCCACCGGCTCGGGCGCATGCACGCCTGGCGAAAGCCCGGTCGCCAAATAGCATATCGCCTGCTCGTCCGTGACCGAATTGGACAAGTCCATCTTAACTATGGGCCTGAGACGTAAGGCGCGCACGCCCGCTTCCTCCTCGAGTTCGCGCCGCGCGCAATCAAGCGGGTCTTCCCCTGGCTCGCAGCCGCCCTCCGGCATCTCCCAGGAATACCGGCCCAGCGGCACGCGCCACTGCCCGACGAGATGCACCATTCCGTCGTCCGCAATCGGCAGCACGCCGACCGCGAGCTTCTTGAAGCGCACGATGCCGTAGACCTGCCGCGCCCCGACGGGGTCGATGACGTGCTGCTCTTCCAGCCGCAGCCAGGGATTTTCGAAGGCGGTCGATGTGGCGAGGAAGGTCCAGGGATTGTCTGAGGTCATGGAGGGTGCAATCGCGAAGGTATGGCGGCGGGCGAGGTGCGGCGCGCGCCTCCGATCGCCGCAGGTCATACATTCATGCACTCGCGATTGAAATTCCACGGAGATGCCGTCAACGCATGCCAAGCACGGGAGGCATTGACGGGGACAAGCTGAGCGACACTCCAGATCTGGGCGGTTGTGCTCGCGCTGGTTGCAGCGGTGGCTGCAGTCGATGCAGTCGCAGAGCCCTTCCGAGGGTCGCCAACCGCGCCGCCCCCACTCCCGCCCCCCACCCCCCCCGCCGCCTCTAAGCCCGCCAGGCGGGCAGCCGCTGCTTCCGCGACGACGCCGCAGTGTGCGCGCGGCAGGCCCGTTTCCCAGCCAACCCCGATGACTCCCCGGCCGCCGTTGACGCTTTCACGACAGCCAAGGCTAGCACTTATACTGGGCAACAGCGATTACAACCGGGATGGCGATACCGTCGATGGGCGCAGCAGCGATTCCGTGCGGCTTCAGAACTTCGCGCCGGATCTGCCGAATGCGACGAACGATGCGAGCGATGTCGCAACCGCCTTCCGCGCGGTCGGCTTCACGAGCGTGAACCTTGTGCTCAACGCCGACCGCAGCCAGATGACGAGCACGGACTTTGCGTTCGAACAGAAAATCAAGGCTGCAGGCCCCGACGCCATCGTGGTGCGCTCCTACGCGGGACACGCCATCCAAGTGAGTGGCGTCAACTTCATCGTACCTTCAGGGGCGACGCTTCCCAACCTCGATTTCACCCGCTTGACGGACGCAGAGGCCGAATACCGCCTCGTTGCGAACGCGATTGCGCTAAATGGGCTCTATGACCGCCTAAAGTCGCCGAGCAGCGTCGGATTGAATTGGCTCATGCTTGACGCCTGCAGACGAAATCCTTGGGAAACACGAAGTGTCGGACGATCGGTCGACGGACAATCCCGTGTGGCGCGCGGGCTAGCGCATGTCCGTCTGGGTCTGCGGCGGACAGCCGTTGCCTGCGCCACAAAACCAGGCGACATCGCGGAAGATGGCTACGGACGCAATAGTCCATATACTGCGGCGCTGAAGGCTTGGCTCGCGCGCCCAGGCGTGAATGTGCGCGATCTTTTCGATCGTGTTGGTGCTCAAGTGGAACGCGATACGAACGGGCGCACCCCCCCTTGGTTCCTGTCATCGACACTTGGAGGGGTGTGCCTAGGCCCTCGTGAGAGCGCGTAGGAGACAACGCAAGCCCGCGCATTGAAAGTGCGCGAACCTTCCGACAGGCTCGCGCGACTCATGTTGCGCACGCTCCAGCTCCTCCTCCCGGCGATCGTACCGTCCTGGCGCTTCTTCGACGTCATCGCGCCGTCGCCGCGCATCGAGTTTCGCCGCCTGCGCGCACCGGACGACGAGGCTGGAGTCTGGCAGGAGTTCCGGCCCCGGCCGGTGCGCGTCTCGCTTGCGCAGATGCTCGCTCGCCTCTTCTGGAATCCAAGCTGGAATGAATCCCTCTTTCTCGTGAGCTGCGCTGAGCGCCTGCTCGACGAGCCGACCGCTCACAGCCGCGACGAGATCTTCGCCCGCCTCGCCGCAGGTGTCGCGCCCGACGGAAACGACTTCCTGCAATTCCGTCTCGTCGTGCTGCGCCGGCGGGCCGACGCCATCGTGCGTGACACCGCCTACGTCTGCGAACCGAGACGCCTCGTCGAAGCCGCTGGGACATGAGCGTCGACGAAGCCATCCGTCTCACGGAAATCCTGCTGGCGTGCGCGTTTATCCAGCAGGGCCTGGAACACCTGCGCGCGCGTCGCGATGAAGTGATTCTGTTTGCGCCGCGCATCGTCGTGTGCGGTCTGCTCATCCTCGGCGTCGCGCCGCAGTGGACGCTGCTCGCACTCTTCGGGTCGGCGCTCCTCATCCTGCGCCGCTTTCAGGGGCCCTACAATGGCGGCAGCGACCGCATGGGATTACTCGCGCTCACATGCCTGTGCGCCGCGCACTTCGCACCGACGGAACGCTGGCGGGAGTACATCATCGGCTATCTCGCCGGGCAGCTTGTGCTGTCCTATTTCCTGTCCGGCTGGGTGAAGATCGCAAACCCTGCGTGGCGCGACGGTTCGGCGTTGCGGGACGTGTTCGGCTTCTCGGCGTATCCCGTCAGCGAGGATCTGCGGCGCTGGACGGAGCAGCCGCGCATTCTCTTTGCCGCCTCGTGGGCTGTGATGCTCTTTGAACTTGCATTCCCACTCGCGCTGATCTCGCAAGCCACTCTGATCGTCGCGCTCGTGATTGCGGCGCTCTTTCATCTCGCCAACGCCTGCCTCTTCGGCTTGAACCGGTTCGTCTGGACGTGGATCGC
>Ga0247843_1006742_pt1 | contig 14723 bp, 17 predicted proteins | sample LaCruzMarch2017__FD_192420 | JGI IMG/M metagenome (GOLD analysis project Ga0247843, IMG submission 192420) | Freshwater microbial communities from meromictic Lake La Cruz, Castile-La Mancha, Spain - LaCruzMarch2017_8m | ecosystem: Environmental > Aquatic > Freshwater > Lake | place: Spain...
TAGGGGGTATACGGTAGGGGGTATATATGAGGGGGGGGTATATAAGGCTAATATTAGATATATGGAGAATATATAGATAATGTATAAAAAAGTTATAAATATTTCAAATGAAAGACACTGATCGTCTAATTCTTGAAAATTTATATAATAATCATGACTATTAAATTAAACAATATAGATACGAGACTTTTGAATTCCAAATATAAAGACGGTGTTGTATTTGAAACCAAGCACAACATAGAATATACGGACGGTGGAAATTTTAACTTGTTGGGATTAAGAAAAGCTGGTAAAATATCATCTAAACAAGTTTATGAAATGAATCTACCTTATTTGGAAGAATGTTTTGAGATTTATACTGGTGCTATGAAAATAACTATACCACTATTGGAAGTTTTAGGGACGGGGTTTTTTTATAATGTAATTAGAATTTCTTTTCCGAAATTAAAAGAATGTTACATTTTAAATTCTCCTACTGCAATTGGTGTTGATATGCCTTTACTAAAAATTATTAAAACTTTTTTCTGTGATTCTGCGGTTACTATAAATTTACCAAGTTTAGAATTTACTCCTTTTGGTAGTATAAAAAGTTCTGCTGCAAAAAAAATTGTTATACCCAAACATTTAGAACAGAGATTGACCAATGTACCAGAAGATTGTGAAATAATCGATCCAGAAAATATACAACAAGAATCTTTTAAATCGTTTTTTAATAGATAAGTTATATTATGAAACTGACCAATTTTGATTATAAAATTATTCTGAACCAAAAGAATTCAAGGAGATATGTTGATGCCATATTGAGACAAGATTATCAAGATTTGTTTATTTATCTAATGAATAATGACCTATTTGATAAAACCGGAATTCCTGAAGAAGAATTGGAACTATATAATCCGGCTCTTGGTAAGATTTGGTTTAAAGGTTATATCGAAAAAGAAGAAAAAAATTTAATCAATAATAACGATAAAAAATTATATGATCTTTATGTTGATATAAATACAAATAGTGGTATCGACAGGTTTTATATTTTTATTATAAATTATGCTAAATTGAAAAAAGAAGTACCCGACGAGATTATAGAAAAATATATACAAAAATATAATAACTATGATGATCTTATGACTTTACTAGATGGTATTTTCTACCATATAGATATTTTTATTATTCCTGATTTATTATTGAAAAGTATAATAAGTACCAAAGAAGGACGATTTATATTTATAAAAAATCTTAATGGTCGTTTGGACTATATTAAAAGATATAGCTCTGATAATCAAGGACAATATCAAAGAATAAAGGCTACATTGTCAAGAGTAAATGAATTGATCGGTGAAAGAGATTTAAAGACCGAATCTTTCAAGGATTTTTTTAACAGGTAAGTATAAAAAAATCGTATGATAAATATAATAAACCATTTAGATTGTAGGGTAATTTTAAAGCAAGAAAATTCAAGGTGGTATATTCATAACATATTGAAGAATAATTTTCGTGATAATGGTGAATATTTGTATATGTATATAGTAGATAATAATTTATACGATGAAGCCGGAATAAGTGTGAACGAATTGGACTTATATGATCCGCAAATAGGACTGACTATGTTTAGAGAATATTTGAGTGACGAAGAAAACGAAAGAAAAGATCCGAGACGTTTAAAAATGTATGATATGTTCATGGATATAAATACGAATGGTTCTTTGGATAGAATTCTTAGTACTATTTTTGCCTTTGCTGATATTAAAAAAGAAATACCCGAAGATGTTATAAAAAAATATATGGATAAAGCCGATGATCTAGATATTAGATTTTTATGTTCTAATATGATACCACAGATGATTCCTCCGGTGGAATTATTAAAAAGGTTAATAAAAAATACCAGAGAATATTCTTTATTTGTACAGAATCTACATAATAATATTGGCGGGAATCGTAATGAACAAAAAACAATCAATACGAAAATCACATGGAAACTAGTGAATGATTTGGTTAAAGGTGATTTTGTAAAGACCGAATCCTTTAAATCTTTTTTTTATACTAAATTAGATTAAATAGTTTAATAATATGATTGATTTAAACCATCTAGACTATGCTATAATATATAAAAATAAAATCGATCCTCTTCGTATTTTTGGTGCTTCGATTTATTATACTATGCAATTGCAAGGTTATATGATATACTTAATAAATTCTGGTAAAGAAGTTTCCCAAGAATTGTTTTCGGAAATAACCAGAGAAGATCGATATAAAGAGGGAATGTTTCCGGAGATAGAATATATTTGTGTTGATATATTAAAAACTCTAATTAAAAATGGACACAATATAGAAGACGAAAAATATAATGATGTTTTGCTAGGTGTTCAAGTTAATGATAACATGTCCGAAAATTTTGTTTATAGTGTTACAAGAGAAAATATACCGTTTCCTTTATCTTTTGCTTATCTTTATGAAGACTATCCAAAAGAGGCTTATTATATATTTTTGGCTATGATAGAATATGATTATACGAATGATATACCCGATTTTATAATAAAGTCTATATCTAAGGATGATTATTATCTTGTTAGGAGTATAAGAGATATTCTTGAACACATGGATACTAGAAAATCTTATTTTAAATATATTGATTTTTTTATGCAAGTATCGTATAAAAATTTTAATAAGATAATAAACCAAACAAAAGACCTAAAGAATATTTTAAAATATCCTGATACATATGTTAATAAGTCCAAGATTTTTTTTGAATATATAGAATACCTGAAACGGTTGCTTCAGCTTTTTATAAATTATAGGGTGATAGATAAGGTCGATGTATTTTTAGATTTTCTTAATACTAAAAAATTTCAGGATCATATTAACATATATTTAAATTTTAGTAAATGGAAACACAAAGGCGATGCATCGGATGTAAAAGAACTTAAAGACTTATTGAGTACAGCCATACGTTTTCCGGTAAAAGAATCTTTTAAGGCTTTCTTTAATAGATAAGTATATTTAAAATGAAAGACCAAGATCAAATATTACTTGAAAATATATACGAAAGACAGTATAAGAGTGGGAGACAGTCTGGTATTGTTTTAGGAAGTTCGGTTGTTGGTAATGAATATCTTCCGAAGATATTGGAACTGTATAAAGACAAAGATTCTTCCGAAATTTCTATATTAGATGCTGGTAGCGGAAGACATGCACAATATACTAAAAATCTAAGAGATAGAGGATACGATGCAAAGGCCATAGATCTACCCGAAAATATGGAACAAGGTATACACGATACTGATGCATTTTCTTATGATTATGATATTGTTTTTTCTGGTAGGGTACTCAATGTTTTTTCAGATTTAAATGATCTAGAATCTTTTATAAAACAAATATCAAGCGTTGTAAAGCCTGATGGATATTATTTGTGTAATCTTCCGGTTGGTCCTAGAAATTTTGGAGCCTATGAAGGACTAAGCGTTAAAGAGGGAAACAATCTGGTGCAAGAAATTCTAAATAAATATTTTAAATATGTAAAAATTCTTGCTGATAGATCTGGTCCTATTTTTCTGGCTCAAAAATAAGTATAAATTATGTTATCCTTTAAAGAATATATAAACCTATCAGAAAAAAAGGAAATTGATTCTATTCCTGCTATCGAAACTTTTATAGATAAGCGTTCGGCTGGTGCAAAGAAAATTCAGAAACAAGCCGAGACTAAAGGTGGTCCGGCACTATTAACATCCGTACATTTTAAGGCAAAGGAAAAGCCATATGATTATTGTTTAAATAATTACGATAGTCTTGAAAATATTACCAAGAAAGCCGATGAAATTTTTGATAAGTTGAAGAAATGGAAAGATATGTCACAGAGAGATTTTCAACATTATATGGGTATGTTGGAAGCCTATGGTGAGATTGTTATAAAGATAAAGAAACCAAATAGTATGGTTAGTTAAATAGATTTCTTTATAAATTTTCCTAGATCTACCAAATCGCCTATTTCCATATTATATGTATCTTCTTTAAAGGTCATATAATTTCTGGTGTCGGTAAATCCTTTTTTGTAGAATTTAGCCTTGGTAAAAAATTTTTCTTTTCTGATTATACCACATATCCAGCCAAGATCCAAAGTATCTAGAATTCTTACAAATACATAGAAGTCACACTTTTGTTTTGTGTTGTATGCTGCCACAGAACATTCATAATGATCTCTTGGTTTACTGGTGCATTTTTTTGATTTTACATCTATTTTAATATTTCCTCGCACAAGATCATAATCATAAGTATTTTGTATATCAGCATTTAAAAATTTGGCTACTAGTATTTCACCCAAAAAGCCAACCAGATTCCCCTCCCCTTTCATGAATGAGTGTTTTAATATACCAAGATCATCAGCCTTTTTTTGGGCTTCTTTTATCCATTCGGGCTTTATATCAATCTGCACCATGGTATTAAATATATCACAGATTAAAGTATTTGTATATTGAAATGTTTTTTAAAACTAAAAGATTCGTTTAGGTTTATTTCTATATCGGAAGGAACATCTTCTGGTTTAATAACGTTAAGTTTTATTGATTTATTTATTTTTCCCTTGATGTTTAAAAGTTCCCATCCTTTATGTGTAATTTCCTTTGATCTGCGTTCTAATAAAAGATAGGATAAAATTTCAATCATATAAAAATAGTCTATACCATCCATAAGAACGGGTTGAATTTTATTAAAAGGTATTTTACGATCAAGTACTAAACTTTTTACCACTTGATAGTATATGTCAGAAGAGCTATAATAAGTATTTAAGTCTTCTATATGACTTAAAAGTTTTTGTGGGATATCGTAATTTTTTTCTATTAACAGTTTTACAATATCTACTATTTCGTATTTACCAACATTAAACCAGTGACTTTTTACGTTTGTATTGAGTTCTTCTTCTGATAAACTTCTTATATATAAATCCAAAATTCGGTGAGTGTTCATACCAGTAGAACCAAATATAAAATTTGGTATTTTTTCACCTTTCTCTACCGTTAGTCTTCCTATACAATACGTAAAATAAGGAGCATTTTCATAAGTAGAACTATCTTCAGTATATTTATCATAAAGTTTATCATAAATTTTAACCGCAAGTTTAAAATCTAAATCGTTTAGTTCCATTACATTAAAAATTTTCCGTAGACTCTTTCAAGATTTTGTCTGTATTCGTTTTCCAACCCATACATTCTTAATCCTAAAAGTTTCATTACGTTTACTAAATCTTCGACGTTGTTATCCAAAAATTGTATAAGGTGTGCGGTCATATCATTTAAATATGATATTTTAAAATAAATATTTCCATTTAACATTGTTTTTCCTTTTTGAGAATATTCTTGTGCTCTTGTCATAGAAAATTCAAAAGATACCCCATATTTTTTAAGAATCGGAGTTTGATAAGACTCTAAAAATCCTTTGAATGTCATTTGATCTTTATTTTCCTTTTGTTCAGGTTTAAAATAATTTTGTATAAATTTTTCTAAAAATTTTGAAAAGTCTTTTTCTAAAGTGTTATCTATATGTTTATTTTTATCAAGTTCTTCATTCTTAAAAAGTATTAAAGGTTTACTTCTCAAATTAAACGTGTCGGTCGAATTATCATATTCGAGATTTTTTAATACTTCTCCTAAATCTTCCTCAGTCTCAAATTTATTATCTATTATATTTTCGTCTTCTTCTGAAACTTTTATAAATCCTGCTGAATATAAAGCTTTCACTAAAGCTTTTTTAATCTCTTCGTAATTATCATCAAATTTTTCTATTTCTTCTAAATAATATCTATAATCATCTGTGTTAAAAGAAGATCCATTATTATCATCACCGAATCCTATTGACATTATTATATCACCGTCTCTATCAACTTTAAACGTACTGAATGATTTATAAAATTCTGTTGAATCATATTCTTTAAATTTTTTAAAAACTTTTTGTAATTTAAGAGCAAACGATTCGTCTCCTTTTAACCCATAAGGAAGACTTTTTTGCCATTTATATTGACTATTAGGATCATATCGTTCTATGGATTTTACAGAATAGTCATCATCTAAATCTATATTATAAAAATCATCTGTGAATTCTATATTTTCATCTATTTCGAATTTAACACCACACCATGCATTGTAATAAATATAACCATCCTCATCACCGCTTACTTGATATCCCACACCAAAATGTTCAAAGTTGCCATATCTTTGTTCGAACCCTCTTAATTCGTCATCAAACTGATTTGCTCTGGCCTCATCACCGTTTTCTTCATCTTCGTCTTCTCCTCTGTGTGATAATGAGCCGTATAATGTATCTTCTATATCAAACATTTTATTAAATAATAAATCATCTCCTGAATCAGTATAGGTTCCACCTGTTCTTAACAGTTCTTTATTTTTAAATTGTTTTGATATATTTTCAGCGTTTAAATCGGGTTGTTTGTCTCTAAAGAAATCTTTTATAGTATCATAAAAACCAGATACTCTATCACCATATATGCGAGTTTCTGGTACTGCTATTTCTTCTTCGGTATTTTTATTTACATACTTTCTGACTCTTAAACGAGCCAGTGCGGTTATACCCGAAACATTACGCGAAGAATCTTTAAATATTTCCTCGTTCTGAAATTCTTCTTCTGATAAGCCTTTGATATCTTCGGTTTTAACTAAATATGCTATAGGACCACCTTTTTTTGCTTCTTGTATAGCACAATGAAAATATGATCCACCTTCAGAATGACAAGAATCTATATCTCCTACATCCGACATTCTAAGAACATCAATCGGACTTCTGGAAATAACGATACTATATTTTTTAAGATCCTCCATTTCGGGTATATTAGAATTATAACTAGCAAACCAATTTAAAAATTTTTTCTTTTGATCTTCTGGTATACCTAACGATGATATGGCTTTACCTAAATTTATTCTTTGTTCTTTTTCCCCTCCCCCATATTTAGGATCTAATTTTATGGTTTTTATTACTTCTTTTTTTTGTGGATCGAAACCAGAATAATTTTTAATTTTAGAAACAGCATCAAGTATTTCATTATATACTTTAGTTCCTTTTACTGGTATAACAATACGCAACTTATCACCAAATATATTATTGAAAGGCAATTCGTTATCAGCAATCGCATCTTTAACCTCGTCTACATATTTACTAGATATTTCATTTATAACTACTTTACTATATAAATTTTCTAAAAAAAGGGAATCATTATCTTTCATATTATTAATTATTTATCATCATTAAACAAAACAATCTATCTTCATCGGAAGGAAATGTTAAAATCAAGTTTAATCCTGCACTTGATAATCTTCTTTCGTTTGGGGTTCCATCTGGATTTAAAAATAAATTAAGAGTATCCATCATACCGTCAAATATAACATATTTTTTACCCATTGATTTTAATCCTTTTAAAAAATTATATATCATTTTTCCGGCTGACGGTGTTTTTCGGGCATCATCATTTATAGCAAGACTTGATACATAAAATCCGGTGGAAGGACTTAAATATTTAAATATAATGTCAGACGTTTTTTGCATATCAAAATTATTAAAAAATTTTAATCTTTGATCATTCGCATCTAATATACTTTGAAACTCTTCTCTGTTTTCATTTATATCATATGTGTCTGGTGGATAACCCACTATATAACCTTTAATTTTATTGTCGGTTCTATCTATCAATCCCCAAGAATACGATCCAGATGTTTCAAAATCGGCTTCCAATTCATCGCTATTTTGAGCATATTCATATTCAAAATTTTTAGAATCTATATCAGATAGTTGATCATACATATTATTCATATTTAATCTATTTGCATTCAACTCAATAGCCTGAAATTGTTCTTCTAATAAGAACAGTTTAAAACATTCTTCAAAAAATTTCATATTCAATTACTTATACTTTTTAGATATATATATAAAGCACGTCTATTCTATTCTTATATTGGCATGTTTATAACATTAAGTATTTATATATGGCATTTGATTGGAACAAACGAATGAAGACTAAAGATGTTGAAAAACTTCGAAAGAGTAAACAACATATAGTTATGAAGCATTTAGATGCAGAAGAAGTAATGGATGAAACTGGTGAGGTTCCTAACGATACTGTTATTAAAATAAAATTTGAAGATATTATTAATATACATATCAGCATACCAGCAGCTATGAAATTAAATACTATACTTAATAAAATATTAAAATTTAAAGAGTAAGACTATAAGAGTTTCTTAAAAATATTTTTAATATATTTTACAAAAACAACCCACCAATTTTTTTTGATGGGTTTTTTTTTATCTAAATTTTTTATAACTTTGTCTACTTCCACCAAAAGACAATCTCTATATGATCTGTTGGTGTTATATCTCATAAAATTATTTATCTTTATATTTTACATTAATAGGAGTTTCTATATTAATATATTCTTTTTTTAAGTCTTCTTCTAAGTTTTCTTTTTCTAATATAATATCATCTTTCTTTTCTTTTTTTTGATTTATATTATTATAAGCCAATATTAAAGAAACAGCTAAAGGATCAAATACTAAAACTATCATAATAGTAAACCATTTGACTATAGTTTCAATGTTTAGGTTGAAAAGGTTAGCAACAAATTTTAAAGTTCCTATATCTGTTGATTTCGATTCTTCTGATTTTAATTCTAATAAATTAGATTCTGCTTCATTTATTCTCAATAAAAAATCTTTATTTTTTTCTTGTATTTCATTTAATTCTAAATTTGCTTTTTCTATTGCTTGATATGCTTGTTCTCTGGGCAACTTGTAATTACCTGCTTCTTTAACTCTTTGCTCTTGTGCTATTCTTATTTCATTTAAAACATCTATTCTTTTGTTGTTTACATTTATTTCATCTGTAATTAATTGTTTTTCGTTATTAATTTTTTGTTTTTGTAAATCTACAATTTCAACTTTAACATGACTCTGTTGATATGCTGAAGTTAAAAAACCAAATATACCAAGAGATGTTATTCCCATTAAACACATTATAGCAATTATTAAATAAGTTTTAAGTAGAAACCCAGTATCGTTCCAATGTCGATGTAAATAACTAGCAGATACTAATTTACCAAGTTCCAATCCACCAGCCATTATACATACAGCTAAAAACTGTCCAGCATATAAAGTAGCTAATCCTTGTACTGAAAAAAATGCAGCACTACCAGCAACAATCAAAGCAGAAAATCCAACGATAAATTTAAACATATAATATATTTATTACCTACTAACTTCTTCCCAGTCCATTGAAGCAAACATACCAGATCCATTCGTAGTATCTGTAGATGCTGTTAGGGTAATTTCAAAAGGGGTTTTTGTTAGGTTATTTCTTTCTAATTGAAATTTAAATAGAGCCTCTTTGAGAATATCTATATTAGGAGAAGATTGATTAGAAGCATTTAAAAAACCACTTGCAAGAATTCTTCCTCCCGTGTGACTTGTACCAGTTATATTATATTGCACAGAATCACCATCTAAAGAATTAACCCATGTTCCTCCTGATGTAACTCCACTTGCACGTAATTGCCAGTTATAATTAATTCCATTTCCTCTTCCAAGAATTGATAGAGTTGTTATAATAACTATTGCATCCAGTCTATCAGGAGTTGTCTGCAAGCGAATTGATATGATTGGATAATATGTATTTGTTGTAGCAAATGTTCTTGGTGTAGTAATTGGTATGCCGACTGCTTGATGTAGACCTCTTATATTATAACCACCTTCAGAAATAACAGTAGAGCAAATTTGTTTTAATGTGTGGGGACCACTCGTTGCTCCTTTATTAGTAATTTCATAACGTAAAGGTAAAGAAGCAGTTGTAATATAGGTAGATGAAATTAAATTTGCATGATGGAATGAATGACAAACAATAAATTGACCATTGATTATAAATCCCATACGGACGGTTCCTACACCAAGCCATTCAATATCCATCCATAATATTTGAGCTTTTGTAATATCAATCGTAATTTTAGATGGTCCCGTGCCATCTAATTTGTCTCCGTTCCAATCATATATAGGAACAATTGTTTCTGTTGCAGGAGAGCCATTAACAAGACTTCTTTTAACGAAACTCATTATTCCATCATCAAGCTGAAAATACATCCCGTTATCTTGACCAAAGTAACCAACTCTTTGTCGAAGATTAGTTGCAGATGAAGCCATTACAAAAGTATTAAGCGTAAGTAAACTTTTTCCTGCTTGATAGCTAAAAACCTTTGTCGTTTCCCTAATGACATTTGATCCAGATAAGTTACTAACTGTCATATCAATAAGTCCTTGATTTTGATTAAACGAAAAAGTACCACCAACTGCTGTCAATGAAGACCAAAGATTATTGTCCCTATATCTATGAGAAGACTCAAAAAGAGTAATTGGAGTAGATATTCTCAGACGACCAAATGCATCAAAATTTGTAGATTGTGCAAATGTTACCGGAAATCCAACAGAAGGATCAACAGTTGCAACAATTGAGTTTGTTACATTAACATTTAAAGAAGAAGTTGAAGAAGTAACAGATACATTATTATTATTTAAATCCTTTAAAGTTACTGGATTTAAAACTGTTATTCCTGTTAATTGATTTGATATAGAAACAGAAGTTACTGGATTTAAAATTGTTACAGACCCAGATATTGGATTTGTATTATAAACTTTAAGTGCGCTCAAAGGTGCATATATAGATGCAAAATTACCTACTCTATCACCAATAGTAACATCATCTTCTGATGCTTCTAAATCTTGACTAATTACTCTTAATGCCCCTGATCCTATACCTACTGAAACAACATCAGCATGTAATCCGGTTGTAGCATCGGATATATGAACGTTTCCAATATTAACATCTGCTGCTGATAAAGTAAAAGTTAAATCATCAAAATTGGTTATGTAGTTTGCCTGTGCAAATAATTCTCTTCCAGCGTTATTGGAAACGCTTATCCAAGAATTGTTATACCCTACATTTGAATTTAAAGGATATGCTGAAACTTTATTGTTGAAAGTATACATTATATAAATAATTATAGTATTCATAGCAATAAATAAAAAACAATTGACATAATATGAATAGATGTTAGTATCAATACCCATCATGGAAAACAAAAACCCTGAAACCGTAAAACGTCTTCGTCAAGAGGGACTCACATTCGAAATAATAGCACAAATGCTTAAAATAGGTAGAACTACCGCAAGAGATTGGTTTTACGATAAACATAAGCCAACAATTCAAAAACAAAACGAGGTATCAGGATATACAAATCAAAATCTATCTAGAAACACAAATGTAGAAAAAGAAGAATTTTTTCAATTTCTGGAAAACCTTTCTCCTATCAAATGTAATGTTTCTAAAAATAAAACTCTAACTAAAAAAAATTCAGATTATTGTTTAATTATAGGCGATACTCATTTTCCGGTTCAACATAAACCAACTATTGATATTTTTCTAGAAACTGTAAGGGAATTATCACCTAAAACAATTATTCTAAACGGTGACACTATTGATATGTTTGCTATATCACGATATCCTAAAGACATACGTCATAATTATTCATTAGCAGAAGAACGTGTAGAATATCATAAATTTTTAGCTGAACTGGTTAATATTTCAAACGGTGCTAAAATTTTCGAGACTAATGCAAATCATAGTGGAAATGATATTACAGGGAGATGGTTTAGGTATCTTAGCGATAGAATCGGAGAACTTTCCAGTTTACCCGATATACAAGAAAAGTTATCTTATGGTAATATTTTTCTAGGAGATTATCAAAAACATGTTGATCTGGTAGATTATGTAGAAGTAACATCAGATTTGGTTGTTCTTCATGGTGATATTGTTAGAAAAAACGGTGGATATTCTGCTAGAGCGCATATGGATAAATGGATGGTTTCTTTAATGCACAATCATACTCATCGTTTTGGCTCTACGGCACAACGTATTCCGGCTATAGGTAATAGAAAAGATAAACAATTATATGCATGGGAAAATGGTTGCGCTTGCGATCTTTCACCTCTTTATGGTTCTGCTCCCAATTGGCAAAACGGATTTTCTATCATATCTTTAGAATCTGAAGAATATGGAGTAGAACAAGTAATGGTTAATGATAATAAGGCTAATATATGCACATTGGGTAAAACTGTAAAGGTGTAAACATTACCAATGTTTATGGTATTTTAATTAATTTTATTTTAAATTTGTATTAATTTGTTATATTATTTTTATAATATAAATATAATATATTGACTATATTATATTTTTTAAATTTTTATTTTAATAAAAATAAATTTTTTTGATTTTCATTAAAGATATTAAAAATTAACCTAATCATAGTCTAAAAGTTAATATTCTATTATCCTAATAAATAATAGAATATTTAGCTTTTAATGTATTTTTCAATATATCCTTATTAATTTTTATTTAATATTTTATATTTTATTTTAAAAATATTTAAAATAAATGTTTTTTGTACTTTATAATCTATAAGTATTTATTATATATGAAATATAATGATCACGATTTAATGGAAGAAGCATATTCCCAAATTTTCGAAAAAACAAAAGAATCAGAATCTAATGAAATAATAGAAGAAGGTCTATGGGATCAAATTAAAGGAACAGGCGCAGGTATCGTTAAAGGGGCCAAAAGAGGATATGAAAAATTTGTAGACCCTGAAACAACAAACTTTGGTGATGTTGGAAAAGAAATTAAAACTGGATTTAAAGGTGGAAGATCTTCTAGTGTTGTCAGATCACACGTTGAAAAATTAAATTCTCAGATCGATGATTTTATTGAAGATCTTAAAAAAGTAGGAGGTGTTACCGAAAACAGTATATCCAATTATGACCAAGCATCGCAATTCTTAAAAGGTATTATTAAGAAAATAGCAAAAACTTCTGGATCTGGTCAAGTATCAGTAACATCTCTAAAAGGTGCATTAGGCCAAGCTGGTTTTTTAGATAAACCAGAAAGAACATCTGGTGGAAAATTTGCAAAAAGAAATCCATCCGATACTAGAGAAAGAGCCGATATAAAAATTTAAATTGTTATATAATCTACACTGGAAAAACAAGATAAATCTTTTCCTCCAGCATAGCTAATAGAACTTTGTATAGCTTCTTTTATCTCTTTTAATTTTTGTTCTATAGTAACATCTAAAGAGAGACCTATTTCAAAACCCTCAACGTGTTTATTTTCGCCTTTGGCACGTTCGGAAGCATTACCAAAATAAATTTTTTTATTATTTAAAAGGGGCGCAGGAGAATCTATACATGATGCAAACAGTCCTCCACACATTACCATAGTTCCTCCTGCTACTAGTGCTTTTGCTATATCACCATAATGCTCTATACCCCCATCTGCTATTATAGGTTTTTTAGCTACCTTAGAACATTCTAATACACAAGAAAACGGAGGAACATGAAATCCGGTTTTCATTTTAGTGCTACAAGCCATACCACTACCTATACAGCATTTTGTAGCATCAGCACCCCAATTTTCCAAATCTATAGTTGCTTGTGTGGTAGCAGTGTTTCCTACTATTAAAAAAGAATATGGATATAAGTCTTTAACAAAAGAAATCATATCTTTAACCTTGCTATGATGGCCATGAGCTACATCAATTGTAAAATAATCAATTCTAAAATTTTGATTTTTACATTTTAATATTTCGTTTTTACTTTCTTGATTTATTCCTATACTAATAGATATAGTTTTCCAGTTTTCTTTATTAGCTGTTTCTACAAAAGGTATTGTGATACTATCAAATCTATGCATAACATAGAAAAAATTATTTTCTGATAACCATTTAGACCACCTTTGATCGATTACCGATTTCATATTTGACGGCATCACAGGCAAATCAAATAAAGTCTTACCAAAAAGAATTTGAGTATTTGCCTGTGACCTTGATTCTAATGTTGAATATTTAGGAATCAAATAAACGTCTTTATAATATAAAGAATTTTTATTCATATATATATATTATGAATAATTTTTATTATATGTCAATATATTTTTAGGATTCGCACGATTTACACGAAAGAATAGATCGTGCAAGTTCTTGTGCTGGATTTGCGCTACGCTGATAGTAGAGCGATTTAATACCCTGTTCCCATGCAAAGATCATAAGTTCATTTACTTCCTTTGGTTTGGTGTTTGGTGGAATCATAATATTCAAACTTTGACCTTGATCGATATATTTTTGACGTTGTGCCGCTTGAATAATAATTTCTTTTTGTGAAATTTCTCCAAATGTTTTAAATACATCTTTTTCATTTTCGGATAGAAACTCTAAATGTTGAACAGATCCACCATGAACTAAAATAGACTTCCAAGTATCATCATCGTGCTTGCCCTTGTCTTTTAAAAGATTTTTAAGATGTGGATTTTTATTTGTAAATTTACCTTTAGCAAGGTCTTTGACATAATAGTTACTATTCAACGGTTCTATACTAGGCGATACTTGCCCAAGAATGAAGCTGGAGGACGTTGTAGGAGCAACCGCTAATGTAGTAACATTGCGTCTATAATATTCTAATTTATTAATGTCATCATAAATTGGTGCAGACCCCAAAATACCTGCTAATTTGGTAGTTGCCATATCTGATTTTTTTCTAATAAAAGACCAAATTTCATTGTTCAAAAATTTTGCTTCCATAGATTCAAATGGAATCATCTTGGACTGTAATAAAGAGTGCCAACCTAGAACGCCAACT